>Ga0310902_10000398_pt1 | contig 12045 bp, 9 predicted proteins | sample C24D3metaG_FD_203748 | JGI IMG/M metagenome (GOLD analysis project Ga0310902, IMG submission 203748) | Lab incubated soil microbial communities from West Virginia University Organic Research Farm, Morgantown, WV, United States - C24D3 | ecosystem: Environmental > Terrestrial > Soil >...
CATCGCCGCGATGAGCGTCAGCCTGTTGGTGGCGCTGGCGACGTCGCGATAGGCGATGCGGGCGCGCGAAGTGGTGTCGGGCGCAATGCCGTGCGTCGATCGCGAGAGGTCCACACGAAACGGCGACAGCTGCTTGCCTTCCACGATCGACCGCAGCCGCGCGCGCGTTCCGAGCGGCACGAAGCGCGGCCGATCTTCGGTGGCGTTCAGCTCACGGCCGAAGCGCGCGTGCCAGCCCATTGCATCGCCGAGCGCCGGAACGCGATCCGATACGGTCGTGATGATGCCGAGCGCTATCGGGGTTGTGACCTCGGGAATCGTCAGAAGCTCCGGACTCCACATCTCAATTCGCGATCGCGGTAAGGCGAGCGACGTATGATGCGCCTCTTCCCGATCGAGCTCGTGGAGAGCGGTCAGGCCGGATCGGATTCTGAGCGTGTCGGTCCTGCCCGCGTTCGTCGTCGCCATCACCACGAACCGGACGCTGCGGTGAATCGGAAAAATCCGCCTGCGGTTGTCGAATCCAATCCACGTGTCGATCGACGTGCGATCGAACAGATGACGGCGCAACGCCGCGCTCCCATGATCGGTAGCGATGCCGGACGGCAGGATCAAGCCAACGCGTCCGCCTGGCCTCGTCAACTGAAGCGCGCGATCGAGAAAGAGCTGGTAGCTGTTCAAATGCCCTCGGGCCTGATGGCGGTAACCATCCGACGCCGGCAGCAACGCCCACGGCGGGTTGCCGATCACGGCGTCAAAGCCGCCGTCCGGCGCCAGTTGACCGTTTGTGTCGAAGAACGCCTCGGGGAATGCGAGCTCCCAGTGGAAGGCCGAGTGACTCCCCGAGATCTCTCGCGCGCGCGCCAGCGATGACTGCAGCTGCGAATCGGGAAGCGTCGTCGCGGCGCCGGTCGCGGCGGCGATCCACTCGCGCACGACGGCGGCGGATGGGCGCGGACCGGGCCAGAGAGCGGCCGCACACCAGGCATCAGCGGCGTCCTTCCACCGCGCCAGCGGCCCGTGGGGCGACGACAACACTGTCATGGCCCGCTCCTTCTCGTTGACGATCGCAACCGACTCGGACGGATCCAACAGGCGCAGCCGAACCGGCATCACTTCCGCAGACACGTCCTCTGCGATCTGATCCTCGAACAGCGGCAGAGCGGCCGGCGCGCGACCCGGCCGCGTGACCGGAGGCCGCGCCAGATCGCTCAGGCGGGCGCCAATCAAGCTGTTGCCGGTAGCGAGATGGTGATCCAGGAACGTCAGCGGGCGGTTCGCGGCCAACGTTGTCAACCACAGCGAGACGCGCGCGAGCTGCACCGCAATCGGGTTGAGGTCGACCCCGTAGATGCAGCGTTCGGCAACCTGACGGCGCAGCGACGCGCGGTCCGCCACGCTGACGTCCGCCGCCGACCATTGGCCGTCACGAATCAACGCGTGCTCGCAAGCCTCCGCCAGGAATACGCAAGCAGCAACGAGAAACGCCCCGCTGCCGGTCGCCGGATCGACGATGCGCAGATCGAGGATTTGGCGGGCGCTCTTGTCCGTGATGAGCGGCGCCAGCGTGCGCCTGACCAGGAATTCGGTCAGCGCCTGCGGAGTGTAGAAGCTGCCGGTGGTCTTCCGTCTCGTCGAAGTTCTGGTGAGCACGATCGAGCCGCCGGCGTGCGCCGGCTCGTGCTCGAGGACGCGTTCGTAAACCGATCCGAGCTGCTCGACACCAAGATCGTGATACGAGATGCGCCGGCGTCCCTGCGAGGTGGCCGCGCTCCCAAGCGACGAAAGCACGTCACGCATCACCTGTTCGGCAACGGCTCGCTGTTCGACGAGCGGCGTGTGGCGCGGCGAAAACAGCCTTCCGTTGAACGCGGTGACTTCGAGATCCCCGGCCTTGCAACCTGCATGGGCGAGGCGCGAGATCGCCTGAAAGCCTTTCCACAGGCCCGTTCCCGATCCCGAGCCTGCCTCGCCAGGGGAGCCTGTCACGCCGCAGCTCTCTGGAGCGGAGGCGGGGCGACGACGGGCGCGCTCCATCAGCGCCTCGATCGTGTAAGCATCTCGGTAGATTTCGTTCCAGATCGGGACGAGCGATCTCGCCTCGGCGAACAGCAGAAACAGGATGCGATAAATGATCGTCAGTGCTTGATCGAACGCGACCGCGCGATCAACGGCTTGTCGCGGCGCCTTCGCCAGCGCCATCGTCAAGGAGGGCAGCGCCGACAGCACGCCGTCGCCCAGCGATTGGCAGACCCGAGACGCATGCGCGTCTGATGCGAGAAGGTGGTCCCGAAGCGAAGGAGAGACCGTGCCGGCGAGGGCGGAGGCGCGCGCGAGCGACCACAGCGCCGCGATGCCTTTCGGTCCGGTGACGAGTGCGTCGAAATCAAACTCGATCGCCGCGCGCGTCCACGGTCGAACGCAATCGACGATCCGGATCGAGCGGCCGTTGCAAATGACGGCCCACGTCGCTTGCGAGGCGATCCCGCGCCCGATCGCGCGGCGCCACGCGTGCGAAGTCGGTTCCGGCCAGGGAATGCTGACGAGCACGCTGCCCGGCGGCAGTGGCGCAAGCAGTCCATCTGTAACCGGCGCGGCCGCGGGCCGATCGTGTCCGAGAAGCTCCAGCAGTGGCAGGACGGACACGTCGAAGATCGCGCGCGTGCTCGAAGCCGGCCCCAGCGAGCGCGACGCCCGTTGCCACCAGCGCACGACGTGACGTTCGAACGCGGCCACCTGCGCGCCATCGATCGCGGGCAGCACGCGCTCCTCCACATATGCGTGCGAGATCAACCCTCCGCTGAATCCCGCAATCACCGCCGCCGCTCCGGCCACGCCGCGATCAGCTCACGATTGGACGCCTCGGCCGAGACCGGCGATGTGACGCTGCGAAGCGCGCGATCGAGCGCCGCGTCGATGCGATCCGCGGTGGTTCGGCGTGCGGCAGCGTCGGCGTCGGCACGGCCGTCGAAGAGCGATCGTTGATAACGCGTCGGGCGCTCTCGCTTCTGGCGCGCGCGGATTGTTTTGATGCGGCGCACGAGAGCGGACCACTGCGGTGACGCATCAAAATGTGCTGACGCTCGGAGCGGGTCGAGGCCAGCAATCAGCTGCCGCCAGCAACGAAGGTGTTCAGGAGCTGTGCGGAATTGAACGCGCGACGCTTGCAGCTCTTCACCAACGAGAGACCCCGCCTCGTTGACGAGGGTGACACGGTGAAGTACGACGGCGGGTGAGGAGCGGCCGCGGCGCGCGGTCCATGAGCGACAGCATGGTGCCGCTTGCTCCTGTAACCGCCGTGCCGTCGCGAGCCGGCAGGCCTCCTCCTTCGCTGCGGCAACAACGACGGACCGAATGTCAGGTTCCCCGGGATCGACCGGCGTACCGTCGAACACCGCCGCCGCGATGTCTCGATCTGCGCGGTGATGCCTACCGCGAAGATGTTCGAGGACCGCGCCTTCGATCGTGCCGGGATGGAAAAGCCGAATCCCGTGCACGGTGCGTTGCTGGCCGAGACGATCGACGCGGCCAATGCGCTGCTCGAGACGAAGGGGATTCCACGGCAGCTCGACATCGATGACGAGGCGGCACCGGTGATGCAGATTCAGCCCCTCGCCCGCGGCATCGGTTGCAACCAGCACATCGATGCGCCCGCCATTGAACGCATTGACGGCTTCTCGCCTGCGATCCGGCGAGAGGCCTCCGTGAATGAAGCCCACACGCCGCGACGACACGGACAAGGCGGCGACGACCGCGTCGAGCGTGTCGCGGAATTCCGTGAAGATCAGGGCAGGCTCGCGCGAGGTGTCGAGCAGCCGCCGCAATCGGCGAATCTTCGATCCGGCGACCGAGCGACGCGCCAGCGCGATGAGCCCCTCGAGCGCGATTCGTTCTTCGTCGACGCTCTCGAGCCCGCGCGCCGACAGCATCAGGTCTGGCTCGAGATCATCCGATCGATCAACCTCTTCCCACGGTAATGATGTTTGGGCTGGTTGGGGAGTCGCGTTCGAGAGCAGCGCAAGACGACGCGTCAGCGTGCGCTCAATCGCCGCCTTCGACGATGCGGCGCGCCGCGTCATGGTGATCGCGATCAGGCGAACGGCGCGGTCCTCGCGGCCGCGCGAGCTCCAGATCGCCCGCGAGTAGGCTTCGATGGCGGCAAGCAGCGAAGCCTCGGCGTCCGTCGGCTTCACTGCAAGGACGTGCAAGCGTCGTGACGTCGTGACGCCGACGTCGCGTCGCCGCCGGCGGAAGATCGTCATTGGCTCGCCGGTGCTTCCGAGCGATGTCAGGTACTCGAAGGCGGCGCGATCGCCGGAATGAGGCGTGGCCGACACAAACACGCACCACGGCACGCGCGAGGCGATTCGTGAAATCGCCGCGCCGCGATCCGTGCCGGGCGAAAGGTGATGCGCCTCGTCGGCGATCACGAGGTCGAGCGGCTCCTTGTCGATGGCGGCGAGCGCTTCATCGCGCTTGACCAGGTCGATCGACGCAATCGCGACGGCGTGCCCCGACCACGGACTGATGCCCGGCGGCAGCGACGCGATCCGATCGGCAATCGATGATTGGTCCAGCACGGTCGCGGCGATCCCGAATCGATCGCGCAGTTCACGCGCCCATGTGTCGCGGAGGCCGGCCGGGCAGACGATCAATGCGTGCTCGACCCATCCGCGTTCGGCCAATTCCGACAGGATGAGCCCCGCCTGGACCGTCTTGCCCAGCCCGACCTCGTCGGCGAGCAGCAGCCGCGTGGCTCCGCCGATGACTGCGAGGGCCGGCTCGAGTTGATACTGCCACAGCTCGATCGACGCGGCCGCTGCTGTCCACAAACGCGACCGTCCGCGCGCGCCGGTGATTGCCGCCAGCGCAGAAAGCAGGACAGCCCGTCGCGGCCGGCGACAAAGCTTGCGGTTCGCGAGCGGACGCGGCCGATCGAAGGGCTCGACCACGCGCAGCCGATCGCCGGCGTTCGATCGATCGCGCCCTTCGAGTGTCAGCAGCGCGCAGTCATCAAAGCGCTGTGCGCGGGTCAGCGTCCACGTCTCGCCGCGGACTTCAAGCCGTGCTCCAGCCTCGTATCGGAGAGGCACGCCTGCGGCGACTGCAAACGGGCGGCCGGTCAGGGACGACGCGATCTGCGCGGCTGCTGCGGCGCGCGCGTTTCAGATACTGCAGTTCCTGCGACGAGGTCGCGTCGCTGGGGTTGCGATTTCTGCGCTACTTCGAGGTGTGAATGGCGTTGAACAGCAGCCTGAACGTCGCGTGCGACTGCGCGCGATGTTGTGGCCGAAAGGCGAACAGGATCGCGCGGCCCTGGCCCGACGTCACTTCGGCCACCGCGCCCTTGCCGGCGATGGCGCGTTCGCCGTCCAGCCACCCGCTCGCCAAAACGTTGCTCTTCGCGTAGCGCGCGACCATGCGCACCGTTGATGCCGCGGTGCTGTCCGATCGCGCAGCAATGTCGAATGCGTTGCTGAACGCGCAGAATCCGGCGGTCTCGCGCGGCATCCCGTACGTCAGCGGGTCGGTCTCGAGATCGAGGCGCACGATCGATCCGGGACACAGGTACTGATCCGGTGGAAGACCGCGAGTAGCGTCGCTCACCGCCGCGCCGAGTAGCGAGTTCGCCAGCTCGCTCGCCGAATCGAGCGCGACCAAGGTTCCTCCGGCGGCGACGAATTACTTCAACGCATCGGCGCCGTCGGCGCCAATGCCCCCGACGTATTCCGGCGGCATCGTCCCGGCGAGGTTGCCGGTCATGATGCGCTCCGCTTCCTGATCCGGCAGGATGATGGCATCGAAGCGGGGCCGCAGGCCGCCGCGCTTGATGTCGGTGTCAGCGATCGTCTCGAACTCGAATTCGTACTGCTCGAGAAGCCACCTGGTCCAACCCTCGTCGACGTTTTCGGCCGCCGACCGGTATAGGCCGACCCGGGCGCGGCCGAGCGGCCGCGCGTCAGTCGGCGCCCGCCCGCTCGAGGCGGTCGCACGCAGTCCAAGGTCGCGCGCAATCGCGTCGACGATCTCGCGAACGCCCTTGCCGTCCATCACCATGATCGCGCCCGGCTGGTAGGTGTAGCCGAGGATCGGCATCGCGGTCGTCAGAAACGACACCGCCGCGCCGTTCTTGAGCAGCCGGTTGATGGCGATGCTGGCGCCGTTACCACGCCCGTCGATGACATAAAACGACGGCTTCCGGACATCGCCCCACACTTTTGCGGGAGCAATCGTCGCGCGATCGATTCGGGTGGCCGGCGGCGGCTCGAAGTACTGATCGATGCGATCGACCCGCACATTCATCTGCAGCGGCAGCGTCCAGCCTGTGACGTCGTAAGGACGATCGGCCTGGCTTCCGGATTTACGGGCGGGATACTGCTGCACTTCGAGCAGCGTCTTCACGTAGGCACGATTCGGCTGCGCCATCAGGATGATGTCAGCCCCCTCGTTGTAGACCGTCTCCGCCACGCGGAACGGCTCGAGCGTGCGCCGCAGCTCGACGTCGCCGTCGATGAGGAGTTGTTCGAGCTTGCGCGCCGCATGCGCATCAAATTGATCCGGCGGGATGATGAACGCAAACGGCCCGCCCTTCATCCCCAGATCGACCTGGCGCTTCGCCATGCGATAGAAATTGCGGACGAGATCGTCGCGGTAACGGGCCGCGGCGCCGATCAGGCCGCGTGCGGCGGAGAGGTCATAGTCGACGATGTCGCGGAGCTTCCAGCTGCCGCCCGGCCAGGGATTCGGAAACGTCGTGGTCGGCTGATGATCGGGAAAGCCACGGCCGCCCGTGAGTTGATCGGCAGGGACCGTGATCGGTGAGGCGACGCGAACGCTCGCCGCTTCGGTGAGCAGCGTGACGGTGTTGTGGCCGAGTGGCGCCGAATCCTCGTAGCCGGGCCAGTAGTAATCGTAGAGCGCGTTCTGCAGCACACCGGCGCGCCCGTCCTGCTCGAGCGTGAGCGCCATCGCGTTGCCAAGGAGGCCGGCCGTCCGCCAGATCAGCGGATCGTAATTGCGATCGATCGGATCGGTGTTGGGCGGAACGAAGAAGCGCGGCCCGCGCGGCCCCATCTGGTGCATCGTCAAGAACACTTGCGGATGCCAGTGCCGGTAAAAGAAGTCCGCGATGCTGCGGCTTTCGGCCAGGTTCATCATGAACGCGTCGCGGTTGATGTCGTGCCCGGCGTACTTGTGGTACAGCCCGGGAAGATTGGCGCCTTCGAACTCGGTGCCTTTCCATTTGCGATACCAGTCCACGGTGATCACGTGGCCGTCGGGATTGAGCGACGGGAAGATGATTACGACGGTCGCGTTCAGCGATCGGGTGATCTCGGGCTCGTTGGACGTGGCGAGCAGGTGCAGCAGCTCGGGCGCGGCCTGCGTGCCGCCGATCTCCGTCGCGTGAATGCTCATGCCGATCGCGACGATCGCCGGCTGCTTTTCAATGATGCCTGCCGCGGCCTGATCGTCGAGGGTCCGCGGATCGGCCAGGCGAAGCGAGTTGGCTCGGATCTGATCGAGGCGCGCGATGTTGTCAGGCGAGGACACGATGGCGGCGATGAGCCGGCGGCCTTCCGTTGTCTGGCCGGCATCGACGAGCTCGACGCGATCGGATGCGGCGGCGACATTTTCAAAGTAGCGCTGGAGCGACGGCCAGTCGGCGAGCTCGCGGTCAGCACCCATCCGGAAGCCGAATGCGGCCTCCGGTGTCTGGACGGCCGCCGGCGCCTGCGCGCCGGCGTTCACCGAAACGATCGCGAGGAGAAGGAGTGCGGCCGGGCGCATCGGCCGCATCGTACAACAGTGCTACTCGAGCCGGAGCGCCGTGACTGGATCGACACGAGTGGCGCGATGCGCGGGAATCAGGCACGCGATCATCGTCACCGCCAGCAGAACAGTCGCGGCGACGGAGACCGTGACCGCATCCCGCGCCGTCACCCCGAACAGCAGCGATTCCAGCAACGATGCGAGCAACATCGCGCCGATGATCCCGGCGCCGATGCCGAGGATGCACGCCGTCATCTCCTGCCGCAGGACGAGCGCGAGGACGTGCGCGGGCTTCGCGCCGAGGGCCATGCGGACGCCGAGCTCGTGCGTCCGCTGCGACACCGAATACGCGGTCACGCCGAAGACGCCGATCGCCGCGATCACGAGCGCGAGCGCCGCGAACCCCATCAACTTCACCGTCGTGAGACGCTCGTTGCCGACGCCGGTCAGGATGACGTCGTCCATGGTCTGGATGCTGTTGAGCGGCAGATTCGGGTCGACTTCCCTCACCGCGGCCTCGAGCGTGCGGCCCAGAGCCGCGGGTGAGCCCGTTGCGCGAGCGACGAAGGCGCCGTAGCCCGGCGTCGTTTGCCGGAACGGCAGATATGCCTGCAGGGACGGGTCACCCTGCAGCCCGTTCACGCGGACGTCATTGACGACGCCGACGATCTCGCGCCACGGACTCATTTCCTCCGGCCAACCCTGCCTGATCCGCGCGCCGATCGGATCGGCCTCGCCGAACAAACGCCTGGCGAAGGTCTCGTTGACGACGGTGACCATCGGTGCGCCAGGCGGTCTGTGTTGCTGAACCGGCGGCCCTTCAGCAACCGGATGCCCATCGTCGCGAAATAGTCCTCGCTGATTGGCGTCCAGGCCGAGCTCCTCGACGATCTCGATCTCGCGCTCGGCAGAGACCTCGAGCGGCGGCAGGTGCGAACGAACGTGGTGACGCCAGTCGATCGCCATTACGCCGGCCGGATTTTTGTGACCTGATCGAGCGCCTCGACGAACTCGCGCCAGACTCGGCGGCGCGCGCCGAGGACCTTGCGGCCGCTGGACGTCAGTCGGTAGAAGCGCCGGCGCCGCTCGCCGGCCTTTTCGACCCACCGTCCCGACACCCACCCCTGTTTTTCGAGCTTGTAGAGGAGCGGATAGAGCGTCGCGGCCTTGAAGCTCAGCTTGCCGCCGGAACGCGTCTCGATGATCAGTGCGAGCTCATACCCATGGCGATCGGGCCCGTCGAGGATCGACAGCACCAGGAACTCGGCGCTGCCCTTCTGTAGGGACTTCGTGGAAATATCTCGTGGTGCCATATAGGTATGGAACATATCTATATGACGGAGACCTGTCAAAGAACGTGGGCGAAAAAAAAGGGGTGACTCACTGAGTCACCCCTTAGCAGGGACGTTGAGGACCGAGGTTAGCTCGTGAAGCTGCGGATTATTTCGCGTCGCGCAGTGACGGACGGGCCGGCGCCGTTTCAACCTTCTTCTCAGCAAGTGCCTTTGCCGCAGACATCGTCGGGACGTAGGTGTTGTCTTTCGTATCGAGTCGAGCGTAGAGGGCAGCGAGGCCTGCCTGTTGCGGATCGTACACGCCCCACTCATCCTTGGCCGGACGTGCGACTGATCGTTTGCTTACTGTTGCCATAGTTGCCCTTGGGTAGCAACCCGGTTAGAGCAATCCACGTGCCGCGGCATGCCAGGGTGTGGTGCGACGCCAACTGGGCCTCTTGCATCGACTTAGCCGAGGCGCCCGGTTTGGTCACCGTTTCCGCGCGACGTCACGACCGACAATTCGTGTCAACTCACTTACGGTTATGAAATTGTCGCGGCCGCCAATCCGGCGCTCGTGCCAGAACTTCCCTATGAGAAATGACCTTGCACTGTCTGGCACACGGGTTGCGTTGGCCGAAGCATGATCGTCAGTTACCTCGGCACCAAAGGCGGAACGGGCACGACGACGCTGGCTGTCAACGGCGCCGCCGATATCCGCCGCCTCACCAATCGCTCCACGGTCATCGTCGATCTGAAGAGCGGCCCGGGCGATGTCGCATTGTTTCTGGGCCTGCGGCCGCGGCACTCGGTCCTGACCGCACTCGATCACCTGGCGTGGATCGATCCCGCGATGTTGTCACGCTACGTTGTCGAGCACGAGTGTGGCGTGCACGTGCTGGCCGCCGGCGACGAGTTCGGCCGCCCCGGACCGCGCGAGGCGGATGCCGTCGAGCAGACGCTGCGCGCCCTCAATGCGATCTACGACTATGTCATCCTCGATGTCGGCACCTCGCTGGTGATGCCGGCGCCGGCGGCGCTGCAGCTCTCCGACCACATCCTGCTCGTGGCCAATCCCGACGTGCCGTGCCTGCGGAACCTGCAGCGGCTGATCGATGCGGTCAAGACCGCCGGCGTCCCTGGAGAACGGCTGCAGATCGTGCTCAATCGCGCGTCGGAGTCGGGGGTGTTATCGACGGCGCAGATCGAGCACGTGCTCGGCCTCAACATCAACTTCAGCGTCAACAGCGACTACCGCACGGTCGCGTCGGCGGTGAATTCGGGCGTGCCGGTGTCGTCGCTGCGCGCTTCCGACATCATCGGCCAGCTGGACGCGATCGCGCGCTCGATTGCGGGGTTCCCGGAAGGGGCCCGGCCGAAGTCAGGAATTCGTTACGCGGCGCAGGCGGACTAGCGTCGCGCCGAGGTGGGATTCGGGCGCGTCCCAGTACGACTCGACGAGCGCGTGATCGCGGAGCAGCCGCTGGATGTCGGCGCGCTGCACGCCTTTGCCGCGCCCGTGAATCAGCCTGACCTGGCTGAACCCCGCGCCGCGCGCGGCGTGCAGGTATTCGTCGACAACCGAGATGACGTCGCGCGGGGCGAAGCTGTGCAGGTCGATTGAGTCTTCGATCGGGACTTCTACCGGCTCCTTCTCGCCCATGACTGTCGACTGCCAACTCTTAACTGCCGACTCTCGACTGCCGACTGTATTCCGCCGTGACCTTGGTCGTGATCCCGCCGCGGGCCGTGAAGTCCCCCACGACCGTCATGCGGCGGGGCCCGCAGGCCGAGACCAGGTCGTCAAGGATCTGGTTGGTGACCGACTCGTAGAAAATTCCCTTGTTGCGGAACTCGAGCAGATAGTATTTGAGGGACTTGAGCTCGAGGCAGCTGGCATCGGGCACATAACGAATCCTGATGACGCCGAAGTCGGGCAGCCCGGTCTTCGGGCACATCGAGGTGAACTCGGGACAATCGATCGCGATCTCGAACTCGCGCTCCGGACGCGGATTCGGGAAGGTCTCGATCGTGGCGGTAGACATGTCGATCCAGTCTACGGCAAAACGATGAAGCGTCCGGGCCGGCCCTGTTTGACAGCCCCATAGGCCGGGGTTAGCATACGGGCCGCTTAACTCTCTGACCTTGGGGGACACGATGGAAGACGCCCGGAAGATGGGCAAGTCGGAATTGTTTTCGCACTTCGCGGAGCGCTTCGATATGAAGCGCACGCAGTCTCGCGAATTCTTCGACGAGCTCGCCGCGCTCTGTGAGAAGGAACTGAAGCGCACCGGGGAGTTCGTGATTCCCGGCATGGTCAAGCTGGTGCTGAAGAAGACCAACGCCCGCACCGGCCGCAATCCCGCAACCGGTCAGCCGATTCCGATCGCCGCCAAGACCGTGGTCAAGGCCCGAATCGTCAAGCAGCTGAAAGACGCGGTTCTCCCGAAGAAGACGCCGGCGTAACCGTTATTTCTTGATTTTCCGGGCGAGCTCGCGGATTTCGAGCCGCTCCATCTTGAACTTCAACGTGCTCAGCGGTACGCCCAGGTAACGCGCGGTCTGCGTGACGTTCCAGGCGTTCCGCTCGAGCGCGCGTACCAGGAAATTCCGCTCGAACGTCACCATCGCGCGATCCAGCAGGCTGGAGTCCGACTTGGCGCGATCCAGCTCGACGACGTGAAATTCGAAGGGCAGATCTTCGTCGGTGATGTATTCGTGGTCGATCACCGCGACCAGACGCTCGATCAGGTTCTCGAGCTCTCGGATGTTGCCCGGCCAGCGATGGTGCGACAGCATGGCCAGCGTCGATTCGGCGATGCCGCGCACGTCCTTGTGGAAGCGCGCGCTGTAGCGCTTGATGAAGAACTCGGCGAGGACGGGCAGGTCCTCGATGCGCTCGCGCAGCGGCGGCAGCCGCACCGGAATGACGTTGAGGCGGTAATAGAGGTCCTCCCGGAACGAGCCTTCCTTCACGGCCCGCTCGAGGTCGACGTTGGTC
>Ga0310902_10000402_pt1 | contig 12014 bp, 10 predicted proteins | sample C24D3metaG_FD_203748 | JGI IMG/M metagenome (GOLD analysis project Ga0310902, IMG submission 203748) | Lab incubated soil microbial communities from West Virginia University Organic Research Farm, Morgantown, WV, United States - C24D3 | ecosystem: Environmental > Terrestrial > Soil >...
AACGCCGAAGCTTTTGGGCGGGATTAGCGGCGACCATTTGGTCCCAAACATGAAATCAAAAAGCGGTATTTTTTGAAAAAACTGATAGGTTTCTGAGATGAGCGTTACGACAATACCTATTGTTGTTAGAACGGAAACGGAAGCACATAGAAACAACAGGATTGGCATCACTTTATTCATGATGCTTACGCGTTTATTTTTGAAATCATAAATTTCCTTACTTGTTGTTTGAGCCTTAATAATCGTTTGTAACCCTTCCCTTGGCATTACGGCGTCCTCCTTCTTGCCTTTACAATTCGTTAACATATAAGCCGTGAAAAATGTGATGTCCCTCGAGACACCACATTTTTTCATCCAGCAATTTAACTGCTTATTGGATTTTTGCCGCTTCCGTTACGTACTGCTCATCTGGAAGTGCAACATACCCGACTTCGCCAGCTAATGGTCCAATGTTGTTAATGTAGTATTTCACGAATTCTTTAACTTCCGGACGCTCAAGTTCTTTGTTGTTTGCATAGATGAAGAGCGGACGGGACAATGGTGCGTACGAGCCGTCTTTAATCGTATCGTAAGATGGTGCGATAGCGCCTTTTCCGCCGTCAATTGGAACGACCTTCAATTTATCTTGGTTTTCTTCAAAGTAAGCAAAGCCGAAGTATCCAATGCCGTATTTGCTGCCGGATACGCCTTGAACAAGCGCGTTGTCATCTTCCGAGAAGCTGATTGCTTTGTCGTTGCGAATGCCTGCTTTATCAAGGATTGCTTCATTAAAGTAATCGTAAGTTCCGGAATCAGCGCCTGGCGAGAACATAACAATCGGCTCAGCAGGGAATGAATCGCGAACGTCTTTCCAAGTTGTTACCGTGCTGCCCGTTACGAAAATTTTATTCAGCTCTTCAACCGTCAAGTGATCGATGAAGTCATTGTCTTTGCTAACGACTACGGACAAACCGTCAAATGCTACAGTAAGCTCTGTATACTCGATGCCTGCTGTTTTACAAGCTGCCGCTTCTTCGTCTTTGATTGGACGGGAAGCATCCGAGATTGCAATTTCGCCTGCGCAAAATTGTTTAAAGCCGCCGCCTGTACCGGATACGCCGACAGGTACGCGTACGTCGCTGTGCTCTTTAGTGAATTCTTCAGCTGCAGCCTCAGTCAGCGGGAACACTGTGCTTGAACCGTCGATTTTAATTTCGCCTGACAATTTCGCAGCCTCAGAAGGAGCGTTTGTAGCTGTGTTAGCGCCTGTATTTTCCGAACCTTTATTTCCGCCGTTTGTATTATTGCCGCATGCAGCCGCGAATGCGAGCAGCACCACCATCGATAACATCAAGATCCCCTTAAAGCCCTTTTTCTTTAACAACTCTACCACTCCTCTTTTCATATCTGTTGGGGTTGTCCCCCGTGCCTCTTATACTACTAGCCGTTTGTAAATCGGGTATTCTGTTTTTGTAAACTCCATGTTAAAAATAGGACTTCTGCAATTTCTTCATTTCGCCGGCTACATGAATCGATTGCTGATGCGCCTGCTCGGATAAAGAGCCGATCTGCTTCGCGCTATTCCGGTTGTCCGCTGCTGCACGGAACAGCCGGTTAAATGCTTCCGCCGCTTCATTGACATGCGCTTCGCTAGCCGTTGTTTCGGAGCGGCCCGCATGCGCGAGTGCAGTCGTTTGCGAGATTGCATCGACGATCGTTCTTGTTAAAGTTGTGATTTCATTTGCAAATTGCTTCGTTTGACTGGCTAGCTTCATAACTTCGCCCGCCACTACCGCAAAGCCGCGGCCATGTTCCCCTGCGCGAGCTGCTTCTATAGAAGCATTTAAAGCAAGCAAGTTGCTCTGCTCCGCCAGCTCCTTGATTAATAAAGATACTTTGCTGATAGAGCCCGCTTCCGCCTGCAGCTCATTCATCCGTTTTTCCTGCAGCTGCGAGTTTGTCACGATAGCATCAAAAGCCTTCGTTACCTTATCAAGCTCGTTTTTCCCGGTAAGCGTCAAATCTACCATCTCTACCGATAAGGATTCGCCCTGCGCTGTCGACTCGCGAACGCTGCTAACCGCCTGTTCGATTTCATTCACGCGCTGCTCCGCTGAGCGAATCGTGCTCATTTGGGCGTCAATCGCTTCCTGCTGCAGCATCCTGGACAGCTTGAGCATATCGGAAATGGTCAAAATGCCGGCGAGTTTGTTCTTTAACGTGACGATGACACAATCGTAGAGGACGCTGTCGTGGCGGCTTAATGCGCTATCAATGAGCTGCTGCGGCGCATAATCATAATCCACAAGTAACGGGTTTGCATCCATCAGCTTCATGATTGGCTTATCATCATACAAATCCGCGCTGAAGCGATGCCCCAGCTTCAAGAAAAAACGGTTCCTCATCATCAGACCGATAGGAACTCCTTGATTAGTCGTCACAATGACGCATTCGCATTCCGGATGCTTCTTAAACACCCCAATCGTCTCCCGGCATGTTTGCTCACCTGTAATAGTCGGTGCCTGACGCAAAAAATCCTTTAGACGCACAGACTGACCAGCTTGAGGCTGTACTCTTATTGCGGCAGATTGCGCCGCTTCTTGACCGGCAGCTTGTCCTGCCGCTGCCTTCGCTTTGCCAGCCTGCGTTAAACCTTCTCCGTTAAACGGTGTGTTCGGACCAGTACTTTCAATTTGTTCTTTTACCGAGCGTTTTTGTTTCTCCAGTACAGTCGCTGTCATTCACAATCACCCTTCCTACAATTTCCTCTTTCACTCACTATAGGTCGCAAGCATCAAGCGGAATCCACAGAAATGTTTTCGGAATGTTAAATTCGACATTATTTTTTTATGATTCGGTAAAGACAAATAAACTTCCGGACTTACGACCGAGGCTATCCGCCCTAATCAAACACAAAAAAACTGTGCGCAGCGTACAGAAATCTCGTACGTTACACACAGCTTATTTAGGATTATCAGCCTATTTCGATTCGCGTTTCAAAATACGGCAGCTATAAGCAGCCAAATCTAAACTTGCGCCAATATCTCCGCCCGTTAACAAATCAGAATAGCTGCGTCCGTCCAGCTCAACAGCGGCTTCATTCGCACTGAAGTTGGATACGAATACATAATCGCTCATGCCGTCAGTCCGCAATTGTGCAGTAACGCCATGCGGCAGCTCCGAATCGAGCACGCGCTTGATGCCCTCCTGCTTAACAATACCCGCCAGCAGATCGTTCGTAAAAGCGGACTCGTTGCGGGATGCGATGTAATAGGCTTTGCCCGCGCCAAATCGGTTAACCGTTAATGCCGGACGGCCGGCGTAGAAATCTTCTCCGTATACCGCAAGCGCCTCCGCGCCCTCGAGATGAATAAGATCGCATAGCTCACGTGCTGTATACTCGCCGCTTAGTCCAAGCGTATTCCCGTCCGTTATGACAACGCGGTTCGAATCATGATCATGCAGCGAATCGATTTCCTCGGACCAAATGCCAAGCGTCTTGCGAAGCGGTCCCGGGAAGCCGGTCAGGAAGCATAGGTCGTTCTCGTCAACGATGCCGCTCCAATAAGTGGTAACCAAGATGCCTCCATTTTCAACGAAACGTTCAATGCGCTCGCCGACACCCGGACGAACCATATACAGCATAGGCGCAACGAGCAGCTTGTATTGATCAAAATCGCATTCCGAGTCAATAATATCGACAGGCACGCCGAGATCCCATAACGGACGATAATGACGCTTCGCCGTTTCTTCATAATGCAGACCGCCATTGCGGGGACCTTGCGAATCCTTCACAGCCCAGCGATTCTCCCAATCATAAATAAGCGCAACCTCCGGCTTCACCGTCGTGCCCACGACCTCGGACAGCTTCGCAAGCGCAGCGCCCAGATCCGCAACGTCACGGAATACGCGCGTGTTCTCATGGCCGACATGATCAACGACTGCACCATGAAGCTTCTCGCTCGAGCCGCGGCTCTTGCGCCACTGGAAATATTGCACCGTATCGGAGCCATGCGCGACCGCTTGCAGGGAGGATAGCATATGCATGCCCGGGCGCTTCAGCTTGCTGACCTGCTGCCAGTTCGTCATACTTGGCGTGCTTTCCATCAGCATGAACGGCTTGCCGCCGCCCAGCGAACGGAATACGTCATGGTTAAAGCCGATCCACGCAGCAAGCTCGCTGTCGTCTCCGCCGTTGTCATGCCATGTCGGGTAAGCATCCCACGAAATCATATCAAGCAGATCGGTAAATTTCCAATAATTAAGCGGCTCGAAATCGAGCATGAAGTTCGTCGTAATCGGAAGCTCGCTATTCGCAGCGCGCAGCGGTTCGATTTCGTGACGGCAGAAATCTACCGTCTGATCGGTTACGAATCTTCTCCAGTCTACGTTCTGACCGTGAACGGCCTTCTCGCCGCGTTCAGTAGGAGACTCGACTTGGCTCCAATCGGTATACGTATGGCTCCAGAACGTCGTCCACCAAGCATCGTTCAGCGCCTCGATGGTACCGTATTTATTTTTCAACCAGCCGCGGAAAGCCTCTTCGCAGTACGAGCAGTGGCACTCGCCGCTGAATTCGTTCGAAATATGCCAGCCGATGACGGCAGGATGATTAGAATAACGTTCAGCCAGCTTCGCGTTCATAATCGTTAACTTCTCGCGGTAAACCGGGGAAGTGAAGCAATGATTGTGGCGCGCGCCATGTAAATTGCGGATGCCGTTTGGAGCTACGCGCAGCACTTCGGGATATTTTTGAGACATCCATACCGGACGCGCTCCGCTTGGGGTAGCGAGCAAAGCATAAATGCCGTTAGCAGCAAATTTATCAAGCAGCGTGTCTAACCATTCGAACGTAAATACGCCTTCCTCAGGCTCTATAGCCATCCATGCAAAAATACCGACCGACATGACATTGCAATGCGCAAGCTTCATGAGCCGGATATCTTCCTCCAGCACTTCAGGATATTTCTGCCATTGATCCGGGTTATAGTCTGCACCATGCAGCATTTGCGGTATTTTCCCGCTTATCGGGGGAAATTTCAAACTCATCTCAGCAGCCTCCAGTTTCATCTTGATTGTAGCCATTATTGGATATACTATAATGATATTCATATTATATATCGTTCACTGATCCAACTAAATAATAGTATTTTCGCATTGCTTTAAAAATATGAAACTGGAGGCTGCCGCTATCGATACGATGGTTTTTCCGATTTTGACAGAGACGGATACGACTCTCCCGGTTTATCTCACCAGCATCGGACATTGGAGCAATCAGGAGCCGATCGACCGTCCGAACGGGTATCCCCACTTTCAATGGCTGCAGGTCATCGCTGGATCAGGCGAGCTCCACGTTGGCGATCAGAAATTGACCGTCCGTGCCGGACAAGGCTTTTGCCTGTTTCCAAACGAGCATCATCAATACTTTCCTATTCAGGAGCCCTGGGAAGTCTTTTGGATGAGCTTTAGAGGCGATTTATCCGACAAGCTGTTCAGACAGGCCGGCATAACACAATCCGGTGTTTATTCGACTGCCGATCATGATATGATTGTTACCCACATGAAAAACATTTTCGCGATGACGCAATCCGGCCGCTCCTTTCTCGGGCTCGAATGCTCGAAGCTGGTTTACATGTTTTTGCTCGATTTGATGAAGGTTATTCTTGTCAGCTCGCATTCGGTGGAGCAGAGCTATTTGAAGCTGCATCCCGTCCTTCAGTACATTGAAGCCCATTACAACGAGCTCGTCACGATAAAGGATTTGGCAAGCTGTATCGATGTAACGCCGCAGTATTTATGCCTATTGTTCAAGAAGGCGCTGAAAATGAGGCCGATGGAGTATGTTAACCGGGAGCGCGTCAATCGAAGCAAAGAGCTGATGTTCCGCGAGAGCGATATCAAAATGCACGAAATCGCGCATCGCGTCGGCTTCGATTCCCCCAGTTACTTTAGCTCCGTATTCAGGCGGCTAGAAGGTCTGAGTCCGGAGCAATTCAAAAAAATACACGGCATGCGGTAGAAGCCCGCTGCTTCGCAAAAATTCAGGAGGTTGAACAACATGTCCGGTAAAAAACTCATATTTAGCGAGATTGATCAATATGCTGAAGCGTTTCGCACGATATCACGCTCCATCGGCAGCCGTCCGGAGCTTGGCCATGAGGAGTATTTCGCATCCGGACTGCTGTGTGCCGAGCTCACCAAATACGGCTTCGAGATTGAACGGGGCATTCTTGGCATCGAGACGTCCTTCATCGCCGTATTCGATTCCGGCAAGCCTGGACCGACGGTCGGCTTCTTATGCGAATATGATGCGCTGCCGGAAATTGGACACGCTTGCGGGCATCATCTTATCTGCTCGATGAGCGTTGCCGCAGCGGTCGGCCTTAAAGCCGCTCTCCAAGGCAGCGGAATCGGCGGAAAAATCCGCGTTTACGGTACGCCCGCCGAGGAGACGCGCGGCGCTAAAGTGCCGATGGCCGCGGCCGGCTTATTCGATGACTGCGATTTTGTGCTAATGGCGCATCCCTACCATACCTTCGAACGCTCCGGCGAATCACTCGCGCTCGATGCGGTGCAATTTGAATTTACCGGCCTAGCCGCTCATGCAGCTGCGAGCCCCTATGAAGGCATAAATGCGCTCGACGCTGTGCTCCAGCTGTTTAACAGCATCAATGCGCTTCGCCAGCAGACGCGCAGCGACGCGCGTATTCACGGCATTATCGACAATGGCGGCAAAGCGCCAAACATCATTCCCGACTATGCATCGGCCAAATTCTATGTTCGCTCGGCTTCCCGCACCTACACGAATGAGCTTACAGCCAAAGTGCTGCGCTGCGCAGAAGGTGCGGCTCTGCAGACCGGGTGCACGCTCGCAACCAACCATTTCGAGTTCTCTTATGACGAGCTTCTTACCAATGAAGCTTTGTCCGAGCAGTTCAACACCAATCTTATAGAAGCGGGCATCCGTCCGGAGCAGATTGAAATCGGCAAGGATCACGGCTCGCTTGATCTAGGAAATGTTTCCGTTCGCTGCCCGGCAATCCATCCTTTCGTAAAGGTGGTGCAGGATCGGCTGCTGCTTCATACCGAAGCGTTCCGCGATGCCGCTATGACAGATTATGCACTCGACGGTATGCTCTTTGGCGCCAAAATGCTCGCCGCTACCGCATACGACGTATTTGCAGATCCCGCTCTGCTTACCCGTATCCGCTCCGAATTCGAGCAGCAAACGAAGAACGTGCAATGACATTCACTTCGCTCGTATAAGGGGGCAGGCCAGAATGGATCACACAATTATGAATAACCACGAGATCTCTCAAATTTGTTTATTAGCCGGTAAAATCATTTTGCAAAACGGCGGCGAAACTTACCGGGTCGAGGATACGATGGTTCGGATTGCGGCAGCTTACGGCATCGAGAACTCGCACAGCTTCGTGACGCCGACCGGCATTATTTTTGCAATCGACGGCTCATCCCAGTTGACGAGACTCATTCGAATCTCTGAACGCTCGACTAATTTGCTCAAGGTATCATTAGTAAACGATATTTCAAGAAAAATTAGCACAGGTAAGCTTTCAGTTGGAGAAGCTCACCGTCTGCTGCAAGAAATAGACACGGTTGCCTTTGTCTATCCCCCCTGGCTGAAAATAATGGCTGCAGCTGTAGCGAGCGGCTGCTTTCTCATCATGTTCCAAGGCAGTTGGCGCGACTTTATCCCTGTCCTGCTGATCGGCGGACTCGGCTTTGCTTTTCTGGTGAAGCTGCACCGAATCGTTCCGATTAAGTTTTTTGCCGAGTTTATAACCGCTTTGCTGATCGGGACGCTGTCCGTCCTGTTTGTACGCAATGGATTCGGTTTCGATTTGGATAAGATCATCATCGGCTCGGTCATGCCCTTAGTGCCCGGCTTACATATTACGGCTGCTGTCAGGGATTTGATGGCCGGCCATCTCGTATCGGGGCTTTCGAAGGGAGCCGAAGCGTTTCTCACTGCATTCGCTATAGGCGCGGGAATTGCCGCAGTGCTCTCTTTCTACTAACCGGAATTGGAGGTGCATCACGTTGATGATACTGGAACAGCTATTCACGAGCTTCGCAGCTTCGTCCGCCTTCGGCCTCATCTTCAACGTTCCGAAGCGTACGCTTGCGCACTGCGGAGCTGTCGGCATGATCGGCTGGCTCATTTACGTTTCCTGCACGCAGCTAGCTTTGGATACCATACCGTCGACGCTTATTGCCGCTTTTGTCGTCACCGTGATAAGCCAGTTATTTTCCAAGCTGTACAAAATGCCCATAATCGTCTTTAGCGTTTCGGGCATTATCCCGCTGGTGCCTGGCGGACTTGCGTATGACGCGATGAGAAACGTCGTGGAAGACAACTATGACATAGCGGTGCAGCTGGCCGTCAAGGCATTCATGATTTCGGGAGCCATTGCGATCGGTCTCGTGTTCTCAGAAGTCATTAATCAGATCATACGAAAATCCGAGCGTTAATCGAATTGAAATTCATCCGGCGCAACCGGGAGAGGAGGAAACTTCATGCATCCCATCGTAAAGCCTGACGGCCGGATCGATGACAGGAAAATATGGCGGAGAGATACGCTATATAAGGGGATGAACGGCAGCTGCGTTGAGCGGATATACGTTACGCCATCCGATACGATGATCTTCAAGCCGCTTACGAATAATGATCAGATTGGCAGGGAGGCGTGGGTGTATGAGCATTTATTAACCACCTTTCCGCCCATTTACCCAAAGCTGCTCGCTCGATCCTTACCGCTTCATTTCTCAAGCAATTGGATTTTGTTCGAGGATTTAGGCACTTTAACACATACTTTCGAAGTAGATACAGCTATTGCTTTACTTTTTTATATAGCGGAATGGCATGCTTTACCGATTACTCATTTGCTCAAAGCCCCGCTTAAAGGGCCGAAGCCTTCGGCCGAAGCGATACGCGCTGAACTGCTGCTCCAAGAAAAGCAGCCGAGTAAGCTCGCAGCAGGTTGGCCAAGCATACCCGCACCTGTAATATCAGCCTTGCTCGCCCTGCTGCGGCAAGAAAGCTTTGCAGCGGACGAGCTTGTTCTTTCGCACGGAGATTTGCATCTTGGCAATTACGCCGCCGTAAACGGACAAGTTAAAGTGCTTGACTGGGAGCATACTCACCTGAACAGCCGATATTGGGATTTATTTCATGTTATCGATTTGTCTCATCCGATATTTCCTAAAGAAATGACGATAACGATACGCGAGCGATTGCTGGACCATTACCTTGAGCTAAGCGGGCAGAACGGCCATACCATGAATGCGCCTATGTTCAAACGCCGCTATTATTTATTTTCTTGCCTTCTCTCGCTATGGATGCTGACGCTGATCGCTAACGACATTCATATGAACAATGGCACTTGGCCAATCGATCAGCTCAAGAAGCAGCTTCAAGAGACGACCGCCAACCTCATTCAATGCGCAGAATGCTTATTTGCCTGATCAGCTTTATGCCCCTTGAATCGCATACCTTGAGCGCAGTACCTCTGCCATCGCCAAAATCTGTTCGGAGGCCGGCATCACCAGCCTCGCCTCTGCTTCTCTCAAACCCGCCTCCGTTTGCTGCGACCTTATTATCCGTTTGACGGCATCCGCGAAAGCCTGTCCCGCTCCCCGTCCAAGCTCCGTCAATTGCTCCAGACTAGCCGTGCTTTCATCCCTTACCAATGGATAGTTGTTTGCGCCTTTCCCATCCGCGGCTTTGTCATAGAACGAACGAACTAAGCTCGCCCGCTCCTGTCCCTCCCCCTCGGCAACGACAAAGGCTTGCACGATATAGGCATGTGCCAGACGGCGCTGCGCGATTCCGCAAAACTTATAGCCGTTTATGCTTAAATCAAAATCGCCCGGACAATATGCGCCTTGTATTTCCCCCTTGTCGACCCGGCAGCCCGTCTCCTTCAGCGCGTGACGGATCAGCGCATACATCCGTTCAAAATCGCCATGAAAGTGAATGGAGCCCGCTTTGGACTTAGGCAAAATAAGTGAAATATTGATGATTCCAAGATCAAGGGGAACCGCGGCCCCGCCAGAATTGCGGACAGCGGTAGACCAGCCCTCTGACTTCAGCAGACGCTCTGCTTCAGCCGCTCCAGGCAACCGGCTGTCTCGAAGGCCCATTACAAAGCCTCTTGGATGGCGCCATATATGACAAATAGACGGCCCGCCCTGCCCCGTCATTTTGCAAAGCAGCTCATCCAATGCGAACGGATATAACACGTCCGGCTCAGCCAGCTCATTCATCCGATCGAGCAGCAATACGTCAGCCAGTCCAAAATCGTATATCGAATCTCTGTCCATTTGGCGTTATCCAGCCCTCTCCTGCTCATTTCTTCGAGCCCATCCTATTCCCTATATTTTAACGCCATAATGATAAAGATGCATCCCTTGTTGCTAATATCGAGCGCTTTCACTACAATAAGGATATTGTCATGCAGCGCCAAGGGGGAACAGTAAATTGGAAGCCATAAATGAAAAAGTCGCATACGAGAACCCATTGCTGTCGCTGCGCATATTTCAAACGATGCGCGAGCTTGATGAATTTACAAACTGGCATTATCATAAGCAGCTTGAGCTGTTGCTAATTCTTGAGGGTAATCTGGACGTTTATATAGATGAGGTATGTTACCATCTGACGACCGGGGATGTCATGCTCATCGGAGCCTCCGAGCTGCATTGCGATCGCAGCCTTAGCTTGCTGGATTATATCGTGCTTCAATTCGATCTGGAGCCTTTTTTTGATCAAAGCACAATTCCGTATATGCGTTATTTTTCGGAAACCCAAAAGCCGCTTAGCAAAGCGAATTATATTTTCCAGGAAAGCAGTACCGTAAAGCAGCAAACCGCATCATGCATTCAGCAGATTTTGAATGAAGCAACGCGCAAGGAAACCGGCTATGAGCTGGCAGTCAGCGTTCTCATCAAGCAAATATTACTGCTCCTGCTCCGCCATGACAGCCGCAAGGTGCTCATCGAGCAGGATAATTTCGACCGCCTTCGTCTTAAGCCCGTTCTTGATTATATAGAGAACCATCTGACCGACCGGATTCAAGTCGAAGAGGTTTGCAAGATCGCCAATATGAGCTATTACTATTTCGTCAAATACTTTAAGAAGACGATTGGCTTATCGTTTACGGAATACGTGAATTACCGGAAGGTGAAGTGGGCGGAGCGGATATTGCTGACGAAGGATTTAAGCATTTCGGAGGTTGGCGAGCGAATCGGGATGCCGAATATGGCCCATTTCTATAAAATGTTCAAAAAGTATAACGACTGCTCACCGAAGCAATTTCAGCGTAAAATGCTTGTGTGGAATCGGCAGTAGCCTTATGTAATTGAAAAAAGCTCGTCAGCCCTACATTTTCGGGGTAACGAGCTTTTTTGGCATAACGAGCTTATAGCCTACGCCGCGAATCGATTCGATTTGGACCGATTGCTGGCCAAGCTCCAGCTTCTTCCTGAGCGAGCTCACATGAACGTCAACCGTACGCTGGCCGCCAATGTAATCGAAGCCCCATACGACGTTCATAAGATCATCGCGCGTAATGACCATGCCCGGGCGCTGCACAAGATAAAGCAATACTTCAAATTCCTTCGGCCTAAGCGGAATCGTATCCCCGTTTAAGATGACCTCATACTTCTCCGGATAAATCGACAGATCGCCGGCTGTAATGACCTTCTCTGTTGATTCAATCGGCTTGCTTTCGTCCAGCTGCGTCCGCCGCAGGACAGCTGATACACGCGCAAGAAGCTCTGCAACGCCAAACGGCTTCGTAATATAGTCGTCAGCGCCATGCTTCAGTCCTTGCACGACCTCTTCCTCCGCATTGCGGGCTGTCAAAATAATGACCGGTGTTCTTACGCCATTTTGGCGAAGGCGGTTCAATATTTCGAAGCCGTTCATGCCTGGCAGCATAATATCGAGGATGACCAAGTCGAAATTGCGCTGCAAAGCGGTTTGCAAACCTTCACCGCCATGATCGATAACGGTC
>Ga0310902_10000408_pt1 | contig 11958 bp, 9 predicted proteins | sample C24D3metaG_FD_203748 | JGI IMG/M metagenome (GOLD analysis project Ga0310902, IMG submission 203748) | Lab incubated soil microbial communities from West Virginia University Organic Research Farm, Morgantown, WV, United States - C24D3 | ecosystem: Environmental > Terrestrial > Soil >...
ACAGGCGATCGACGCGGACCTGCAACGAATTCTGCACGCCGCTTTCAGAGGACGAGGCGGTGTAAGTGAGAGGCGGCCGTTTGAGCGTGAAGCGCTGAAAGGTGGCCGCGCCGTCCCCGCTGCCGAGCACCTCGGCCACCGTCTCGCCGTGCGTCGCCGGCGCGACGTTGGCGTTGAGCACGACCGTATCGCGGATGTAGCACAGCGTCAGCCCCGGAGATTCGAAGAACAGCGTGGTGAATCCGCCGCTGTGTTGAATCTCCTTCACCGTCACGATCTCGCTCGCCTTCACGCCCGGCAGGTCAGCGCGTTCGCCGGTAAGGGCAAGAAACTGCCCGGGCCGCAGGTTGAGCACCGTGCGCTCGAGCGTCAGCTGCAGCTCTTCGGACGTTCCCTTGCCGATCGGCGCTTCGATCGGCAACTGCGCGAGCGCAAGGCGCTCGCTCTGCACGAGCCCGGTGGTGTCGCGAACCTTGTATTTCTCGTCCTTCGTGGTGCCGGCATTCAGGACCAACCCAGTGGCCTTGCCGCTCAGGCCGAACTGCGCCAGCGACGCGTCGTGCGCAGTCGTGACACGAAAAGCCGCGAGCTGCTTCTTGAGGTCGAGCACCAGCCAGCTGTTGTCGCTGATGCCGGGGACTTGGCGTTCGAGATAGCAGTCGGTATCGCCGCTGCGCCAAATCGACGTCGGGGCGAGGTCCTGGGACTGCATGCCGGTGTTGCCGGTGCCAGCGATCAACGCAGGCGCGTTGTGGCCGAAAAACCCGAGCCGCGTGCGCATGGCGAATGCCCCGGGCGCCGCCGGCGGCAGCTTGGCCTTAGGGGCGGCAAGTGTGAAGGCGTGCAAGTAATAGCTGACGAGCGACTGCATCCCCCAGCCCTGCACCGCGCCGAAGGCGCCGAGGGCCTGCTCGCTGAAGGTGGCCCCCGCAATCGCATTGGCACTCGAGGCGTTGAGACTGACCGCTTGCAGCGAGATCGCGGTCGCCTGATTCAGCTTGATGCCATAGCCGAGCGGCTTGACGACCGGTCCTTCGAACTCGACGCGTGTCCGATTGAGCGCGTCCTCGGCGTCAACGGCGCGCACCACTTTGGGAAGCGTCTGCTCCGTCGCGTCGGCGGCATTCTTCTGGCCCACCAGCAACACGACGTCGCCGGTCTTAATGCCGCTGTTGGTACCCGACACGTAGATCGTGTTCACCTCGGCGGTCTTGACCTCGCCGGACGAGGGAACCGGAAGATCGAGATCGAGTGGATGCACCGCCGATGCATCGACGCCGACGGCATCACCGCCAAGCCCGACGCTGAGGCCGAGCATCACCAGCTTGCCGTTGCTAATCGCCAGTTCCTGCGGCCGCATCTGCCTCGGGCGCAGGACGTTCCACTCGACCCGTGCGGTGATCGTCTCGGTCGTCTCGAAGGGCTGCGGCAGCTCACCCTGGCCCGGCACGCTCTGCACCCGCATGCCCCTGGGCACGATCGCCGATCCGGGAGCGCCGACAGCATCGTCGACCTGAAACGCGAGGTGGGCGCTGGCTGCGACACCGGGATTCAGCTGATAGCCGATGAGTGAAGCCAGCTCCAGGATCGATCGGCGCTCGGTCGCGGTGCGCAGGAATCCTTCGTTGGCGATGCGCTCCTGATAGAACGTAAGTACGTCGCCGACCACCGCCCAGCCATCGATAAGCGCGATCGCGGGGTCGTCGGTGCTGCGTGTGGCCATCTTGGCCAACGGGTAGCGCAGCACGTTCGGTGCGTCCTCGATGCTCTCGCGCGACAACTGCGCCAGCATCCGCCGCAGGAATCCGCCGTAGCCGCTCAGCCAATAGGTCAACGTTCCGAGGCCCGGTGCGTTGTGCAGCCGCGGTTCCGCAACGCCGGTCTTGCAGCAATCGCAGCGACCCGATTCATTGGCCATGGTGTTAGAGGCCCCCTTTGAGCACGAAGTCGATGCGCCCGTTCTCGGGCAGGCTGGGATTGTTGTCGACGCGTGCAATCTCGAGGCGGTGGATCGCCACGTATCCGGCGTCGAGCTCGCCATGCGGCGCCTGTCCGAAGCGCTTGAAGCCGTCGGCCGGAACGTCGACGCTTTGAACGCCGGTCACCTGCATCGCGCGCGCGATGATCTGGCTGAGATACACCGCTTGTCCGAACGTGTAGTTGTCCGGATGGAAGAAGCCGCGACTGCCATCGACGAGCTCGCGCGTGCTGAAGGCGTCGAGCAATCCCTGCTTGACGATGCTGCGCAGGTAACCGGGCAGGACGCAGACATTGAGCACGACATCCAGCGCGACGTAGCGAGGGCCGTCGATCTCGAGGTCGTAGCCCGCCATGCGGAATCGCTCGAGAAAGCGGCGCAGATCCTGCTCGAATTCAGTCGTCACCGGTTTGCCGCCGCGCCTGTCGACGGTGATGAACATGGTGTGGAACATGCCCGTCCATCGGCGTGTGCAGGCAGCGCGCTGCACGTCGGGATGACGCTGGGCCGCGGCGGCGTAGTCGGCCTCGGTGACCGCGCGCTCCTGCGTGCGGAAGGCCTGCGGCGCGTAGAGCTTTGCCTGCGACATAGGCTCGGGATCGGCACCGCCGTGGGCCGGCACTGGATTCCGCACCTTGACGCCCGGGAGAGCGGGCAGTAGCCGGGTCACGGCGTCAGCGCCGACATTTCCTTTCGAGCCGCCGCCCAGCCGGTACTCGCACACGAAGCGCGTACCAGCGGCGGGTTGTCGCCCGAGCACGCCGTCCCCGAACCGCAACCGTGCTCGTGCCTCTCCACGGCCATCAATCTCGGTCTCGACGACGAATTCGAGAGCGAAGCGATCGCTGTTCAACAGATCGCGCTGAGGCCGCCAGGTTTCCCCGTTGGCGCGCAGCGCAAGCGCCGGAAGCGCCATCCGCGGGTCGACTCGGCTGAGCGCGGTGGCGGAGATGGCGCCGGCGGCAGCCTCGTCGAATGCCAACACCTGGGCCAGCCCAGGTTTCTTCAGGACGGGCCGGTATGCACGCTCGCTGGCATCCCGTGGAATCAGATCGTCACCGGCGGCTGCGGACACAAACGTCTGTCCGTGGTCGGCGAGCGCCACATTGCCGCGCGCGAGCCCGGCACGAACGCCTCCGGCGAATTCATGAAGACAGAGTGAAAACGGCAGTGCGTCCTCATCGTGCCAGCGGATCTCGAGCACCGTTGTCTGGGTGAGCGGATCGATCCGCTCCTGTGGCTCCGCCGCCAGGCGCACGACGTGGCGGTGCGTCCTGTCTGCGTCAGCCGGCAATCCGCTCTCGGCGCCCAGCACCTCTTCGAATACGAGCACATCGCCCTTATGCAACCCGAGGAGCCCAGCGCTGCCTTGCAGCGTCGCGCGCGTCGCGCGTGCCGGCAGGCAGCAGTTCGTATCGCTCCAGGTGTAGAACTGAATCGCGTTTCGGCTCACGCGTAACTCGACGAGGGCGTGCACGGTCTCGAAGGCGAGCGCCGGTTGCGTTTCGGTGGCCGGGGCCATCACCAGCGTCTGCTTCGGCACCGCCGGCGCCGCGACGTTGCCGCGATCGACATCCGTTTCAAAGACCAGCCAGGTGCGCGCGCTCGCGCCGTCGTGCATCGCATAGTCGACGAGGCGCGCATGACGGCGCACGCTGGCGCGGCTGCGCGCCGTGTTGAGGTACGCCTCAGTCGCCACCGCGTCCTGGTAGTAACTCAGTTGATCGCCGGCATAGGCCAGCAGCTCGACGAGCGTGACGCCGAGATCCGCCGGATTGCGCTCGCGCCACGCCGGCATCGTCACCGCCAGGCGATCGAACAGCAGCCTGCGGAAGCTCGCGTAGTCCTTCGCGAGATAGTTGATGTGTGGCGCCGGCAGATTGAGCGGTGCGCAGTCGTCGTCGGGCGCGCAGTCAAAATCGCTCGGGCAATTCACCTTGAACGAGAACGACACCGCCGCGAGCATCGGATCGAACCCGGGGGGCACATCGCCCACCGCGGCGGAGGTCACGAGCTGCAGGGTGTAGGTCGAAAAGTCGCCGCTTCGATCGGTCTTGAGCGTGACAACTTCGCCGACGGTGCCGGCGATCGCCTGCACCTGCACATCGGTGACGCGGACGCCGCCGACGATCCGGAAGTTATTCTTCGTCAGGCCGGCGACCGGACGGATGAAGTGCACCAGCAGCGTGCGCTGGTCGGCGATCGCGACCTCGACGAAGTCGATCCCGTTGAGGAAGTTCACCCGGCGCACTTCGTCCCGGCGGCGCTCGGTGGCACAGAAGTACTGCGTCATGGACCCTCTTGCTAGCTCACGCCCGTCGTAATCGATGTCGTCCGCCGCTGCTGCGTCCGGCGCACCACGTAGTCGACGCGCACCTGCAGCGCGGAATCGATGGCGTCGACCTGCACGGCATTCACCTCGATCAGGTCGCTGAGGTATTGCTGCAGGCCGCCCTGAATCATGAACTGCACGGTCGCGGCAAGCTCCGGGCTGTTGCCGGCGAACACGAGCTGCTGAAGGCCGGCGCCGAAGTTCGGCCGGTTGACGCGCTCGCCGGGACCGGTGAGCAGCAGCTGCTCGATCAGGTCGCGCACGTGTTCGTCGTCCGTGGTGACGGCTGTCTGCAGCCGGCTGTCCAAATGAAACGGATAGTCGATGTTCATGTCGCGGTCACCCGTGTCTGCGTCGTCGCGATCACCAGCGGCGTGCCATTCGGTGCGCAGATGGCCTGGCTGTCGAGCAGCAGCAACGGCTGGCCGTTCGACGTGACGCGCGTCGCCGCGGTCATCCAGGTCGCTGTCACGCACGGTGAGGGTGCGCCGCTGACGTTGAAGGCACAGCCGGCGACGGCGTACGGCGCCGGCATCGTGGTGGTGGGTTGTCCGCTCACGAGCACGCGCGCGTTCGGCGCGGTTGGCTGCGCCTGTCCGCCATGCGCGCACATCACCGTCGCGCCGACGTGGAGAAGAAATCCAGGCACGGCATCGCCTCCTTCAGACCACCACCAGGGCGCCGTTGTTGACCGTGACCGTGGGCCCAGTCATGACGATGCTCGCGCCCTTGCCGTTCTGGATGTAGATGCCGGTGTCGTTCACGATGATGCTGGCGCCCGTCGTGCTCTTCAGCATGATGCCGCCCGTCGGTCCCGGCAGGTCGCTGATGACGACGGCGTTCTGCAGCGAGGTCTGGAGCACGATGTTGGGACTCGCCGGGTTGCCGGCGAGCGCCAGCGCCGGCACTTCGGCCGCCGATCCCCAGAAGCAGCCGGTCCAGATCGGATAGCTCGGGTCGCCGTTCTCGAACTCGACCCACACGCCCGCGCCGATCTGAGGAATGAAGTAGGTGCCCTGCTGCTTGCCCGCGATCGGAAAGCACGGCATCGCCCACGACGAGGGGATCAGGCCCAGCACGTCGGGCACCATCGCCATGATGCGCCCGCGCTGTTCGGGGTCGACGTTGACCGTGACCGTGCCGCGGTACTTTCCGTAGAACTTGTTCTGTGTCGTCATTGTCCAGGGACCCTACTTGCCGCTCACGCCGGCACGCTTGGCAGCGTGGAAATCAGCCCGTTGCGAACCAGCTTGAACCGCTGCTTGTATTCACCGCGCGTAATCTGATGCGTCACGCTCTGCACGTAGTGCAGCCCATCGAAGGCCGTGCCGGCGCCGCGAACGCCGACGAGCCGGCGCGGCTGCAGCACCCTGCCGTAGCGCAGGACGTCGAGTGAGCCCTCCCCCTTCACGGCGTCGGCAGTGCGCGCGGCCTTGGCCATGCCGATCATCACCGCCTTGGGAATCGAGTATTTCGAGACGCCTTCGATCGGTTTCAGCTTCACCGGGATCGGCTCGACCAGGCCGAGCGGCGGACTGAGCGGCGTGATGTTCGGGATCGGAATGGGAATCGGTACCTTCGAGAGCTCGTTGTAAACGTAGACGGTCGGAAGCTCGCGCAGCTGGTTGTTGAAGGTGAAGGACAGCGCCTCGCAGTTGCTGTGCGCATCCATGTTGATATTGAGGGCCGGCTGCGGGGCCCCGACCTTGATCTGCGGCCCCCAGTAGCCGATGCTCATGCCGGGCGTCGACTGCGGCTCGAGGTAGAACACGTAGCCGACCTTGTCGGCGAGCTCGTTGATGTAATCGTAATCGGTGCCCTGCTGCGACGGAATCTGGTTCGTCGGGATCGGCACGTCGATCATCACGCTCGGAATCACCATCGGCACGATGCCCAGCCACGCGTATTTCAGCAGCATCAGCCCGACGCGTCCTTCCGCGGGCGTCGCAGGGAACGGAAAACCGCTGAAGTCGATCTGCCGCATCACCACGCTCAAGTCTTCGCCCGTGATCGACAGCGTCGAGTGCGCGGCGTCGGCGCCGGGCAGCATCTGCTGCTGCGTCACGACGCCATCGATCAGCACTGAGGGTGCGCCGCCCACGGTCACCATCACGACGACGCGCAGGATGCTGATGGGAGCGGCTCCGCCGGTCAGCAGGAACAGCGTCTCGAGCGGCGAGCGCTTGCTGATGGTGAAGCGCAGCTGAAACACGCTGGGGCCGGTGTCGTTCACCGTGATGTCCACGCTCTGCAGCGCATCGAGAACGAAGCGCGGCGCCGGCACCGGTACGGCCGGTCCGATCATCAGCGTGAGGTGGATCCCCTTGAACATCGTCGCCGCCTACTCGGCGCTCGGAGCGGGCACGCCCTCCGGCAAGGTGATGCGAATCACGTTGCCGGCAGCGGCGGTGAGATCGTCGGGAAGCAGCGCGCGGTTGGCATCGCACACGCGCCAGAACTGTTCCGGATCGCCGATGTAGCGGGCGGTCAACACATCGAGCCGCTCCCCCTCGACGACGAAGTGCTCGTGGAGAAGGGCGAAATTCTCCGGTGACGGCACGAACCGCCGTCGCAGGTAGATCACCTCCCTGCCGTCAGGCAGGGTGTGGGTCGCCGTCTCGGTCGCCGCATAACGGCTGTTGGCCGCAAAGCTCATGTCATCCTCGTCACGGAATCCCGGTGATGCCGAGAGCGCTGAGTGCTCCCGCCTTGTAGCGTCCAGCGAGCTGTTCCTTGTTTCGCAGGTACGCCATGAAGATGTTGCCGCCCCTGGTATCGAAGCCCAGATCGTCGACGCTCAAGACGCGGAGCCCGAGGCTCACCTTCGCGCGAATGGGATTCAGGCCGGGGTCGAACGCTTCTTCGTTGATCGTGAACTCGGTGATCCTGACGGGCGCGACGCGGTTCTTGCTCCAGACAAACAGCGTCAGCGGCGCCATCACCGGAGCGATCTCCAGCGTGCCGCTGCGCGCCAGCCGATTCACGTCGTTGAGCTGCGCGCTGGTCGGCGAGATCAACGCTTCGAGCACGGTCAGGCTCGGTTGAATGCCGACCTCGGCGGCGCTGCTGTCGCCGCGCTCGAGCATGTCGTGGGCGTCGATCTCCACTTCGAGCTTGAAGGTCTCGACCGCCGGCCCCTTCAGCCGCAGCGCCTCGGCGCGATCAGGGCTGTCGGTACCAGCACTCTTCGGCTGCAGCGTGCGGCTGAGCGTATCGGGGTTGTACTGCAGCGCGATCACGCGCTGGATCGCGCCGGACTCGGCGTCGACCACGACGATGCCGCCTTTCAGCAGGCGCGGAGAATTCGGGAAGGTCGTCATAGGCTATTTCTTCTTCTCGTCCTTCTTCGCATCCTTCTTGGCGGGATCCTTGGGATCGCCGTAGGTCGACTTCACGTAGAAAATCTGATTGTCTTCACCCGGGCTAAAGGGCTCGTGCGCCGCCTTGTTCAACGATTGATGGTGCAGGTCGGCGAAGACGCGCGTCGCGACCCCGGAGACCGCAAGAGTGGCACCCGTGCGAGAGCGCTTGACCTCCCAGGTGTATTCCTTCGGATTCGGCGAGTCGGTCTTGGCCTCGCGAAGTACCATGTCGTCGCTGCCCGGGATGTCTTCGATCGGGATGTCCATGTAGTTCCCGCTGACTCCGTAAATCCTGTATGTCTTCGTCTCCGTGCCGTCGTCCTGCTTGCTCGTGGTGATCTCGACATCCTTCTTGCGATCGGGCACGAAGGACTTCTCCCTCATCAGCTGCGCGAAGCCACTCCAAGCCTGCGCTGACGTCACCGGCACGGTGTTCTTGAAAATCGTGAACGTCTGCTTCTCCACCCGCTGCCCGCTGAAGACGCGGGCGACGAAAGCCGCGCGCTGCTTCTTGTCGAGGTGCTGGTAACGGCGTTCGATTTCCGCCTTCACCTCGTCTTCAGTGAACTTGCTGTCGCCCGGCCGCTGCATCACGACACCCGACATGGCCTCGTAGGACTGGGCGAGCGCCGCCGCTTCGTCGATGTCTTCCTTCTGGTCTTTCAGCTTTTTGTTGATCAGCTCCTGGCGCTCCTTGAGCGCCTTCTGGTAGGCCTGCGTCGCGGTCCTCTTCGCGGCCTTGTCCGTAATCTTTGGGTCCACCGGCGCCGGCATCGGCACGGAGTCTTCGATGTCCTTCTTTGCTTTCGCTCGCGCCCGCTTGGCCAGTTCGGAGTCGGTGCCGTAGACCTGCTCATGCGTCGACGCGATCACCTGACCCTTGCCGCCAAAGGCCTCGTCGATCAGGTTGACGAATTCCTTGTTCTGGCCGAGATCGCAGCCGCGGATGTGGATGGTGGTCTTGCCGTCGATCTTGGCGCTGACATCTCGTAGCGTGCTCTTGCCCCCCCCAGGCGGATGCAGCGCGTCGCGGACTTCCATCGGGCTGAGGTGCGAGTCGCCGTGCAGGCTCTTGGGATTCTTGGGATCGCGCACCATATCGCTGTCATCGAACCCAAACTGCAGAGTGCCGTCCTGGTTGCCGTGCGACACGATATAGAGATTGCCGATCGGCGCCTGGATATTGCGATCGATGTACGACAGGACGCCGTCGAGCGTCCGTTCGTTGTTGATCAGCTCGGCCTTCGGATAGTGCACCTTGAAGTACTTTTCAGCTTCCGAGTAGAACGGATTGACCTTCTTCGCGCGGGGGGAGTCCTCGCCCATTATGAAGACGTAGTCGAGGCGCGGTTTCTCCGGCGCTGCCTTGTCCGGCGCCGCGGCCTTCGCCTTGTCGGCCCCGCCGCTCTTGACCACCGGGTTCTTCTTGGCGCCGTCGTAGCCGCCCTCGAACCGCGTGGCGAAGAAATCCATCAGCCGGTCGTTTTCCGCGAAGTCGATAGCCGAATTGAGGCTCTTCGCCTTCAGGCCGCCGGTCGTGAACATCTCGGTCAGCTCGTCGTCTGACGCGCTGGTCAAGAGGTCGAGAATCGCCTGCTCGTCGTCGTTTCCGCAGAAGCCCGATCGCATTTCCTCGATGAGCAGCGCCTTGAGTGAGGCGTTGAGAGCGAAGGCGGTATGGTCCTTCTTCCATGCAGCGACGATGGCGCGCGCCTTGTTGTCGCTGTCGGAGTGGTCTTCGATCTTTCCGGACGTGCCCACATCGGTCAGGTACTTCGTGAGCGTCTTGGGATCGAACGTGTCGCCGGCGAACCACCCGGCGATCTCGTCTCCCAGCGACCATCGCTGCAACATCGGCGGCGCCGACGCCTGCTGACGGACGTGGGTCAACTCGTGGGCGATCAGGCGCTGCCCTTCGCGGCTGCGCGGGGCGTACTCGCCCGCGCCGAAGACCACGTCGGAGCCGATGGTGTAGGCGCGCGCGCCGACAGCGCGAGCGCTGTGCGCGGCCTCGGCGTCGGCATGCACTCGAACGCCGCTGAAGTCGAATGCCAGCCGATCTTCCATCTGCGTCCGTGTGGCCTCGCCGAGCGGCTGGCCGCTGCTCCGAAGCACCGGGGCGACGCGATCGGTGTCGATGACCGCGCCCGCGCGCCCATCGCCGGCCCGCTGCAATGTCGAAACCGGGCTGGACAAACCCGCCGAACGTGACGATTCGCCACGCACGACCGTGTCGGCCACGTGGTCGGCTTCCTGCTCGAAGCGGTCGCCAGGCACACTGACCGGAAGCGTCGACGTGCGGGCCGGTTCCGACACCGGCTTGTGCATCTTCGTCACGAAGAAGTTCCCCGCACAGCGGTGAAGACACTGTTGGCGATGCCGGCGCCGGCGCCCGCAGCCGTTCGCGCCGGCGTCTCGAACCCTCCGCCGTCGAGGCGCGCGACGTCCATCGAGTGATGTCCGCGCAGCTCGCGCGCGTGCGCGCGGGCCAGGCGCGTCAGCTCACGCGCCACCGCGTCGCCGATGGCGTGACGCTGCCGCGGATCGAAGCCGTGCAGCACGAGCTCGTCGATCACCAGTTCGATCTTCATATCCAGTCCCGAACCTCGGCCTCGCTGGGCGGCTTGTCGGTCTTGGCGCACTCCGTTCGTGCCGCGTGCAGCAGGTCGCGCATCCGAACCGGCTGGCTGGCATCGGCCGCGAGGAACGCGGCATTCATCGCGATGTTGCGGATGCTGCCGCCGGCAACGTTCAACCTGGCCAGCTTGTCGGTATCCAGGCCCTCCACCGGTGTCGCTGCCGGAAACACGCGACGCCAGATATCCGCCCGCGCCCCCGCGTCCGGAAACGGGAACTCGACGATGAAACGGAGGCGGCGGAGAAACGCGTGGTCGAGTGCCCCGCGCTGATTGGACGTGAGGATGGCGAGGCCGCGATACTCCTCCATCCGCTGGAGCAGGTAACTGATCTCGATGTTGGCGTAGCGATCGTGGCTGTCCTTTACCTCGCTGCGCCGGCCGAAGAGCGCATCGGCCTCGTCGAACAGCAGGATCACGCCGCCGCCTTCCGCAGCGTCGAAGACGCGGCGCAGGTTCTTCTCGGTCTCACCGATGTACTTGCTGACGACCTGGCTCAGGTCGATGCGATAGAGATCGAGCTGCAGGTCGTTGGCCAGCACCTCGCTCGCCATCGTCTTGCCCGTGCCGCTGACGCCGGCAAAGAGCGCAGTAATTCCGAGCCCGCGGCGCTCGCCGCCAAACCCCCATTCCTCGTAGACCTTCGTTCGCTGCCGCACCTGCGTGGCGATTTGCCGAAGCACGCTCATCTGCGCCGGAGGCAGCACCAGGTCGTCCCATTTCGCGGTGGGCTCGAGACGGCGCGCCAGCTCTCCGAACGACGGCCTTGCCTGGAGCCGGCTCGCGCGCCACAGCGAGTCTGGCGACTGATCGTCGGCGCCCTGAATCGTCGCGGCGATCTGCGCAGGGGTCAGCTCGAACTGCGCGGACAGCGCATCGAGACTGCCATTCAGCGCCTCGCCACGTTTGCCGAGCGCCCTGCGCCACGAGGCCTTGCGTTCGTTGGATGTCGGTGCCTTCAGGTGCAGGCGGACGAACGACCGGCTGGAATCCGCGATGTTGTCTTCGCTACTGATGACCAGCGCCGTGCCGATTCGATCGGCGAGCGCCGCGACCTGCGGCGAGGCGCCGCCATCGACGAGCAGGATCGCCGGCGACAACAGCGCTTCCCGCATCCAGGTACGCGCCAGGCGGTCGCGCGCCGTCGCATCGCCCGGCACGTCTTCGCCGCGTAGCGCGAACACCCGCAGCCCGAGATCCGCGCACGCACGCGCCACGACGCCGCGCCGCGACTGCACGTCGCCGCCAGTCACGACAAATGCGCTGTCGGCATCCGAGGAGAGCCGCTTCGAGATGCGCGCCGCGGCGTCGCGGTGCACCGGCCAGAGATCGCCGGCGGCGTGGACCGCGCCGAGGAGGGCGTGAAGCGAGTCGTCCAGGTAGACGAGCCCGAGCAGGTGATGCAGCGTACGCTCGCCGATGAGGAGCCGGGCATGCGACAAGGAGCCGTCGCGGCGCGAATCGAGATCAACGAGCCGCCAGTAGCGGAGCGGCGCCGACGGCAACAGCGCGCTCCAGTGCGGCCCTTGGAAGACGCGGCTGGCCAGCGCGAAGCTCGCGCCGCTGCCGGCGTTCTGCTGTTGCAACCCCCCGCACAATGACGCCACGTCCGCATCGAGTTCGACCGCGGCCGCGAGCAAAAGGAGGTTG
>Ga0310902_10000411_pt1 | contig 11908 bp, 10 predicted proteins | sample C24D3metaG_FD_203748 | JGI IMG/M metagenome (GOLD analysis project Ga0310902, IMG submission 203748) | Lab incubated soil microbial communities from West Virginia University Organic Research Farm, Morgantown, WV, United States - C24D3 | ecosystem: Environmental > Terrestrial > Soil >...
GACCTTGTCATTCCGAGCAGAGCCGCGCAGCGGCGGAGGCGAGGAATCGCCGGGCCTTGTCATTCCGAGCGGAGCCGCGCAGCGGCGGAGGCGAGGAATCGCTATCGTCCCGACCGAGGGGCTTGCCCTCCGGAATTGGGGGCAGATTCGAATTGCAGCCGTTGGAAATTCGGCCGGGGCAGAACGATGTAATTCGAGTCTGACCCCGATTGGTCGCGACTCGCTGCGCCGGGAATGACTCTAGGCCGAGAACCCGGCCTCGATCGCCCTGATCACTGGATCGAACGAGAGCGGCTTCGCACCCACCCGCTCCGCCAGCTCGGACGCCAGCTCGCGCTGTCCTTCCCCGAACAGCTCTCGCTCCATGAACGGCCCCGTCCGTGGATTTCGGTACCAATCGCCGTCGAACCGCTCGACGAGCACCTCGCGGAGTCCTGCCTGCAGCTGCCACGCGCGGAGGTATCGGGCGGAATAGAAACGAGGGTCGACATCGACGAACGCATCGGCCGTCCGGTACCGAAACGTCGTCGCGTTGCTCAGGATGTCGACGTACGCGTCCGGCAGCGACGACCACGGGACATCGCCGCCATACACGCGGAGCTCGTACAACAGCTTCGCACAGTAGCGCCGGAGAAACTGCAGCTCCTCGAATGCGGCCGTTCGGCGATACTCCGGCACCCTCGGCCGACCTAACGCGGAGTACCGCGCGAGCCATCCCGCGTCGTGCAGCAGGTGGTCGAACAGCATCGCAAAGCCCTCCGTGATCGAGTTGTCGCCGAGCCGGCGAAACTCGAACGGAAGGTCGTCGCGCATGTATCCGAAGTGCAGCGAGTGCCCCAGCTCGTGCAGCAGCGTGCGATAGTCCGTCGCCCCACCGTGCGGTAACAGCACCAGGTACACTTCGCGCGGCACGCGAACGGGCGCGCAGAACGCGCGGGAGCGCTTGCCGTCACGGGGCGCCAGGTCGTAGGTGATGCGCCCGTGCGCGAACGGATCGGTGCCCATTTCGGTGACCTGCCGCTTCACGGACGCTTCCATGTCCGCCGCGGGGAAATACGGGTCGAACCGCGGCGCGCGCATGAGCGCGACGGCGTCGGCACGCGTCGCCTCGCCAGGCAGGATCCCGAGCTCGCGGCGGACGGCCTCGCGATGCACGTCCGCCCACATGGACTCGGTTTCGCGCAGGAATCGCTCGCATTCGGCTGCCAGCGCGCGCAGGTCGATCCCGGAGAGCGCCTCGAACGACGCGATGTAGCTCGACGCGATCTCGAGCGACTCGATCAGATCCCGTTCCCGCTGCAGCCGCTCGGCGCGCATCGGCGCGAGCTCCGCCGCGACCAGCGACGCCCGCGCCTCGTCGAGCGCGAGACGCTCGTTACGGTTCGTCTCCGTGGCCATCTCGACCGCGGCACGCTGGTACTGCACCTCGCGGCCATCGGAGAGTCGAATGACCGCGGTCGCTTCCCACGCGATGACCCGCTCGTCGAGCGCAGCCAGCTCGCGCGAGGCATACATCTCGACCTGCCAGTCGAGGAGCGCGCGCGCTGAACGCCATTCTTCGCTGCCTGGCGCCGCGGAACGGAAGGTGTCGCGCGCGAGCTCTAGCGCCCCCTGGCTGAACACGTGGGCGAAGCGCGAATAGATCGGCTGCAGATCTGCGTTCGGCTTGTATCCGGCACCAGCGAGGTACAGCTCGCGCGTGAAGGCCTCCATGAAGGCGGCGCCGCCCTGGCGCAGCGCCGCGAGCGTGAGGTCGGCCATGTCGTGCGCCCGCGACTACTCGGCCGGCCCGATCCGGTCGGCGATGTAGCCGCGTAGCTGATCGGCGGCCACGCGCACCTGCTGCAGCGTGTCGCGGTCGCGCACCGTCACCGTGCCGTCCTGCGTGGACTGCCCATCGATCGTGATGCCGAACGGCGTCCCCACCTCGTCCTGGCGCCGATACCGGCGGCCGATCGCGCCGCTATCATCGTAGAAGACGGGGAACGCCCGACGCAGATCGTTCGCCACACGGGTCGCCATCTCCGGCATGCCATCCTTCTTCACAAGCGGGAAGACGCCGGCCTTGATCGGCGCGAGCGCCGGCGCGAGGCCGAGCACCGTCCGGCCCTCACTCTCGCCGGGCACCTCTTCCTCGCGATACGCGTTCACGAGCACCGCCAGCGCCGTGCGATCGGCGCCGGCCGAGGTCTCGATCACGTACGGCACGAATCGCCGGTTGTTGGGCTGGTCGAAGTACTCGAGCTTCTTGTTCGAGTACTGCTGGTGACGGGTGAGGTCGAAGTCGCCGCGATGGTGCACGCCCTCGATCTCCTGGAAGCCTAACGAGCCGCCGAAGTCGAACTGTACGTCGAACGCGGCGCGTGCGTAGTGCGCGAGCTCCTGGCTTTCGTGTTGATGGAACTGGAGGCGTTCCGGCTGGAGTCCGAGGGCCAGGTGCCAGTGCAGGCGCTGCTCCTTCCAGTACTCGAACCACTCCATGTCGCTGCGCTCTGGCGCCTTGGCCTCCGGGTCGACGAAGAACTGCATCTCCATCTGCTCGAACTCACGCGTGCGGAAGATGAAGTTCCCGGGCGTGATCTCGTTGCGAAACGCCTTTCCGATCTGCGCGATGCCGAACGGGACCTTCTGGCGCGTCGACTGCTGGACGTTGAGAAAGTTCACGTAGATGCCCTGTGCCGTCTCCGGGCGCAGGTAGACCACCGCCGCGCTGTCCTCCACAGGCCCCATGAACGTCTTGAACATGAGGTTGAACATGCGCGGGTTGCTCAGCGTGCCCTTCGCGCCGCACACGGGACACTGCGCATCGGGCTGACCCGGCGTTCCCTTGATGCTCGGGTCGTCGGCGCGGAAGCGGCGCTTGCAGTTCGTGCAGTCGACCAGCGGATCCGTGAACGTCGCGACATGGCCACTCGCCTCCCACACACGCGGATGCATGAGGATCGCGGCGTCGAGCCCCTCGATGTCGTCCCGCGCGCGCACCATCGCGTGCCACCAACGGTCCTTCACATTCTTCTTGAGCTCGACGCCGAGCGGCCCGTAATCCCAGACCGATCCGGTGCCTCCATAGATCTCGGAGGACTGGAAGATGAATCCGCGTCGCTTGGCGAGCGACACGAGCTTGTCCATCACGTCGGGATATGTAGACACGCTAGCCATGACCGGGCCGAAGGGCGCGAGGTTGGTTGGGCGGTGCGGGAGGACATAAATGTAACAACCCCAGTCCCCAATTCCGCCGCTCAGGAATCGAGATCCCGGCTGATCTTCGCGGGGGGCGGCGCCGGGCGCCCAAGCAGCCGGGCGACGATCTGATCGCCGTGATACCGGCCGTTCTCGATGAACACCTTGTTCGCGTCGTAGCCTGCGACGACCACACCCGCGATGAAGATCCCCGGCACGTTCGTCTCGAGCGTTTTTGAATCGTGCTGCGGGATCCCCGTCACCCGGTCGATCGACACGCCGGCCTGCTCCAACAGCTGCACGCTCGGCGCGAAGCCCGTCATCAGGAAGACGTGGTCCGCTGGCAACGCGGACACCACGCCGTCAGTCGACCGTACCATTACGTTCTCCGCCCCGATCTCCAGCACGCGGCTGTTCCACACCGCGTTGATGCTGCCCTCGGCTACACGGTTCGTGAAGTCCGGAAGCACCCACGGCTTGATCTTCTTGTCGAACGTCGGCCCGAAATGCACGAGCGTCACGCGCGAGCCTGCGCGCCACAGATCGAGTGCCGCTTCAGCGGCCGAGTTGCCACCTCCGATGACGAGCGCGTTCTGCTGAAACGCGAAGTGCCCCTCGCGAAACGCGTGAGACACGTGAGGCAGATCCTCGCCCGGAACTCCGAGGCGATTGGGCGACCCCCAGTACCCCGTCGCAATGACGACGGCGCGCGCGTGCGTCTCGCGCTCCACGCCCCGTCGCGACGTGTGCACGACGAACGCGCCATCGTGCCCGTCGATGCGCGACACGGGCTCATACTGGCGAACGGGAATGCCGAAGTACCGCACCACGGCGCGATAGTACGCGAGTGCGTCACGGCGCGATGGCTTTTCACCGGCAGTCACGAACGGCAGTCCGCCCAGCGAGAGCTTCTCGGCGGTCGAGAAGAAGGTCGCGTAGGTCGGATACTGCGTGATGGAGCTGACCACGCATTGCGCGTCGAAGACGAGCGCATCGAGACCCGCCGCGCGCGCGGAGATCGCGGCCGCGAGCCCGCATGGCCCGGCGCCAATGATTGCGACGTCGATCGCGGTCTGAGCCGTCATCGCGGCAGCCGAGTCGTGGTTCCCGTCGCGCGTCGCTATTGCAGGCCGATGATCTGATCGCGCCGGGTTCCGACGCTCACGTAGGAGATCGGCGCGTCGACGAGCTCGCGAATCCGGTCGAGATACCGACGAGCGAGCGCCGGAAGCGCGTCCAGCGTGCGCGCCGAGCTCGTCGATTGCTTCCACCCCTCATGCCACTCGTACAACGGCTCGATGCGTTCGAGCGCGGTGACGTCGCCCGGAAACTCGTGATAGATGTCGTCACCCACACGGTAGGCGGTGCATATCGCAACCCGATCGAGCGTGTCGAGGACGTCCAGCTTCGTGACGGCGAGGTCGCTCAGGCCGTTCACACGCGCGGCATAACGAACCACGACGGCATCGAACCAACCGCACCGGCGGGGACGCCCCGTCACGGCGCCGAACTCATTGCCGAGCTCGCGCACGCGTTCGCCGAGCTCGCCTTCGATCTCGGTTGGGAGCGGGCCGTGCCCGACGCGAGTCGTGTACGCCTTCACGACGCCGAGGACAGCGTCGATCGCCGTGGGGGCGATGCCTGCGCCAACCGCCGCGCCGCCGGACGTCGTGTTGCTCGACGTGACGAACGGATACGTGCCGTGGTCGATGTCGAGCAGCGATCCCTGCGCGCCCTCGAGCAGCACCGCGGCGCCGGACTTGATCGCCTGGTGCACGCGGAGCCCAACGTCGTCCGACAGTGACAGGAGGCGAGGCGCCAGACGCTCGAGCAGCTCGACAGTAGCGTTCGCGTCCGCGCGACGATCCGTCACGCGAGCGAGCTGACCATTGGCGTGGTCCACGCCGCGCTCGACGAGCTGACGCACGCGCGCCGGGTGCCGAAGATCGAGCACGCGCACGCCACGGCGCGCGATCTTGTCCTCGTACGCCGGGCCAATCCCGCGACCCGTCGTGCCGATCTCCTTGCTGGCCGAGCTCTCACCGTCGAGCAGCTTGTGATACGGCAGAACGAGGTGCGCGCGGTCGCTGATGTAGAGCCGTCCCTCGACGTCGATGCCGTCCGCCACGAGGCGGTCGACCTCGGAGAAGAGTGTGTCCGGATCGAGCACGACACCGTTCCCGATCGCGCACCGCACTCCGGCGTGCAGGATGCCGCTCGGGATCTGGCGGAGGACGAACTTTGCGTCACCGATGTGCACCGTGTGCCCCGCGTTCGCGCCGCCCTGGTATCGCACGACCCAGTCCGCGCGTTCGGCGAGCACGTCGACGAGCTTCCCCTTCCCTTCGTCGCCCCACTGGGCACCGACGACGACGACCGTACGGTTCTCCGTATCGAACATGGTTCCCCTTCGGACATGGCGTCGCTGCCGCGCGTAGCGACGTCTCCTACCGGCACAAAAAAACGCCCCGGCTCGGGCGGGGCGTTGTGTAAATGTACGGTGCGGGGGGACTGAGTCAACCGCGGCTTGGGGTCAGAGTCCAAGGGAATCATGCTGTTGCGTGCGTGACCATTTCGATGCTCGAAATGCCACTCGAGCTGACCGCGGGCGACGCCCTGAAACGGAATGATTCCCTTCGACTCTGACCCCAAGCGTGCCCTTATAACGCCGCTGCCGCGATGAGCCACGCGGCAATCACGACGCCAATTCCGGTCTTCATCGCCGCCGCCACCACGCGGCCGATCAGCGCACCGGTCGCGACACGTGTCGCCGTACCGGCCGTTGCCTCGCGACGCGTGTACTCCGCGACGAGCGCGCCCGCGAACGAGCCCACGAACGCACCGATCACCGAGCCGATGATGGGTACCGGAACACCGACGATCGCCCCGACAATGCCGCCAATGATGGCACCCCATCCCGCGCGGCGAGAGCCGCCGTACTTCCGCGTGTACCGCGTAGACAGCGTGAACTCGAAGACCTCCGCGATCACCGCCAGGACCGCGGTGGCGACGATCGTCACCCAGCCGATCGGGTCGCCGCTGACGAGCGCGTCGTACCCGATGGCCGACCCGATCATGATCCACGTCCCGGGGAGTCCGAGCGGGATGAGGAACAGCGAGACCAGCAGCACCGCGGCGAAGAGAAGCACTTCCATGGCGTAGTCCGTTCTAGCTGTTCGTCTCGATCAACGTCACGATCACGCGCGCCACCTCGATGATCCCTGTGCCGCTGAGGTGATCCGCACGATCCCGCGGCGTGTGGATGCGGGCTAACGTACGCACGCCACCCTTGCTCAGTGTCACGGCGGTCCAACCGGCGTCCGCAAGCGCGACGCCATCGGCCACGACGGCATCGACGAGCGCGCCGGGGCGCACGCCACTGTACATGCACGTGGTCACACCATCATCGTCGACGCCATCGCAGTTGACGACGATCGTGTTCGGCGCTCGGTCCTTGCCCTTCACCCACGCCCTCGCGCCCGCCAGCCCCAGCTCCTCGGCGCTCGTTAGGCATACGCCGACGGAGGCCGACGCGGTACCTTCGGCCGCCGCGAGCACGGTCGCGACACCGCTGGCGTTGTCCAGCGCTCCCGGCGAGCGCGAGCCGACCGTCGTCGCGATCACGGGGATAGCCCCTGCGATCGCCACGGTCATGAGCACCGCCCACGCCACCGAGATCCATCCGGGCATATCACCCAGGCGCTGAACGATCGCGACGACCATGCCGGCCAGCCACGTCAGCCCGAGTACCGTGATCCCGAGCGCACGAACGAGAATGGGAATGGGCTGGGACTTGGAGTCGAGGTGGGCCATCAACCAGACGGCGGGCGTGCCGCCGCCGCGCGTGGCGACGAGGTTCACGCTCGTGCTCCGCTGTGCGGGGAACGACAGCACGCCGTCGCGCGCCAGCGAGCGGGCTGTGGCCCCCAGCACCACACCGCCTAACGCCAACAGCAGGAACGCCGTGCCCGGGGCGCCGCCCCGACCGGCGGTCAGCGCCGAGAGCAGGATCGCGAGCGCCACGACGCCCGCGACCGGCGTGCCCCAGCGGCCGACGAACGCCGAGTACGTGAATGACTCCTCGCGAATGGAGTACCCCGCGGCACGGAGGCGGGCAGCGCAGTACGCGCGTGCCGTCGACTCGGCCTCGCCACCCGCCGGACGAGGCGCGCGCGCGAGCATCCGCACCGCCTCGGCGGCACGATCCGCCGCTGTCGTCAGCGGCGCGGACACGCGACTAGACCGTCGCGGTCACCCGCGCGTCGCGCAGCAGCGCGTCCACCCGCGCCTCATCCTCGGGTCCGAGCGGCAGGAGCGGCGCGCGCACGCGCCCCCCGCGAAGCCCGACGCGGTCGATCGCCGCCTTCACACCCGCGACGCCCATCCGCGCGATGATCTCGGCCGCGAGCGGCGTTGCCGCGCGCTGCGATTCGGCAGATGCCTCGAGGTCACCGGACTGGTACCGCTCGTAGATCTCCAGCGTCAGCTCCGCCGCGAACAGCGAGATCGCGAGAATCCCGCCGCGAACGCCAAGTTCCAGCGCCTGATGGAAGCTGCCGCCGTGACCCGTCAGCACCGTGAAGTCGGCGGCCTGCGCCTGTACGTAGCCCGCGAGCTTTTCGAGATTACCCGCGCTGTCCTTGATCCCCACGATGTTCTCGTGGGAGGAGAGCCGCGCCACGAGATCCGGTTCGAGCGCGAAGTGCATGTACTTGGGAATGTTGTACAGCAGGACCGGAAGCGGGCTCTCGTCGGCGACGCGTCGATAGTGCGCCTCGAGAGCGGCCGGCGTCATCGACGATGCGTAGTAGTGCGGCGCGACGACGAGCACCGCGTGGGCACCATGCTCGCTCGCCATGCGGCACCGCTGTACGCACTGCCGCGTGGACTCCGCTCCCGTTCCCACGATGAGCCGCACGTCGCTTGGGAGCTCGCCTCGCGCATGCTCGATGAGCGAGCGGCGCTCCTCTTCGTCGAGGAGCGCCGCTTCGCCCGTGGAGCCACACACCACGACGCCGCTCAACCCTGCCGCCGCGTATGCCCTGAGGTTCGTTGCAAAGGCGTCGAGATCCACTGTTTCGTCCCGAGCGCCGAACGTCGTCACCACCGGTGCAATCACGCCGCGCAGATTGAGCATTACCGTCTTTTCCCTCGTGGCTTGTGAGGCTCGGGCTCCGGTTCCGAGAGTGCCGTTGGCACGAGCCCGGGGATACCCTCGTCGTTGTCGTGGTTGCCGTGGTTGCCGTTCGTCGTCTCCGGCCCGCCGCCGAGCATCTTCATTTCGAGCTCGAAGTCGGCTGGGCGCGTCGATGCCGCTTTGGCAATCTCGAAAGATACTACGTCCGCATTCACCAGGTCGACCAGGTGCTGGTCGAACGTCTGCATCTTGTATTGCTCCCGGCCGTCCTTGATGAAGTCGCGGATCTCGCCGATGCGCGCCTCGAGAATCAGATCCCGGATGGCGGGGGTCACTACCATCACCTCGGCGGCTACGACGCGGCCGTTCCCGTCCTTGCGCGGCAACAGCCGCTGCGAGATGACGGCGTTCAGCGCCTCCGCGATGCGGATGCGAACGACGTCCTGCTCCTCCGGCGGGAACATCGCGATGATGCGCATGATCGTCGTCACGGCGTCCGGCGTGTGCAGCGTCGAGAGCAGGAGATGCCCGGTCTCGGCCGCCTTGAGCGCCGTGTCGATCGTCTCCGAGTCGCGCATCTCGCCGATCAGCACGACGTCAGGGTCCTGACGAAGCGCCGCCTTGAGCCCGTCACGGAAGCTGCCGGTATCGATGCCGACTTCGCGCTGCGTCACCGATGAGTTGATGTCGCGGTGCAGGAACTCGATCGGCTGCTCCAGCGTGACGATGTGCTTGTGCATCGTCGAATTGATGGCCTGGACCATCGCGGCCAGCGTGCTCGACTTCCCGGAGCCGGTGACACCGGTGACGAGGATCATTCCCCGCTCGGCCTCGGCCAGCTGCATGATCACCGGCGGAAGCCGCAGCGACTCGACAGTCGGGATGGTGAATGGGATCACGCGCATCACGATCATGAAGCTCGACCGCTGCCGAAGGACGTTCACCCGGAATCGGCCGATGCCGGCGGCACCCCACGAGCAGTCGTAGTCGAGGATCTGGTCGATGCGCTGTCTGACTTCCTCGTTCTGGATCAGACGCAGTGCGATCGCTTTGGTCTGGTCCGGGGTAAGCGCCTGCTTCGTGAGCGCGACGAGACGGCCGTCAATGCGGGCGCGAAAGACGTCGCCAGCCTTGATGTGAAGGTCCGAGGCTCCGCGATCGACAGCCGCCTTGATGATCTTTTCCATTGATTGATTGGCCGCGAATTCAGTAGCCGGCGTCCTGGTCCACGAGGTTCCGCAGGGCCCCCGCGCCGGCAGCGCCACGCCAGTTGAGGGCATCGCGCGTCACCGTAACGACGACTGCGCCAGCCGTTTGGCAATCCATTCGCTTGGCCGGCAGCGGCTTAGCAGCCTTTCATTGGTGAATTCCCAGAGAAGGCGACGCCGGCCTGGCGACAGGTCGGCGCTCATCCATCTCGGTTCGGACCACACGGTCGCACCGCCCCGGCCGCTTGGCTCAGACCGGCAGCGACGCCCGCACAGGGGAGCCGAAGTGTGATTTCGTGTTTCCCATCACACCGCGGAGGCCGTCAACAGTCCGGCGGCACCGAAAACCGGCTATGTCGATTCCAGATCCCGAAGGTCGTCAGGGGACGTGGCCGGTGACGAGTCGCCGTACGACATGCTGCGCGCCTGCTCCTCGAGCTGCGCGATGACGGCGTCGTCGCGCGAGGTCGGCGTCGTGAACTGACGGAAGACCGTCGATTGGCATTTCGGGCAAGTCATGCTGTCAGGCACCGCGTCGTCGAAGAACTGCTCGGCGCCGCAGGTCACGCAGACCATCGTGGTGACGTAGCCGGACTCTCTCTTGTTCGCCATCGCCCACTCTCGCTGAAGATGGGCGTCGACCGGTGCAAGATGCGTGCGGTCTGACGGCAGGGCTCGCCCACCTCACGCGAGCCCCATCCTGTCCTTCACTTCGCGCATGGTCTCGCCGGCGACGCGACGCGCCGCAGCCGCTCCGGCATCCACGACTTCCTCCACGCGCCCAGGATGCGCACGAACCTCGGCCGCTCGAGCGCGAATTGGCGTGAGCTCGGCGTTGATGTTTTCGAACAGCACTTTCTTGCACTCGATGCATCCCCACCCCGCCGAGCGGCACTGATTCTCGACGTGCGTGACCACGTCCGGAGGACTGAACGCGCGGTGGAGGTGATAGATGTTGCAGACCTCAGGCGTGCCCGGGTCGGTCTTCCGCACGCGCGCGGGGTCCGTCATCGCGGGCCGCAGCTTCTCCCAGATCGCCGCTGGCTCTTCGAGGAGGCCCACGGTGTTGCCCATGGATTTCGACATCTTCGCCTGGCCGTCGAGTCCCATGATGCGACGCGACGGCGTGAGCTTCGCTTGCGGCTCCGGGAAGTAGCCGTCACCGAACCGCGCGTTCCAGCGGCGCGATACTTCGCGCGAAAGCTCGAGGTGCTGCACCTGGTCCTCGCCGACAGGCACCAGGTCCGCGCGATACAGCAGGATGTCCGCGGCCTGCAGCACGGGATAGTTGAGCAGCCCCGCGGGAATGCTCTCCTGTCGCGATGCCTTGTCCTTGAACTGTGTCTGACGCTCGAGCTCACCCAGCGGCGTGATCGTGTTGAATATCCAGGCCAGTTCGGTATGTTCCGGAACCATCGACTGTACGAACACGGTCGCCGTCGATGGATCGAGCCCCGCGGCCAGGAGCGACACGATCATCTCGTGTCGGCGCGTGCGCAGGTCGGCAGGCTCGTATGGGACCGTGATGGCGTGGTAGTCGACCACGCAGAAGAACGATTCGTAGCTCCGCTGGAGCTCGACCCAGTTCTTCACCGCTCCGAGATAGTTACCGATGTGCAGCTCGCCCGACGGCTGGATGCCGCTGAAGATTCGTGACATCCCGGCAACCTACCCATCACAAAAACGCGGTGCAAGCGACTGACGCTGCCCTCGCACCCTCGCACGATGTGATCGCGCGACGGGCGCTGCTCGACATCGCGGTGTCGGCGGCGGACACGGCATCCGCAATCATCCGTGATCGAGCGCGCGACGCACGCACGATCCCCTGGGCGCTCAAGAGTCACTCGGACTTCGTCACCGAGGTCGACACCGCGGCGGAGCACGCGATCCGCGATGTCATCCACGCACGGATGCCGATTGCCGAGGTGATCGGGGAGGAGCTCAGTCCGGCGGCGGTTGCTCGCGGCGTGACGTTCGTGGTGGACCCGCTGGATGGCACGACGAACTTTCTGCATGGTTTCCCGGTCTACGCGGTTTCGATTGGCGTCGTGACGGACGGGGTGCTCGACGCGGGCGTAGTGGTCGACGTGCCGCGCGGTGATCGGTACACGGCTGTGCGCGGTGCAGGCGCATGGCGCAATGACGAGCGCATTTCCGTCTCATCGATCGCCGATCCGTCGAGAGCCCTCATCGGCACCGGCTTTCCGTTCAAGCACCTGACGTACCTCGACCTGTATCAGCGCCAGTTCGCTGCCGTCGTCCGTACGACGTCGGGGATCCGCCGCGCCGGTGCTGCCGCGCTCGACCTGACGTCGGTCGCGTCAGGCGCCTTCGATGGGTTCTGGGAGCTGAGCCTCGCCCCGTGGGACATCGCGGCCGGTGT
>Ga0310902_10000414_pt1 | contig 11886 bp, 10 predicted proteins | sample C24D3metaG_FD_203748 | JGI IMG/M metagenome (GOLD analysis project Ga0310902, IMG submission 203748) | Lab incubated soil microbial communities from West Virginia University Organic Research Farm, Morgantown, WV, United States - C24D3 | ecosystem: Environmental > Terrestrial > Soil >...
GGTCGAGCTCGTCCGTCAGCCGGAGCTGGCAGGACAGCCGCGAGTTGTCCTCGCGGTCCACGGCGGTGCCGTAGAGCATCTCGTCCTCCATGTCCTCCATCGGGGGAAGCTTGGACAGGCAGTCCTCGCGGACAAAGACGTGGCAGGTGGCGCAGGACAGCGATCCGCCGCATTCGGCCACGATGCCGGGGACGCCGTTGCGCACGGCGGTTTCCATGACGGAGTCGCCGGGATTGCCCTGGACGTCGCGGACTTCGCCCTCGGCGTCGGTGAAATGAACCGTTGGCATTGGTTCTCCTTGGGTTGAAAGCGGAATGTTGGCTAAAGGTGAGGGTCAGATGAACTGGCGGCCGCCGTCGACCACCATGGTCTGCCCGGTGTAATAGGAACTGTCCGGCCCGGCCAGGAAGAGCGCCGCGCCCACGATGTCCTCCGGCTGGCTGGCCCGCTTGATCGCTCCGCGGTCCACACCGTAGTTCTCGGCGTTCTCCATCAGCCCGTAGCTGGCCTCGGTGAGCGTGAAGCCGGGGGCGATCGCGTTGACCGTGATCCCCCGCCGGCCCAGTTCCTTGGCCATGACCCGGGTCAGGGCCACCACGCCGCCTTTGGATGCGACATAGTGCAGCCACTGTTCCGAGCCGCTGAAGATCGTGGCGCTGGAGAGGTTGATGACGCGCCCGCCCTCGGGCAGGTAGGGGCTCGCGGCGCGGGTCACCAGCCAGGGGCCTTTGAGGTTCACGTTCATTACCAGGTCCCATTCGGCCGGGTCGATGTCCTCGAACGGGCTCCGGGTCACCCCCGCGTACACCGCCGCGTTGTTAAGAACGACGTCGATGCTTCCGTTGCCGAAGTCGGCGCAGCTTTTCGCGAGGTCCTCGGTGGACTCCACGCTGGTGACATCGGCCGGGAAGGCGGCTGCTTCGCCGCCGGCTTCGCGGACCAGTTTCGCCGTCTGCTCGGCGCCTTCGAGGTTGATGTCGGCCACCGCCACCCGGTAGCCGCGGCCGGCGAAACCGAGCGCGAACGCCCGGCCCAGCCCGCCCGCGGCACCGGTGATGAGGACGGTCTTCCCTGCTTCGGGCATGGGGACGTCGGGCATGGACACGTCAGACATGGCTGTGGCTGTGGGAGTGCGCCCCGGGACCGGCGGCCAGGAGTTCGGGTTCTCCGGCCTCGGGAACCAGCGCGTCGAGGATCTGGACGGTGCCCTTGGTGCCGTCAACGCGGAGCCGCTGGCCGGTCTTGATGGTGGTGGACGCCGACCCGGTGCCGGTGACGGCCGGAAGGCCGTACTCGCGGCAGACGATGGCAGCGTGGCTCATCATGCCGCCGATGTCCGTGACGGTGGCCTTGATCTTGCCGAAGATCGGGCCCCACGATGGGGCCGTCACGGTGGCGACAAGGATTTCGCCCTGCTGCACCTCGGAAAGCTGGTCGGCGTCGGTGACCACGCGGGCCAGGCCCTCCACGACTCCGGGCGAGGCCGCCATGCCGCGGAGGCCGCCGCCTTCCACCGCTTCGCCGGCGCCCAGCCACTGCTGGACCTGCTCGGTGGTGATGCCCCAGAGCATCCGGGTGAAGGGCTCGGTGATGGACTCCGGCGGCGTGTTCAGCGCGGGGGCCGGCCGCGCGGTCTTGAGCGCGTCCACGATGCCGCGGCGGCGTTCGATTTCCTCCGGCCAGAAGTCCGGGCCGATGGGCTTGGCCCCAACGCCCCAGCCGGTGACCAGGTCAAAGAGTGCGTCCCGGACCTCGTTGCGGCCCAGGTACAGCAGGTCGTCGGGCCGGGTCCAGAAGCCCTCCGCGTGCATCATGCGGGAGAGCTCGCGGATCTTGCGCCAGAAAACGCCCATGGTCCAGTGCTCGATGTAGAAGTTGTGGTTCTCCACGTACGGGTAGGCGGTGGCAGCGAGGCCGCGCTTGGCATCGAACAGGGCCTGGTTTTCACCTTCGAGGAGCTCACGGTATTCCTCGATGATGCGGTCGCGCTCGGCAATCAGGGCTTCCACCGGGCGCATGATTTCCTGGCCTTCGTCCACGCGGCGGATGTAGTCCGCGATGTAGCCGAGCGGGATTTCCTGGTGCTCGTTCCAGTACTTGTCGTGGCCGTAGAACCCGTTGCCCACGGTGAAGTTGAACCACGGGTCCTTGGCACCTTCATACTGCGCCATCCAGCGCTCCCCGCCCGGTGCGGCGGCGATGGCACCCAAGGTGGCATCGACGTCGTCCGTGTTGCCGAAGTGTCCCTGCAGCTGCAGTTCGACGGCGAGCTTGGCGAGCTGCTTGAGCTCGTCGTCCGGCCGGAAGAGTTCCATGTCCACGCCCTGCACCATGGTGGCGATGGACTGGTCCGGGATGTTGGGGAAGACCTGCTTGCAGAAGTTGAAGAAATCCAGGTAAGCGATGTAGCCCAGGTTCAGGAACTCGAAGTGGTACTGCCAGTTCTGGTACGCGAGCTGGATGAGGCGGTCATAGCTTTCGAGCAGCTTTTCGGACCCGTCCTTTCCCTTGCCGGAAAGGATGTCCTCCATCGGGACCATGTCCGGGAGCTTGGGGAAGGAGATGGTTTCCATTTCGTCGATGGTGCCCTTGACCTTCACGTGCCACTGCTTGAGCAGCTGGTCCCAGTTCTGGAAGTAGTGGCCCACGCGCTGTTCGAACAGGGGCACGCGGGCGGCGATCTGGTCCTCGGGGACCGGGATCGGCGACATGTAGAGGTAGCCCAGGTGGACGCGGAATTCTATGCCGTTGGCGTTGGGGATCATCAGGTGCCGGGCGTTGTACTGGCCCAGGCACTTCACCGCGAATTCGCCGCCGATGGTTTCGAAGGGCTTGTACACGGTGGGCCAGTGCTGGCTGTCGCAGAACCAGAACTTGGCGTCCTCCTGCTCCTTGAGCTTGTCCTGGAAGACCAGATAGTAGGGGTAGATCTTTTCCCAGCCCTCTGCGCCGGCGGGGACCGGGAGCTCGGACGGTTTGGGGAAGGACTTCAGGGACATGGCGGTCCTTTCAAGAGGGCTCGACGGTGAGCCTGGGTGGGGTGGAGCCTGGTGGGTGTTCTGGCGCTTAGACGGACGGCTTGAGCGTGCCTGCACTGAATCCGCTGAAGTAGCCGCCGGAGACGACCGGCTGCGGGGCGGTGTGCGTGGCCGGCTTGGAGGAGTGCACGGTTTCCGGCCGGGACTGGAGCAGGAGCAGGTTTTCGCCGTCGGGCAGGTCCGTATCAAGGGCCCATTCGACGTCCTGCGGGCACTTGTAGTGCTTCTCAGCGCGTTTGGCCATCTGCGCGACGGCGCTGAGTTCGGCGTCGGTGAGGCTGCGGCGTCCACGGCGTTCGGCGTCGACTTCCCGCTCCACCAGGCGGCCGGCCGCGGCGTCCGGGACCAGTTCGGCGTGCTTGTCCCCGAGGTGTTCGGAGATGACGGCCAGGGTGACCTTGTCCAGCATGATGTTGTCCGGGGTGACCTGGCCGGAGACCACCATTTCTCCCACCCCGTAGGAGGAGTCGATGGTGATCTTGGAGCGGTCGCCGTTGGTGGGGTCCATGGTGATCGCAACGCCGGAGACGCGGGCATTGACCATCTTCTGCACCACCACGGCCATCGAGAGGCCCTCGTTGGGGATGTTGTTTTTGAGCCGGTAAATGATGGCACGGGAGGTGAACAGCGAGGCCCAGCATTGCCGGATGTGCTCGGTGACGGCCTTGACGCCGTCGAGCCAGAGGTAGGTGTCCTGCTGGCCGGCGAAGGAGGCATCCGGAAGGTCCTCGGCAGTGGCGCTGGAGCGGACGGCCACCGGGACCGGCGCGTCGAAGCGGGACATCAGGGCCTCGTAGGCGGTGATGGTGAGCTCACGCAGGACCTGCGGCACCGGGCGGGAGCAGATGTCCTCGCGGATGGCGGCGGAGACCTTGTCCACCTGGCCCATGTCTTCGGGGTCCAGGCCGGCAAGCAGCTGATGGATATGCCGGGTGATCCCGGCTTCCTCCATAAAGGCGTCGAATTGCGCCGTGGTGACCACGAAGCCCGGCGGGACGGGCATGCCGGCCGCAGTCATCGTGACCAGGGAGGCACCCTTGCCGCCGAGGTTTTCAAGCTTCGGTTCGACGCCGCCGTCGAAGAACTGGACGTATTCGTTGCTGTGCATCGTTTTCAGGCCTTCCAGCTGACGGGGACGGTCTCGGGGACACGGAAGGAGAGGTTCTCGCGGAAGGCGATGGCTTCCGGTTCCTCCAGCTGCAGCTCCGGGGCGAGCCGGGCCACCTCTTCAAGGGCGATTTTTGCCTGGAGCTTGGCGAGCATATTGCCCAGGCAGTAGTGGATTCCGAATCCGAACGAGAGGTGCTCGCGGGCGTTGGGACGGGTGATGTCGAAATTCTCGCCGTCGGTGAACTTGTTCTCGTCGCGGTTGGCGGAGCCCATCAGGAGCAGGAGCTGCGCGCCTTCTTCGATCGCCACACCGCCCACTTCAGCGTCCTTGAGCGCCTTGCGCCGCCAGCCGACGATCGACCCGGCGTAGCGCAGGACCTCGTCGATGGCGGCGGGGATCTTCTTGGGCTCCGCCACCAGCTGCTGCCACTGCTCGGGGCGGGCCAGGAGTTCGCGGAGGGCGTTGGAGATCAGCGTGGTGGTTGTCTCGTGGCCGGCAAAGAGCAGGCTGTAGAGGACGGAGGCGATCTCGTGGTCCGAGATGTCGGCGCCGTCCTGCTGCGCTTTGACGAGGTCCGCGGTGAGGTTGTCGCCGCCCTTCTCCTTGGCTTCTGCAACGAGGCGCTGGCATTCCTGCCAGTACTCCACGAGGTTGTGGGCGTGCGGGATCTGTTCCTCGTCAGAGAGGTCGCCCCAGGTCATCGCGGCGCGGGAATCGCTCCAGCGCTTGAACGTGTCCACCTGGGACACGTCCGCGCCTATGAGGGTGAGGATGGTGATGGTGGGGACGTCGTAGGCGAGGTCCTTGACCATGTCGCCCCGGCGTTCCGGCCGGGCCAGCATCCTTTCGAGCAGTTCGACGACGTTCTGGCGGATGAAGGGTTCCAGCGCCTTGTAGCGGCGGGGCGTGAAGGCCTTCTGGACCACGGCGCGGATGCGGGTGTGTTCCGGCGGGCGGCGGGCGGACAGGCCGGAGTAGGCGGTGAAGCCGCCGTCGTCCATGATCTTCTTCGCGGCGGCGCCCCGTTCGCGGACGGGGGCCTGGGCGTTCTCGCTGGAGAAGGTCTCCCAGTCCTCGAAGACGGCCTTGATGTCGTCATAGCGGGAGACGACATAGAGGCCCACGCGCTCGTCGAACATGACGGGCTGCTCGGCCCGGAGTTCGGCATAGGCGGGGAAGGGATCCTGCATCTGGAACGGCTCGTAGCCGTGGTGCCCGGCGGGGGCTTCGGCGCCGTGGCCATAGGGACAGCGGCCGGCCGTTTCAGTCGACGATGACATCTGGGCTCCTTGGTTTTCGGTCCCGCCGGCGGCGTCAGTGCCTGCCGGGGGTTCTTGTTCACCAGTGTGGCCCCGATCACCAGCAGCCGACAGCATCGGCTTCCACTCAGTGGAAACCAGTTTGTTTCAGCCCTCGCAGGCCGGGGACGGCTCAGTCCGTGCCGTCATGGCTGCCCAGCAGCGTCTCCAGCGGGATCCGGGCTGTGGCCCGCTCAATCTGGGCGGCGATGCCCCGCAGGACGGGCAGGTGCCGGGTCATCGTGGCGGCCTGGGTGGTGGGCAGCACAAGGCCGATCGATGCCCCGATCCTGCCGGTATGGAAAACCGGGACGGCGATGGAGCAGGAGCCCAGCCGGACTTCCTCCAGGGTGGTGGCGTAGCCCTGTTCATGGATTTGGGCCAGCTCCTCGGCCAGCTTCCTGGGATCCACGTGGGTGTGCGCGGTATGCCGCTCCAGCTGCCGGTTCAGGTAGGCGTCCCGGACCCAGTCCTCCTCGAAGGCGAGGATGACCTTGCCGACGGCGGTCGCGTGCATGGGCAGCCTGCCGCCGACCCGGCCGGCGCGGGGTACCCGCTTGGAGCCGTAGACGCGGTCGATGTACAGCACCTCATGCCCGGCCCGGACCGCCAGGTGCGCGGTTTCACCGGTGAGCGAGAAGAGGTCCTGAACGTAGGGCCGGGCGGCGTCCCGGAGCTGCCGCCCGGTGTTCTGGGCGAGCTCCCAGAGGCGGATGCCGAGCTGGTAGCGGCCGTTGGGCTCACGGGAGAGGAGTCCCCAGTCCGTGAGCTCGTTGACCAGCCGGTGGGCGGTGCTCAGGGGCAGGCCGGATTTTTGGCCGATGTCGGTCAGGCTGAGGGCACCCCGGGATTTTTCGAAGGCTTCCAGGATGGACAGGACCTTCGAGGTCACGGTCCTGCCGGGTTCGCTGCTGCCGCCCGCCATCGTGGCTCCTTCTCCGGTACGTGCCCGCTGCTGTGCAATCTGCGGGCCGCCTCCCGGCAGCCCGATCAGAGTCTAGCCTGCAGCCCTGGGGCGTCCTTTCGCAGCGCCACTTGCGGCTTCCCCCGGCCTGAGTAGATTTGCCTTACCCAGGGTGTCCGCCCGTTCCGCTTCACCCCGCTTCACCCCACGTCACCGGAGGCGACCATGACAAGCGTTGGACCTGTGCTTGTGGTTGGCGGCACCGGCATGCTCGGAAGCCAGGTGGTGTGGCAGCTGCTGTCAGCGGGAAAGCAGGTCCGTGCCCTGGTGCGTCCGGGCTCCGACGCCACACGCCTCGAAGCTGCCGGTGCCACCATCGCCCGGGGCGACATGATGGACCTTGACTCCCTGGTCCGCGCGATGGACGGCGCCGATAGCGTGGTCACCTCGGCGGCCGGCTATACACGGCACAGCAAAGGCGACTCCCCGCAGATCGACACCATAGGGAACAGCAACCTCGCCGAAGCCGCCAGCCGGACCCGCGTGCGCCGGTTCGTGCTGACAAGCATCCTCACCTGTGACCAGACACCGGAAGTTCCGCACTTCTGGCATAAGAAGCTGGCCGAGGACCGGCTCGAGCAACTCGGCGTCCCGTTCGTCGCGCTGCGGCCGGGTGCCTTCCTGGACCAGGTCACCCGGTTTGGCGGGGACCCGTTCAGCAAAGGGCGCCTCACCTGGCTCGGGTCCGCCCGGGTCCCGTTGACTTTCGTACTCTCATCCGACCTGGCCGGTTACCTGGCCGCCGCCACGGATCTGCGCGGAGTGGAGGGGCAGCGCATCGATATCGGCTGGGACCGGCCTGTCAGCATGCAGGACGTTGCGGACATTTCGGGCCGGCTCCTCGGCAGGCGCATCCGGGTCCGAACCATCCCCGGCAGGCTCATCCGGGCCGCTGGTTCGGCGCTCGGGCCGGTCAACCCCATGATCAAGGACATGGGAGCCATGGCCGCCTGGTTCGAGTCCGGCCGCTACGTTGCAGACACCGGCCGGCAACGCGAAGTCTTTGGCCCGGTGCCTACCGCCGAAGACGCCATAACCCGCCTTATCAAGGGCCTCGGGCACGCAGTGAGCGGCTGAGCGGCTAACCGGCTTAGCAGGGTCAAAAAGGCGGGATGACGACGGCGGAGGAACCGCCGTCGTCATCCCTTCATTGCTGTTCTACAGTCCGCGGACGGGCACGCTGAGCACGTCGTCTATGCTGCCCAGGACCCGGTCCGTGACTTCCTCGATTCCGCCGATCCCGTCCACCCGGGTGAGGATCCCGCGCTCCGCATACTTGGCCACCACGGCCTCCGTCTGCTGGTGGTACAGGTCCAGCCGGTGGCGGATGACGCCTTCGTTGTCGTCGCTCCGGCCGGTTTCCCTGGCCCGGCCCAGCAGGCGGGTAACCAGTTCCTCGTCGTCCGCTGTCAGCTGGAGAACCACGCTGAGGGCCTGGCTGGAAGCGGCGAGGATCCCGTCGAGGTACTCCACCTGTGCCACCGTGCGGGGATAACCGTCCAGCAGGAAGCCTTCAGTGGCATCGTCCTGGCTGAGCCTGTCCCGGACCATTTCATTCGTGACGCTGTCCGGCACGAAGTCTCCGTTATCCATGTATTTCCGGGCCTCAACGCCGAGCGGCGTGCCGCCCTTGACGTTGGCGCGGAAGATGTCGCCGGTTGAGATCGCCACCACGCCGAGGCGTTCGGAAATCCGTTCCGCCTGCGTTCCCTTGCCGGAACCGGGCGGACCAATAATCAGCATTCTCGTCATTCGGTATTCCTTTGCTGGCTATATGGACGTCTTCGTCCTGGCCCGATGCTCCTGACCCGACGCTTGCGGCCGGGCTGCATCGGCGCCTCACTGCAGAGTACGACGGCGGGGGCTCCCCGCCGTCGTACTCTGCCCTTTTGTGCTGTTACCGGTAGTGATGATGCAGTGAGCGGCGGCGCCCAGGCGCCGCGCGTACGGTGAACCCCGGACCCGTTGTCAGCGGGGTTCGGGCGTTTCGCCGTTCGCGACCGCCTCGATCCAGTCGACGGCCTCGTCCGAGAAATAGAACCCCGACGGACCGTTCTGACCAACCCACCATGCATCGCCGGCAACGTCGCCTCCGGCATTGGTGATCTCCGTGACCATCTCCGCCGGAACCGCGTCACCGTTGTTCGCAATAAGCCATTCCCTGGCCGACGGCTTCAGCCGCGGCCACCATTGCTCCATAGTCATGGCCGCAGTCTGCCACTTCGGCGGCAATTGCACGACCATCCCGGAACGGTTCCCTGCTAGAACGCTCTGAGGATGTCTTCGACGCGGGCTTTGGCGTCGCCGAAGAGCATTTGCGAGTTGTCGCGGTAGAACAGCGGGTTCTGGACGCCGGCGTAGCCTGCGGCCATCGACCTCTTGAACACCACGACGTTGTCCGCTTCCCACACCCGCAGTACGGGCATGCCCGCGATGGGGCTGGACGGGTCCTCGGCCGCGGCGGGGTTGACGGTGTCGTTCGCCCCGATCACCAGGACCACCGAGGTCCCGTCTAGGTCCTCGTTGATCTCGTCCATTTCAAGGACGATGTCGTACGGGACCTTTGCCTCGGCGAGGAGCACGTTCATGTGTCCGGGCAGGCGGCCGGCCACCGGGTGGATGCCGAACCTGACGTTCACGCCGCGTTCGCGGAGCTGGTGGGCGAGTTCGGCGACGGGGTACTGGGCCTGGGCGACGGCCATGCCGTAGCCGGGGGTGATGACGACGGACGAGGCGTTGGCCAGCATTTCCGCGGTGGCCTGGGCCGTGATTTCGCGGTGCTCGCCGTGGTCTGTGTCTCCATTCGTGGTGGGAGCGGCGATGCCGAAGCCGCCGGCGATCACGGAGATGAAGGACCGGTTCATGGCCTTGCACATGATGTAGGACAGGTAGGCACCGGAGGAGCCCACCAGGGCGCCGGTGATGATGAGCAGGTCGTTGTTGAGCAGGAAGCCCGCGGCTGCCGCGGCCCAGCCGGAGTAGCTGTTGAGCATGGACACCACCACAGGCATGTCCCCGCCGCCGATGGAGGCGACCAGGTGCCAGCCCAGCCCCAGGGCGAGGATGGTGACAACGATCAGGAGCCACAGCTGGGAGTCGTTGACGTACCAGACCGTGAGGGCGACGAACGCGACGAGGGCGCCGAGGTTGATGGCGTTCTTCCCCGGCAGCATCAGCGGTGAGGATTTCATCCGGGCCGAGAGTTTCAGGAACGCCACGATGGAGCCGGTGAAGGTCACCGCGCCGATGAAGACACCGATGAAGACCTCGGCATGGTGGACGGCCATCAGGTCCGGGGACAGCGCGGGGGCTTCGAGGTGCCCGTTCCAGCCGACGAGTACCGCGGCGAGGCCAACGAAGCTGTGCAGCAGGGCGATGAGTTCGGGCATGCCCGTCATCTCCACCACACGGGCGCGCCAGAGTCCGATGGCGCCGCCGACCAGTACCGCGGCCAGGAGCAGGATGAGCCCGGTCAGGCCGTGGCCCGTGCCCCAGGCGCCCTGCACGGTCAGCCAGACGGTGGCCGCCAGGGCGATGACCATCCCGGCAATGCCGTAGATGACCCCTGCCCGGGCCTTTTCATGTTTGCTCAGCCCGGCAAGGCTGAGGATGAACAGCAGGGCCGCGACGATGTAGGCCGCCCCCGCGATGGAGTCGGCGGTCAACGGACCGGAGACGGTGTCGGACACGGTAAAGCTCCTCGTTAGGATTCCTGCTGCGGTTTCGGGTACGGCGCTCATGAACGTGCCTTGTCACCGCGGGAGAACATCGCGAGCATCCGCCGGGTGACAGCGAACCCGCCGAAAATGTTGATACTGGCCAGCAGGACCGCGACGGCGGCGAGAACCTGCATGACGGGGTTCTCGGAGGTGACCTGCAGCAGGGCACCGACCACGATGATCCCGGAGATGGCGTTGGTGACAGACATCAGCGGGGTGTGAAGGGCATGGTGCACCTTCCCGATGACGTAGAAGCCCACCACGATCGAGAGCATCAGCACCGTGAAATGCTGCGGCAGCGGAGCCGGCGCCACCGTGTTGACCACAAACAACGCGGCGATGCCCGCGGCAAAGAGTCCGGCCTTGCCGGCGGCGCTGAGGCCTTCCTTCTTCTTCGGCGCAGTGCCTTCCGCGGCTGTAGTCTGCGTCTGCGCCGTCGGTGCGGCGGAGACCTGGACCGGCGGCGGCGGCCAGGTCTTCTCCCCGTCGCGCACCACGGTCACTGAACGCTGCACGACGTCGTCGAAATCGATCCGCAGCTGGCCGTCCTTCTCCTTCGTCAGGAGCTTGAGCAGGTTCAGCATGTTCGTCCCGTACAGCTGGGACGCCTGCGCCGGCAACCGGGCCGGGAGGTCGGTGTAACCAAGGATCACCACACCGTTCTCCGTGACCACGCGCTCCCCGGCCACCGAGCCTTCCACGTTCCCGCCCTGCCCGGCAGCCATGTCAACGATCACGCTGCCGGACTTCATGCCGGCCACGTCCTCGGCCGTGAGCAGCTTCGGCGCCGGACGCCCCGGGATCAGGGCCGTGGTGATGATGATGTCCACGTCCCGTGCCTGCTCGGAATAGATCTCTGCTGCACGCCGGTTATACGCCTCGGACGTGGCCTTGGCATAGCCGTCGGCGGACTTCATCTCTTCTTCCACCTCGACCTTGAGGTAGGTTCCGCCGATGGACTTCACCTGGTCGGCCACCTCGGGCCGCGGGTCGGTCGCACGGACGATCGCACCGAGGCTGGACGCAGCACCGATCGCGGCCAGCCCGGCGACACCGGCACCGGCCACCAGGACCTTGGCCGGCGGAACCTTGCCCGCCGCAGTCACCTGGCCGGTGAAGAACCGGCCGAATTCGTGGGCTGCCTCAATCACGGCGCGGTACCCGGCAATGTTCGCCATCGAACTCAGCACGTCCATCGACTGCGCCCGCGAGATGCGCGGCACGGCATCCAGCGCCAGCGCCGTGATCGGCCGCGCGGCAAGTGCCTCCACCAGTTCCGGACGCAGCGCCGGGCTCAGCGTACCGATCAGCGTGGCGCCGTCGGCCAGCCGGCCGATCTCCTCCTCGGTGGGCGGTTTGATCCGCAACACCACATCACTGCCCCACGCGTCATCGGCGCCCACAATCAGCGCACCCGCCGCCTCGTAGGCGTCGTCACGGAATGACGCGGACTCCCCCGCACCCTTCTCGACCACAACCTCGTAGCCCAACCCCAACAACTGCCCGACGGTGGCAGGCGTTGCCGCCACCCTCGTCTCGCGACCCAACTCGGCCACAATGCCAATACGTGTCACGTTCACTCTCCCTCATCCATACAAAAAGCCCGGACCGCTGTACCGCGGCCGGGCGAACCGACATTGGTTCATTTCTTCAGGGACCTACCAGACGGAACTTCGTCAAGCAAAGCTCGATCCGCCTGTCAGACAGGGACCCGTCAACCGAAAGCTGACGGGTCCCTAAGACTCATGCCCAGTAT
>Ga0310902_10000415_pt1 | contig 11885 bp, 10 predicted proteins | sample C24D3metaG_FD_203748 | JGI IMG/M metagenome (GOLD analysis project Ga0310902, IMG submission 203748) | Lab incubated soil microbial communities from West Virginia University Organic Research Farm, Morgantown, WV, United States - C24D3 | ecosystem: Environmental > Terrestrial > Soil >...
TTAGTTGAGCCGACGGTCGAGGGTGCCGCCGCACACCGGGAAGTGAAATGCGGCGTTACTTCAGGTGCCGGCCGCCGTCGACACGAATCGTTTCGCCGGTAATGAAGTCGCTGTCGATCAGCCCGAGCACCGCCTTCGCGATCTCCGTCTCGCCGCCCCAGTGGCCAAGCGGCGTCGCTCGCTCGACGCTGGCGAACTCTTCGTCCGACGTATTTTCGGGAGCGACGATCGGGCCTGGAGCAATTGCGTTCACGAGGATCTGATCCGCCGCGAGCTCGAGGGCAAGCGCTTCAGTCAGCGCGATGATCCCGGCTTTCGCGACGTAGTACGGCAGATAGCCGGTGTAGCGGGGCCGGCCGCTTCGCGCCACCCAATCGCTGAAGTTGATGATCCGGCCGCCGCGCAGGCGGCGCATGTGCGGTACGGCCGCGCGCGCACATAACCAGGCCGCCCGCAGATCCAAATCCAGCTGCGCGTTCCAGTCCTCCACCGTGAGATCGTCGATCGGCTTGGACACGTACCTCGACGCCATGTTGATCAGCACATCGAGACGGCCAAGGGCATCCACAGTTTCATCGACGATGCGTTCGCACGACTCGGGGTCGGACAGGTCGGCCTGCACAAGAACCACGCGCCGGCCGATCGCTCGAAGGCTGTCTGCGGTCTCCTCGGCCTCTGTGCGTGAGCGCCGAAACACCAGCGCGATGTCGGTGCCACGGCGCGCCAGTTCGGTGGCGACCACCGCGCCAATCCGACGGCTCCCCGTGATCAGCGCAACGCGTCCGGCCAGATCCATGGGCGATAAGTCTAGTGGGACCGTCGCCCGCGGCGATCCTCCGGTACTCGAAAGGGCTTTCCGGCCCCGTAAGGCGCCCGCTGCGTGGACTCCGCTAAATCGTTGAAGCGCCACGGATTGCGAGTGGTCTGGTTCATGCTCAGCAAGTCTTACCTGTCTCTGTCCGGTATGTCACCGGGTGGGGTTGGGGGTGTGTGCGTCGCGTCCCCGCCGCGGCGCACGCACATGTCTACAGAGCGGCCGCGGCAGCATGGGCGGCCGCCGCAATGCCCAGTCCGAACAGAACGTCGACCACGTAGTGGTACCGCCCTGATGCGGCACCGACGCAGATCGCCACAACGACAATCCCAAGAAGCGCGCCGTCGCGCACCGAGATCGTCGCAACCGCCGCGGCAGCCGCCGCCGTCACCGCGACGTGCCCGCTGGGAAACGTATTGAACTCGTGGCTCGCGCGCGCGAGCACTTGTGTGTTGATCGTCCCGAGGGTGCGTCGTCGTGTACCGTCCGGATGAAGAAGCCGTGGAGGCCTGCTGACAAGCCAGGGCAGCGTCACGTAGCAGCAGTATCCCGCCATCAGAACTGCAAACCAGAATCGTTCGAGGTCGGCCGCTGTGCCATTCATCCAGACGATCGCAAACGAAACCGGCACGAGCGGATAACACAGCAGGTACGCGAGCTCGACCACCGGGGCCGCCCACGCCGGAACGGCCGGCAGGGACGGCCGGAGCCGGGCGTCAGACCTGACCAGCCACGCTTCGAAGCGACGCCCATGTGTAACCGGCACGAGCAGCCCGGGCATCCAGTAGCCGGCCAGAAGAAAGAAATGCGGAAGCCACCAGCGCACATCCGTGGCGACAGCCCTCGACACCACGACGAGGACGAGCGGGGCGGCGCCCAGCGACGTGGCCTGCAGCCGGCGGCTCATCGGCACCGGTACGATCCACGCCGCGGCGATCAGCGCCGAGAAGTAGACGACGACAAGCCATTCGTACGCGGCCATTGGCCTTGATATCTGAAATGTGCATTGTGGGTCGAAACGGGCGCAGGCAAATTGAGCGGGTACAAAAAAAGGGGCACCCGTTCGAACGGGTGCCCCAGGAGACTCGGCGGACGCTGGTTGTTACGAGAGGACGCGAACGACGACGCGACGGTTCTGCGCGCGGCCGTCACGGTTATTGTTCGGCGCGACCGGCTTGTCCTCGCCGTAGCTGATCACGTTGATCTTGTGCAGCGGAACCTGGTGCTGCTCGTAGAGATACCGCTTGACCGCCTCGGCGCGCTCCATACCGAGCTGTTCGTTGTAGGTCTTGTCGCCAACGTTGTCGGTGTGGCCTTCGATCTCGATGTAGATACCCTTCGGATCGGCCTTGAGCTGCCCAATCAGCTCGTCCAGCCGCGCCTTCGCTTCTTCCGGCAGATCCTTACGGCCGAACTTGAAGTTGCCCTGATCCTCGCTCAGCGTAACCTCGAAGATCAGACGACGGGATGAAGCAACCACTTCGTCGAGCCGGCCGCCGACCGCGGTCGCGCGGGTGCTGGCTTCGGTCGCGCGGGTGTTGGCTTCGTTCGCGCGAGCCGCTGCGGCATCAGCCGCGGTCTGCGCCCCCGCTGCGGCCTTGCCCGCCGCCTCGGCCTTCTGATCAACCACGCCAATACGCTCGGCGTTCTGGCGGGTGCGTTCCTGGGTTTCTTCAACCGTGCCGGTCAGCGTGTCAACTTTCTGATTGACCCCGCCGACCTCGGTGCGGACGAACTTCTTTGTCGCGCACGCCGGCGCCACGGCGACGGTCAGCGCGAGCATGGATGCAACAGCAAGGCTCTTACGCATAATCGTTTTCTCTCCTCTTTGGACTTCTCGACTCATCTGTTTCAACTAGGACGCTGTCGGCCGGCGAAATAGCCACTGCGCGCGCGGACGATCAGGTCGTTCTTTCGTGCGCGAATCTCGAGCGGGTGCCAGCCTTCTTTCTCACCCGGCTCGAAACTGATCAGATATTGATGGCGAAGCTCGTCGAACATGTCGGCGACGCCCACCGCAATGTGCTCACCGGTGCTGGCGAAGCGCATGTCGCCACCCGTCCAACGCGCCAGGTCGGCCATGGTCACCTTCTCGGTCGTGCTGGCGTCCGACGCAGGAACGCTGAAATCACCGCCCGGATGGTCGACGGGGTTGACGACGACCAGCAGATACACCGGCACGTCAATCGAGCTCGCAATCCCCGATACCTCAGATGCCGTCAGCTTGCTGCCCGTATCGACGCCGTCGGTGATGACAAGCACCGCACGATGCCGGTTCGGGCGGTCGCCGACTATCTTTGCCGTTTTCGCAACCGCGTCATAGAGCGACGTGATGCCCCACGGCCTGCCCTCCAGACGCGGGCGGCGGAGGCTGGCCAGATCCGTCGTGAATCCGACGATTTCCTCGAGCTTGGAATCGAACGTGAAAAGCGCCGCCTCGTCTCCGCCGGACCGCAGCACGGCCATCGCAACGCTGACGGCGGATCGTGCGCGATCCATGTTTCCGCCCACAGACATGCTGCCACTGATATCTACCAGCACGCCCAGGCTGATTGGCGCTTCCCCGGATTCGAACGTCTGGATCGGCCGGATGACACCCGTGTCGAAGATCTCGAAGTCGGTCTGCTTGAGATTCCGGATGACCCGCCCCTTACGGTCACGGACCGAAACCGTCGCCGTGACCAGGTCCACACCGCCGCGGAAGGTCACCGCGTCCTGCAGTTCCGCCGCGACCGACGGGGCGTCGTAGATGCTTGACGCCACCAGCAGGGTGAAAACGACCGGGACCGCCGCGCGAACCGTCACGCGCAGACGTCTTACAATGCTCTTGCCATACAACATATTCGTGACCAGTCAATAACTTACGGGGTTTTACGGGATATTGGCCGGGTTCAAGAGCACAGGATTCAATGTAAAACTTACCCGATCCTGCGCCTTTTCGCTGAAAACCGGTTCATTCCCACACCATTGCACGTCATCCAATCGGGTGTCATCGGACGTGTAAGATGGGCCAAGGAACCCACCACGTGAAACACGCCACTGCAATACCCGTTGCATCCCGGGTCCATCGGTTTTCCTACGCCATAAGGAATATCGTGACGGAGGCCCGGGCAGTTGAGGCCCGGGGGATGACAGTTCGGTATCTCAATATCGGCGACCCGGTGGCCTTCGGGTTCCAGACACCGCCTCATATCGTGGACGCCGCCGTGGCCGCCATGCGGGACGGCCACAACGGATACCTCGCCTCGGTCGGAATTGCTTCCGCGCGGGAGGCGGTGGCCGCCGATTACCACGCCCGCGGCGTCACGGTGTCCCCCGACCGCGTGCTGATTACGACCGGCACCTCCGAGGGGATCGATCTGGCGCTGAACGCCCTCGTCAACGAAGGCGAGGAAGTCCTGGTGCCGCTGCCAACCTATCCGCTGTACACGGCGGTGCTGGCAAAGATTGGCGCGGTGCCCCGCTACTACCGTACCGATCCACGACGCGACTGGCTCCCGGATCTCGACTCGCTGCGCAGCCTTGTCACCGATCGCACGCGTGTGCTCGTCGTCATCGATCCGAACAACCCGACGGGGGCTGTCTATCCCCCGGCTGTACGCCGCGGGCTGATCGACTTCGCCGATCGGCACGACCTGACGATCGTCGCGGACGAGGTCTATGGCGATCTCGGCTTCGAGGGTTCGGTGCCTCTGCTCGGCACGCTCGAACCGGACGCACCAATCGTGTCGCTCTCGAGCCTGTCGAAAGCGTATCTCGCGCCGGGCTGGCGCGCGGGATGGCTTGTCGTCGGAGCAACGCCACGACTGGACGATGCCCTGGCAGCAATGAGGAAGCTGGCCGACGGCCGGCTGTGCAGCCCCGGGCCGATGCAGTACGCGGTGGTTGCGGCACTCAACGGCGACCGATCGCATCAGACCGTATTCCGGAAGGCACTGGCGGAACGGGCGCGACTGACCACGGACATGCTGAACGCCATCCCGGGTGTCTCGTGCGTGGCACCGCGCGCCGCGTTCTACGCACTGCCGTCCGTGGAACTTCCTCCAGGAAAGACCGACGAAGACTACGTGCTCTCGCTGCTGCGCGAGACCGGAATCCTGTGCGTCCACGGATCCGGCTTCGGCATGCGGCCGGAAGATGGATTCCTTCGAATCGTATTCCTTGCCGAGCCCAAAGACCTGTCCGTGGTCTACTCGGACATGGCGGCGTTCACGAAAGACTACCTGCGACGCGGCTGAGAGTGGCCGCACGCTCCGACCCGCGCGCGCTCATCCGATACGCACTCGCTGGTCTCGCGCTCACAGTCACGCTCATGTGGGCGGCGTACCTTGTACGCAGCGCTCTGCTTCTGATCTACATCGCCGCGCTCGTGGCAATCGGTCTCTCGCCGGTCGTGACACGCCTCGAGCGTCGCCGCCTGATTGGGCGCCGACGGCTGCCACGGTGGTTCGCGATCATGGAGGTCTATCTCCTGATGATCGTCGTCATCACGGCGACGGCGATCCTGGTGCTGCCCCCGCTGGTCGATCAGGCAAATACGTTCCGGACGGCAATTCCCGATCTGCTCCATCGAGGCCAGGTGTGGCTGATCGAGCGCGGCGTGCCGATCAAGGAGATGTCGCTTCCCGAGGCTCTTCAGCAGGCGACGACAGCGGGCGTCGACTCTGACACGGTTTACACGCTCTTCGGCGCGCTGTGGGGATTCATCGGCGGTCTCTTCGGGTTTGTCACGATCCTGATCCTCGCGTTTTATCTCCTGCTCGACAGCCGAAAAACGTTCCGCGCCTTTATCGCGCTCTTTCCGGAAAGCGAGCGTGAGCGCGTCGAGGACGCGTCACGCCGCATTGCCGGCAAGGTGAGTGCATGGCTCGCCGGACAGCTGTTTCTCGGCGCAATCATCGGAACGACTGCGGCAATCGGGCTCGCGCTGCTCGGTGTGCCCTATTTCTACGTGCTGGCCTTGATCGCGGCGTTCGGCGAGATGATCCCGGTGGTTGGCCCGATCCTGTCCGCAATTCCGGCGGTTGGCGTCGCACTGACCGTCTCGCCGGGGACAGCCCTGCTTGTGGCGCTGTTCTTCCTGGCCCAGCAGCAGATCGAGAACCACATTCTCGTGCCCAGGGTCATGCAACGCCAGGTGGGCATCAGCGCCGGCATCGTCATCATCGCGCTGCTCATCGGCGGCTCCCTCCTTGGAATCGTCGGCGCGATTCTCGCCGTGCCCACCGCGGCGATCGTTCACGTCGTCTTCCGGGAGTTCATGCCGGCCGTCTCGGACGACTAAATCAGGGCCGGACGACCCACGCGAAACAGCTAGAATCGGCCGGTGCGCGCCGACCCGCTCCAGTACCTCAGCGGTGAACTCACGTCCCTGCGCGACCAGGGCCTGTACCGGAAGCTGCGGGTCCTCGACGGCGAGCAGCGAGCGCACACATCGGTGGACCACCGCACCGTCGTCAATCTGTCATCGAACAACTATCTCGGCCTGACGACGCATCCGCGGCTTCGGGAGCGCGCCGCCGAAGCGCTCGAAAGCCTCGGAGTCGGAACCGGCTCCGTGCGCTCGATTGCCGGCACGATGGCCATCCACCTGGAGCTCGAGCGCCGGCTGGCGGTGTTCAAGAAGACCGAAGCGGCCGTGGTCTTCCAAAGCGGCTTCGCGGCCAACGCCGGCACTGTTGCCGCGATCCTGACCCGCGACGACGCAATCATTTCGGATGAGCTGAATCACGCCAGCATCATTGACGGCGCACGCCTGAGCCGTGCAACGATCAAGGTGTTTCCTCACCGCGACGTCGATGCAGCCCGCCGTGTGCTGCAGGAGTTGCCCCGCGAGCAGCGGAAGCTCCTCATCACCGATGGCGTGTTCAGCATGGACGGCGACCTGGGCGCGCTTCCGGGGCTCTGCGACCTCGCCGACGAGTTCGGCTGCATCATGATGGTTGACGACGCGCATGCGAGCGGCGTGTTCGGGAAGGACGGCCGCGGAACGGTCGATCACTTTGGTTTGCATGGCCGCGTGGACGTGCAGGTCGGAACCTTGTCCAAGGCGATCGGTGCGCTGGGCGGGTACGTCGCGGGCTCGAAAGCGCTGATCGAATTCCTCTACCACCGTGCCAGGCCGTTCCTGTTCTCGACGTCGCATCCCCCGTCGGTGGCTGCAAGCTGCATGGCGGCGCTCGACGTGCTCGAAAGCGAACCGCAATGGATGCAGCAGTTGTGGGAGAACACGCGCTTCTTCAAGGCAGGGTTGCAGCGGGTCGGCTTTGACATCGGGGCGAGCGAGAGTCCGATCACGCCGGTGATCGTCGGAGACGCCGCGCTCGCCATGACGCTCTCGGATCGACTGTTCGAGAAAGGCGTCTTCGCACAGGGGATCGGTTTTCCGACCGTACCGCGCGGAAAGGCCCGTGTCCGGACGATCGTCACCGCGACGCATACGCGTGAGGAGCTGCAGTTCGCGCTCGATCAGTTTCAACAGGTGGGAACGGAGCTGGGGATCGTGCCGTGAGTACCGGGACAGTTCCACCGCTTCCCCGAACGCCTGGCGGCACGAACCGCTTTTTCAAGGCGTACACACAAGGGCTGACAACATCCGAGCTCGAGCGGCTGTTCACGCGCGAGACACCGGAGGCGTATCGCTTCTTCTCACAGACAATCGATTACACCGCGATCCAGAAGCTTCCCTGGCACCAGCGCATCCTCGCCTACGCACGGGTGTCGTTCCTTGCGTTCACGATGAAGTTGTCACCCGCGCGGCGGGCCATCTACGGCGCGGCGCTCGTCTGCATGGTCGTTGGCCTGATCGAGCTGTTTCGAGAGGTTCACGTTCTCTGGGTGCCTCACCCGGCATTCGCGCCAGGTACGCTGTGGCTCCTGAGCGGTTTTCTGCTGGTCAATCTGCTGATCTTTGTCGAAGTCGCCGACCGGCTGACGCTGAAGAACGATCTCGAGATCGCCCGCGGCATTCAGCAGGCGATGCTGCCGCGCGGAGCGTTTCATGCCTCCGGCGTCGAGGCATTCGGGATGACGCGTCCCGCCAACACCGTGGGCGGAGATTTCTACGACATTCAGACGCTGCCGGACGGACGGGTGCTGCTCGCGCTCGGGGACGTCGCCGGAAAGGGCAGTCCCGCGTCACTGCTGATGGCCCTGCTCCTCGCGATGATGCGGACGCTCGTGGACGAAGGGTTCGAAGGTGCGGCGCTGGCGGAACGACTCAACACGCAAATCGCCAAACACGCGCCGACATCACGGTTCGTGACCTTGTTCTTTGGTGTGCTGAACCCCGCCACGGGCGAGTTCGGCTACGTCAACGCCGGCCAGAATCCTCCGTTGCTGCGACGCGCCAACGGTTCGTATGAGCGGTTGAGGACTGGCGGCATCGCCCTTGGCATGTTCGAGCTGGCGACGTATCAGTTCGCGTCAACTCATCTCAATACCGGTGACCTCATCGTCATGTACAGCGATGGCGTCACGGAGGCGGAGAACAGCTCCGGCCAGCCGTTCGACGAATCAGGACTTCAGTCCATCATCGACGGACGCGGATGGGCGTCGGCAAAGGAACTCGCCTGGGCCACGTTCGCCGCCGTCGATCAGCACAGCGAGCATCGACGGCTGTTCGATGACCTGACGATTCTGGCGGTCCGGCGCTTGCCGCCGCTGCCGGTCTAGCGATGCGTACCACTCTCATCCTGCTCGTGTGCATCCTGTGGCACGCGACGTCCTCGCCTGCCCAGTCGCGCGCCGCGGGCGATCCGGCGGATGCGCTCGTGCGGCGTCTCGAGCGTGTGCTGACGAGTGGCGACAAGGCTGGCTTCCCCGCGTTGTTTGCGCCAACCGTCTCGCCGGAATCGATCACGCAGCACGGCTTCGACCTGTTCTATCCAGGCGCCGTTCGAATTGCGCTGTTCGAACGGAGCCGTAGCCCGCTCGAAGGCGCCCCTCCCGGTGACGGTTTTCGCCTTGTCCTCGAATTCTTCATGGAGACTGCGGGCCGCGCCCGGATCCTCACCGCAGGTCTCGATATTCGCCGGCCGCCAGGGGGCGGTGTCGACTCGTGGCGCATCTCCTCGATCGATTCGATGTCGGCGATCGACGGGCTGCACAAGCTCACGCTCAACGTTGCCAGGCCGCAGGCCGCCAGGAACCTGGAGATCCGTTCGGAGGACGTCATCATCGCGCTTCAGGAGGGGTTGCTGTTTCGAATCGAGTGCGATCAGGGCGTGACGGGCATGGTGCTCGTCGGACGGGGAGAGCTGAGATTCTCGCCGGCGTCAGCCACCGAACGCGGGCAATTGCGCATCTTCGCAGGATCGGATTCGCTGACCGCCCCGTTCGAAACGGCGTACGTTCGCATCAACCCCAGCGATTACGCGGAACAGACGGCGACCGCAACGCTCACCGACGCGACGCCCGACGCGCGCACGGTCCGTCGGGCCCAGGAGGTGTTCAGCGCGGAATCGCCGCGTTCGTACGGCGTTGACGTGGCGGACATGAGCCGGGCGGCGTGGCATCTCCTGCCGGCAATTGACGATCTCGTCGCCGAGATCGACACCCGCCGTTTCGACACGTTGACGTACCTGCGGTCGGGCCAGCAGGCGGAGGATGTCTCGCTGTTCCGTCGATCCGATCGCAAGACGATCTCGCTCTACCCATCGGTGGCGAAGCTGGCGGCCCGCGGGCGTTTCTATAGCGACGACAGCTCGCGCGAGTACGACGTGCTCGACTATGCGGTGACGGCCTCGGTCGACCCCGTGCGGAGGTCCATCCGCGGTCGGGCCCGGCTCTCGACGCGCATCCGATCGACCTCTGTTCCGACGCTGCTGGTCCGCCTCGCTGAGTCTCTCACCGTGAGCGCCGTCTCGAGCGTTGAATACGGCCGCCTGCTGCATCTGCGTCTCGAGGGCCAGAACATGATCGCGGTGAACATGCCGCGGTCGCTGCAACAGGACTCGGACCTGACGCTGGTGATCGACTATGCCGGACGGATCGAGTCGCAGAGCCTGGACATCGACACGGTCCAGGCTGACGGCGGGCCCGAAACCTCGCTGCCGCTGGAATCAAAATACCTGCTGAGCAACCGCTCCTACTGGTATCCGCAGAATCCGGTTCCGGACTACGCGACGGCCACGCTGCGGATCAACGTCCCGGGCGAGTATCGCGTCGTCGCGAGCGGCGAACCCGTGACCGATCCCGCCGTCGTGCCGCCGGTTGTCCAGACCACCGACCCGGGGCAGACATTTGTCTTTCGAGCGAACCAGCCTCTTCGGTACCTGGCGTTTGTCGTCAGCCGGATGTCGAGGGTCGCCGAGAAGCGCATCGAGTTCAAGAACGAAACGGCTGGTGCCGATGGCGATCCGCTCACCATCACGGTGGACGCCACGCCGAGGATGCGTGGACGCGCGCTCGTACAACCGGTTGAAGACATCCTCCGCTTCTACACGAGCATCGTCGGCGACGCGCCGTATGCGGCGGCCGCGATTGCCCTGACCGAGAGCGACCTGCCGGGAGGGCATAGTCCGGCTTACTTCGCGCTGATGAACGAGCCGGTCCCGCCCGTGACTCCCACGTGGCGTGGAGATCCGGCGGCGTTCATCGGCTTCCCGGAGTTCTTCCTTGCGCACGAGCTCGCGCACCAGTGGTGGGGGCAGGCCGTGGGCTGGAAGAACTATCACGAGCAGTGGCTGGCCGAAGGGTTCGCCCAGTACTTTGCGGCGATGTATGCGGAGAAGACGCGCGGCGAGCGCGTCTTTGGCGACATGCTCCGCCAGTTTTACCGCTGGTCGATCGAGGAGTCGCCACAGGGGCCGGTCTACCTCGGCTATCGGCTCGGACACCTCAAGTCGGATCCGCGTGTGTTCAGGGCTCTCGTCTACAACAAAGGCGCAAGCGTGCTCCACATGCTGCGGCGGCTGCTGGGGGATGAGACGTTTTTCAGGGGGATCCGGCTCTTCTACGAGGATCGCCGCTACCAGAAGGCTGGAACCGAGGACCTCGAACGCGCGATGGAGACCGCCTCCGGCCGCATCCTCGATCGGTTCTTCGAGCGGTGGATCTACAACGCGGAGGTGCCGCGCGTGACGTATCGGTCCACGATTGGAGAGAAGGGCGTCACCATCGAATTCGAACAAACCGGGAACGGGGTGTTCGATATTCCGGTAACTGTCCGGCTCGTGCTGGCAAACGGACAGACCCGGGATGTGGTGGTTCCACTGGCCGACCGGCAGGTCACGCGGTCGATCCCCGCGGACAGCCCCGTGCGCGAGGTACAGGTCAATCGGGACTTCGGGGCGCTCGCGGAGTTCGACGCGCGGTAAGGGTCCGTTCGGGTCAGCGGACGAAGATCGCCGAAACCCGAGGCGCCGCATCCAGGCCGACCGCGTCGGCCACCACGATGAACTGAACGCCCACGTCGCTGTAAAAGCGGGTGATCCGGCGGCCGGCGGCCGTCTCTTCGAGCGATTCTGATACCAGTTGCGCAGCCGCGCCCAGATGCTCCGCCACGGCGGCCAGCGGCTGGCCGACGCTGATACGACGGCCGTTCCCGAGCAGGAGCAGGGGGACGCGTACGACTCCTGGCGGGATACCGGCAAGCGGCGATGCGTCCGCCACTCCCTCAGCGATCACAGGAACCACGGCACGAACGTCGCGGAATTCGTGGACTGCGAACGAGGCGAGGACAACCGCGCCAGCAGCGCACGCAGCGGCAACCAGCCATTCGACGAGTGACCCAAACCGTCTGCGGGTTGCATCCATCGTGTCCTCCGTGATCGAAGGGGCGGTTGGGGGTGCCGGGGAGGGTGCTCGGCGAACTGTAGGATCGTCGGCGCCCATCGATCAAGCACAACCGCTAACCAGCGCCGCCACCCGGCTGATATGATCGACCGGATATGGAAACGGTCACGCTGACCATCGACGGGCAGCAGATCACGGTCGAGAAGGGCAAGACCGTCCTGCAGGCCGCCATCGAGTCGGGCATTTCGGTCCCGTACTACTGCTTTCACCCGGGACTGAAGGTCGACGGGTCCTGCCGCGTCTGCATCGTCAAGATCGAAAAGATGCCGAAGCT
>Ga0310902_10000416_pt1 | contig 11857 bp, 9 predicted proteins | sample C24D3metaG_FD_203748 | JGI IMG/M metagenome (GOLD analysis project Ga0310902, IMG submission 203748) | Lab incubated soil microbial communities from West Virginia University Organic Research Farm, Morgantown, WV, United States - C24D3 | ecosystem: Environmental > Terrestrial > Soil >...
GCTGCACATGCATACCTCGCGGATCCGGCTGGCTGATCGAAGCGCTGCATAACGACTTGGACTGAGCAGTAGAGGCTGGTCACACCGGAAGGATGAGCAAGAACACCGGCGGACGCCGACGTGCCAGGACCCGCGGCCGCCACCACCGGTGGCAAGGCACACAAATCCCGTAACGCCGAACGCCCGCTCGATGCTGGCCCGGACCCGAGTGGCCCGGACCAAACGCAGCGACGTTAGTCGTCGAGAATGAAACGATCCTTGTCTTCGAGTTCGCTCGAACGCACGAAGCCGACCTTCTTGCGGTGGGTATCGCTACGCATGATCCACGCGATCTCTTCCATCTCGCGCAGGGACGCGAGACGGCGATCGGCGTAATCCGAGCACTTCACGACAGGAAATGTCACACGTCGCGCCGTGAACGACAGTTGCGAACACTCGACGATTTCGTTGCTGAGACGCGGACCGCGGATAACGGTGGCCCACCGGCAGGTCAGACAGAGGGACGGCGCACCATGATCGGCGGTGCCGCCGTGAATCTTCACGCGCATAGTACTAGCCCTCCTAGGCTATCTGTTGCGTTGGCACCTTCCTTTCGATCGCATTACTGTTCATCAGCACACTCCTTTGCAGGCGGTAGAGACGGACTAGAATGCCAGCTCTGCCGGAGAATGTCAACTCGATGACGAGGTTATGACCATCTACTTCGCCGCCTCGATCAGCGGCGGCCGCGGCGATCAGGCAATCTACGAGCAGATCATCGAGATGCTCAAGCAGCACGGCACCGTGCTCACCGAGCATTTCGGAAATGTGTCGCTGACCGCCGCAGGCGAAGCAATTCCCGATTGCGACATTCACGATCGCGATCTCGAGTGGCTGCGAAGCGCCGACGTGCTCGTCGCCGAAGTCACGACGCCGAGTCTCGGCGTCGGTTACGAAATCGGCCGCGCCGTCGAATGGGGCAAGCGCGTGATTTGCCTGTATCGGCCGTCGACGGAGCGGAGACTCTCCGGCATGATCGCGGGCTGCGGCGGCATCTTGGTGCGCACTTACACCGACACCGCGCAGCTGCCGTCGATCCTGAAAGAGGCGCTCGCTATTTCTTGACGGTAGCTGCCTTCTTCACGGCATCGACGACTTCCTTGGTGCCTTGCGCTGTTGCAAAGGGCGAACAGACGAGCACGAACGCAGCAACGAGGACGGGAAGACGAAGTTTCATTTCAGCCCCAGGGAGATGGGATCGTTCGACGGCAACCGCGCGGAAGGTCACTCTACACTGTGACGGCCGCCGGAGTTAGTATTCCACCTGTGGCTGAGCTGAAAACGACCAAAACGACCGCCAGTGTGTCGGGCTTCATCAACGCGATTGAAGACGAGCAAAAGCGCAAGGATGCCAAGACCCTCGTGTCGATGATGAAGAAAGCGACCAACGCGACGCCGGCAATGTGGGGCCCCGCGATCGTCGGCTTTGGCGATCGCGACTACTTCGGCGCCAGCGGCAAGGCCACCAAGTGGTTCGAGGTCGGCTTCTCGCCACGCAAGGCCGCGCTCTCGCTCTACCTGATGGGCGGCAAGGACGCCAAGCTGCTCGCGAAGCTTGACAAGGCAAAAGGCGGCGGAACCAAGATGGCCGTCGGTTGTCTCTACATCAAGCGACTCGAAGACGTGCACAAGCCGACGCTGCAGAAACTCATCGCAACGTCCGTCAAGCAGCTGCGCAAGATCAAAAAACAGGAATGACTCAGCCGCCTGCCCACCGAAGCGCACAGCGCGAAGGTGGGCGCGTCTTTCGAATGGCGACGTGGTACCGCGTGTGCTCCGCGTTTGCCGCGATCGCGATCTGCGGCTGCGGAATCTACTATGTGATGAATGGCGCCGCCCTGTGGCAACGCACGGGCGGAGCCGCGCTCATCGCCTTTGGCCTCGCCGGCTTCCTCGACGTCCTCGTCTCGCGGATCGTCCTCACGGCCGAGGAGATCCAGGTGATCAGTCTCGTACGCACGCGCACTTATCCGCGAGCGGATCTCGAATCGGCAAAGGTCGAGGGCGGCGTGGTCGTCTTGAAAAAGCGTGAAGGCGGGTGGCTGGCACTGCCGAGCACGGGCGTCAATTCACTGAGCGTCCGCAACACGATTCACGCCTGGATAAAAAAAGGGCGCACTGAATAGTGCGCCCTTCGTGACCTCGATCGCGTCGACTTACTTCCGCTTCGCGATGTTCAATTCCGCAAGCTTCGCGACCATGTCCGGACCCGATGACGCCGGCTTTACGGCGTTGTCGATGTGGAGGATCTTTCCATCGGGTGCGATGTAGAACGTCCAGCGCCGGGCGAACCCGGCGGGCGCGAGCACGCCATACTTGGTGGCGATTTCCTTCGACACGTCGCTGAGGATTGGATAGTCCGCCTCGTGCATCTCGGCGAACTTCTTGTTGTCCTCGGTGTTGTCGACGCTAATCATGTAGTACGCGACGTTGTATTGCCGAATCAGATCGCCGCTCTCACGGAGCGACTTGCATTCGGCCGTTCAACCAGCGGTGAACGCCTTCGGGAACCACGCGAGCACCACTGCCTGCTTGCCGCGCGACTCCGCCAGCGTATGAGTCTTGCCGTCCGATCCCGGCGCCGAAAACGCGGGGGCCATGTCACCAACCTTCAATTCCACAGCGGGTGCCTGGGCCATCGCGCTCGTCGTCACCAGACTCAACGCCGCTCCGAGAGCGACCTTGAGGTATGACTTGATGCGCATTAGCTGATCCTCCACCACGAAATGGTATCCCAATTGCAATTCGGACGGCGTGGCATTAGCTCGGCGCTATCGGCGGGTTTCGCGGCCTAGAATCGAATTGTGAGGGTCAGGATTCGGCGCGGGCTGGTCATCCTTGCGGCAATTGCCGCCGGATTGATTCTGGCCGTGACCGTGGCCATTCACACGCCGATGGCCCGTGGCCGCGCCCTGGCGTGGGCCTCCAGCTTCCTCACCCGCTACCACCTCGAACTCGAGGCGGGGAACCTCGGTTACAACGCGATCACCCGCCGAATTACGCTGACGGACGTTCGCCTCGCGGCGGAAGGTCACCACGACCGCCCGTTCCTCATCGCCAGCCGCATCGAGGTCAAGCTGCCGTGGAGCGTGTTCAGGCGGCGCTTCGCCATCGATCACCTCGTCATCGATTCCGGCATCGTCGACATCGTTCGCGACAAGAACGACGTCACCAACCTGCCGCCCTCGTCCACGGCGCCGGCGCCCGAGAAAGCGCGCGAGCTCGATATTCGTTCGCTGACGCTCAACGGTCTCGACGTTCAGTACGAGGACAAGCTGCGCGACTGGGGCGTGAAGGTGCCGCGCATCGAGTCCGAGCTGCTCAACACCACGCTCGGCGCGAAGGGCAACTTCGCGGTTCGCGGCAACCTCGCGTTCCGGCTCCATGAGCGCACGATGACGATGGCGCCGTTCGAGACGGTGATGACGTTCGACGGATCCAACGTCGATCTCGTGCAGGCGCGGCTCTCATCCTCTGAGATCGAAGCGTTCCTGAGCGGCGACATCAATCGCGTGCTCGATTCGCCGTCGCTCGATCTCGTGCTGAAGGGGAGCGTCAATCTCGACAAGGCGATCAAGTGGGTGCCGCCGCCGCCGGTTCCAGTCACGGGCATGGCGACCATCGAAGGGAAGATCACCGGGCCGGCGCGTGATTTCGCCACCAACCTCGTGGTCCACAGCAACACGCTCGACGTCGGCCGCGAGCGCGATCTCGGTCTCGCCGGGCCCGTGAAAGTCACCTTCACGGCGTTCTCCGGACACAACCTCGTGATCAAGCCGCAGTCCGGCGGATCGATCAAGGCCGCATTCACCGTGCCGTGGGGCAAGGCGTCGATCAGCACCGCGAGTGCGGAATGGAGCGGCGTCGATTCGCAAGCCGCGCTGCGCATGGCCGCCGTCGATCCGCAGGCGATCGGCGCCAGGTTCGACGGCAACGGCACGTTCGCGTTCAGCGAGCCGCGCAAGTTCGTGATTCACAACCGCTCGCATGGTTACGCGCGCGCCGGCGCCGTGGCGATGACCGGCACGATCGACGCGACGATCGTCGGCGACGACTATCGCTACGATCACGACAACACCTTCCCGGGGTTCCGGCTCGAAGGCAAGATGGCGGGGCACATCAAGCGCGGCGCCGCCACGCTCAGCACGATGAGCGGTCCCGCCCACGCCTACGTCACCGATGTTGCGGCGGCGGCGCAGAGCGCAGCCACGCTGGGATTCCCGGTCGCGGAGATCATGTTCGAGGTGCATGGCGGCATCGACGCGCCGATGACGCTCGGCGGGTCCTATCGCTATCCCGAAATCGAAACGACGATCACCGGAGACGCCGTCGATCTGCCGCTCATTGGCCGCGTCGCGGCAACGGCAGCCGTCGTTGCCGATCCCAGGACCGCGACGATTTCGGCGATCAGCCTCCGTCGCGGCTCGTCCGAGATCACCGGCGACGTCGTCGCCAACATCACCAACCGGACGTGGAGCGGCAACCTTCGCGTCGATGCGCCGAACGCCCTCGAGCTGCAAGATCAGGTTCCCGAAGCGTATCGCGTTGCCGGCCGCATGTCCGCCGACGCGATCCTCAGCGGCACCTTCGAGAACTACCGGCTCGACACAACCATTAACGGCAACACGCTGGTGTGGATGGCGCAGCCGATCGATCGCGCCACCGCCAAGGCGATCGTCACCGCCGAGGCGATCGATGTGTCGTCGCTCGAAATGCACCAGGGCGCGGGCTTCCTCGGCGGCCGCGTTCGTTACGCGTGGGAGACCGGCGCCTACGACGCCAGCCTCAAGGGCGATCGCCTGTCGTGGACCGGCACCGTGTTGTCGCCGAACGACACGCAGGCGATCTTCTCGGTGCAGTTCGACGGCGCGGGCACCACGGCCCAGCCGAAGGGACACGCGACGCTTGATTTCGCGCTGACCGGGGGCAAGGCCGGCACTTTCATCGGCGCCGGTGATGCGACCGCCGATCTCCTCGGCGATCAGGCCCGCATCGTCGCGCGGCTGCCGTCGATCGGCGCGCGGATCAACGCCGACATCGCGACCGCATCGCCGTACGACTATCGCGTCAACGCGCAGCTCGATCGCTTTGAGCTGGCCCGGTTGTCGCCGTTCCTGGGCGCGATCGAAACCGAGATCCTCGGCTTCGCCAACGGCACCGTCACGGCGTCGGGCCGGCTTGCCGACGCGCGCGATCGCGTCGCCTTCGTCAACATCACCGAGCTCGATGCCGGCATCGGCGGCGTGCCGGTCTCGCTGCTCTCGCCGCTCAACGCGGAGCTGCGCGGCGACGATGTGACGTTGAAGGACTTGTTCGTGCGCATCGGCAGCGGCCGGCTGAGCGCCTCGGGGCAGTGGAACACCAAGCTGGATGGAAACTTCCAGGCGCAGTATGCCGGCGATCTACAGGATGCAGTGCGCCTGGGCAAGGCGTTCGGTGTACCGTTCATCCTCGACGGCAGCGGCCCGATGCAGTTCAACCTGCGCAGCAACGGCAGCCGCCTCGGCACCGTCGGGACGCTCGCGATCAAGAACGGCACGTTCGGCTGGGTCGGCGCGCCGGCCGCGGTGCAGGCACTGAACATCAACGCGGAGTTGAACGGCGAGCAGCTCACGGTCGAGCGCATCACCGGCAACGTCGCGACCGGCGGCGTGATCGGCAGCTTCTCCGCCAAGGGCTCGGCGAAAGTGCCGGAGCTGACCGTCGCGGCCATCGACGGCGCGCTCGTCCTCGACTCCGCGAAGTTCACCTTCTCCGGCATCCCTGTCGAGCAGCAGCGTCCTACGCGCATCGAGTTCTCAAAAGGCAACGTTGCGGTGGCCGATGCCTCGTGGCTGGTCGCCGAGAATCCCGTGACCATCGGCGGCACCGTGGGAGTCGCGGCCGAGGATCCGCCCCTCGATCTATCGGTGAAGGGAATCGTCGATCTGCGCGTGCTGTCGGCGCTGACGAGCGTCGTCGCCTTCGACGGCAATGCCGACGTCAACACGCGCATCGAAGGCACCGTCGCCAAGCCGCTATTCGATGGCCGCATCACCCTCGATGGCGCTGAGCTCGCGATCTCGGAACCGCGCGTGGTGTTGTCCGAACTGACCGGCGCCATCGTCCTCGACGGCCAGCTGGCGGTCTTTGACGGCGTCCGCGGTCTCGCCAACGGCGGCGCGCTCGCGCTCGACGGCTCGCTCGAGTTCGAAGCGCTCGCGCTCAGCGGCGGCGCGCTCGACATCCAGGCGCAGGGCGTCGCGATCGAAGTGCCGAAGGGGCTGCGCAGCGAGCTGGATGCGCTCGTCACCTTCCGTCCCGATCCCCGCAGTCCGTCGCTGACCGGCGACATCCGCATCGTCCAGAGCGCCTATACCGACACGATCACGATCGCCGCTCTCGCGCGGCAGGCCGCGCTGCCGGTGATGGCGCCGACCGCCGGCAGCCCGTATCTCGATCGGCTGCAGCTCAACCTGGTGGTCACCACCACCGAAGATCTGCTCGTCGACAACAACTACGGCCGCCTCGCGGCCAGCGCCAGCGTGCACGTGGTCGGCACCGTCGCGCAGCCAGGCATGGACGGCCGCATCACGCTGCGCGAGGGCGGCCAGATCTATCTTGCGGGCCACACCTTCCGCATCACGCGCGGCGACATCTCCTTCGCCGATCGCCGCCACATCCACCCCGAATTCAACATCGCCGCCGAAGCGCGATTGAACGGCGACAACGTCACGATGACGCTGACCGGCACGCTCGAGCGGCCGAGCATCGATCTCGCATCCGAGGAAGGCTCGCGCACCCCGGGTGAGATCGCCGCGGAGATCGTCGGCTCCGGCAATACCGAAACCGCGTTGACGTTGTTGTCGGCCGATCTGCTTGGCGTCACCGGCCGCGCGATTGGCCTCGACGCCTTCCGCGTCGAGCGCGGCGAGTTCGAGGATCCCGATTTCCGCGAAGACCCGACGCTGATCGGCAACGACCGGACCGACCCGACGACCCGATTGACGTTGAGCAAACGCCTGAGCGAACAGGTCGAGTTCACGGTGTCGCAGAACCTGCGTGAGAACGGCAAGGCGACGTTCGTGATCAGCTACTTTCCGCGCCGCAACGTCGAGCTGCGCGCGCTGTCGCGCGACAGCGGCACGGTCAGTCTCGGCGTCCGCCACCAGGTCACGTTCGGTGGCGGCGACAGCAGGCCGCCGTCCGAGCGGCGCGTCAAGCCGTTGATCAGCACGATCACGTTCACCGGCGTCGATCCGGAGGTGGCCTCGGCCGCTCGCGCGGAGATCAAGATCGAGGAAGGCGACGAGTTCGACTTCCTCGAGCTGCAGAAGGACATCGATCGCATCCGCGAGGCCTTCCACGCGCAGGGCTTCCTCGAAGCACGCGTTCGTACCCGGCGCAACGAAGCCGCGGACGGCACGGTCACGCTCGAGTTCATCCTCGATCGCGGGCCGCACACGATTCTGCAGATCGACGGGCTGGTCGCGCCGAAGCGGCTGATCGACGAGCTCGAAGAGGCGTGGCACAAGAACGTGTTCGATCAGTTCCTGATCGACGACCTCACGCATCGCGTCCGGGCCTACCTGGTCGACTCCGACGATCTCGCGACTGTCGTGGTCGGCCTGATCGATCGGCCCGACGCGGTCACGAAGCGGCTGCGGATTGAGGTGACGCCGGGCGTGCCGGTCACGGGCCGCGAGATTCGTTTTGCCGGCAACCTGGAGATCGATGCGAAACAACTGACCGCGGAGATCGCCAGCGCCGGTCTCGAGATCGAAGCGTGGCTCGATCGCACCGTGGCGGAAAAGGCGTTGCGCCAGGCCTACAACGAGCAGGGCTTCCTCAAGGCGGAGATCGCGGGCCGGCCGCTGGCGATCGACGGGACGATCGGCGTGCTGTGGTTCGACATCAAGGAAGGACCGCGCGCGAACATCACCAGCCTGAAGTGGGCCGGTATCGCCGAGGCCCGCCTGCCCGACATCGAGAAGGCCGCGGCGATCGAGACGCCGGCGCCGTATGTCGCTTCCGACATCAACGACGCGCGCCTTCGGATTGAAGAGCGTTACCGCCGCCAGGGGTTCAATGACGTCGAGGTCGAGTCGCAGCCGGCGATTGCGGCCGACGACACCGTGGCGCTGACGTTTACCGTCACCGAAGGGACGCAGCAGGTCCTGGGGAACGTCGAGGTGACCGGCAACGACGTCACCAACGGCAAGGTGATCACGCAGGCGCTGCGGTTCGAGCTGGGCAAGCCCGTCGATCTCGATGAGTGGACGCTGGCGCGCAAGCGGCTCTACGACACGAATGTGTTCCGGCTGGTCGACATCCAGCCGGTGCCGGCCGGCGATCCGGTCGACGGCGTGCAGCAGGTGAAAGCCGTGGTCACCGTCGACGAGTATCCGCAGTGGGCGGTGCGCTACGGCTTCCAGCTGGAAGGCGAGCGCCGCAACGATATCGCGGAGTTCACGAGCACGCGCAACGCCGGCGTCGTCGGCGACGTGCGCAATCCAAACCTGTTCGGGCGCGCGTTGACGGGCGGCCTCTACGGCATGTATCAGCGCGATCAGCAGGACGCGTCGGTGTTCGTCGCCACGTCACGCCTGTTCGGCTGGCGGGCGCGCTCCACGCTCTACGGCTTCTACACGCGCGACCTGGTGCACGACGAAGATCGCACGACGGTGCTCTTGCTCACGAAGCAGAAAGGCGTCAGCGCCGATCAGCGGTGGAAGTTCAAGGGCTTCCAGTTCGTCTACGGCTACCGCTTCGAGCGCGAGCACCTCGTCGATCCGCGCACCGCCAACGATTTCATTCCGTTCGACACGATCACGAACATCGCGAAATTGAGCGAAGCGTTCGTGTGGGATCGCCGTGACGATCCGTTCAATTCGCGCCAAGGCACGTTCAGCGCGGTGTCGTTCGATCAATCCGCGGCGTTCCTTGGCTCGGATAAGCAGAATCGCAAGCTGCTGATGCAGCAGTTCCTGTTCGTGCCGCTCGGCAAGCTCGTGCTCGCGTCGCGCGCGCAGATCGGCTTCGCCTACGGCCGCGATCCGCTGGCTTTTTCGGATCGCTTCCGCGCCGGCGGCGCGACCAGCGTGCGGGGATACAGCGAGGAAGGTCTCGGGCCGCGTGATACCGATGGTCTGCCGATCGGCGGCGACCGCCTGGTCATCCTCAATCAGGAAGCGCGCTTCCCGATGTATGGATGGGTGAACGGCGTCGTGTTCCTTGATGCCGGCAACATTTTCGCGAAGGGCCAGGACTGGAATGGCCTGCAGCTCGGCGCCGGTTTCGGGCTTCGCCTCGATACGCCGGTGGGATTGCTGCGCGGGGATGTTGGCTTCCCGCGCAGCGATGTCATTGGATCCCGAAAAGCCCGGTTCTATTTCGGCTTCGGGCATATCTTTTAGTAGCTAGTAGCTACTAGTTACTACTTGATCGTCCTGAGAATCGCCTGGACAGCGCCACGCTCGGGCGCGTCGGGCGCGAGGCGCAGGAATGCGTCGAAGTGTTCCGCGGTCTTCGGCAACTGACGCTGGCGCTGATACGCGAGCGCGGCGTAGTAATGCGCATAAGCCAAATCCGGCTTCAACTCGATCGCCTTGGTGAATCCGGTGACGGAAGTGCCCCAGTCGCTCGCCTTGCCTGCCGCGAGGCCGAGCTGATAATGCGCAAACGGATTGCCGCCATCCGCTTCGATGGCGCGGCGCGCCAGTTCGATGGCGCGGCCGGCATCGCCTGCAATCAACGCTTCGCCGGATTCACCGATCGATCGCCACGACGGGTTGTCGCTCGCGCGGAGGCGCGTCAGCTCCGCGGCAGCGCGATCGGTGCGATCGAGCTTCATCAGCGACTGCGCCGCGAGGAACGTCGATGCGGGATCGCCATCACGAGCCGCCTCGACGGCCTGCTCGTACGAACCCGATTGAAACAACCGCTGCACTTCAGGCTTCTGCTCATTTGCCAAGGCAGAGCCGGGCAGTGCCAGCTCGACTGCCAGCACGGCCGCAACAGCGACAATCGACCTGTTTAGAGTGCATTTCGTCGTCATTTTGATCTCCACCATCCTTGTACTGCGACTTTTGTACCGTCCGCAGCCGGAGTATGATCTCTATATTAAGACGGCCTGAAGACCCCACGGTTTGCACGACTGCCCGCCTGGGCACGGCCCGGTCTCCACACCGCTCGACGAAACGTCCTCACCAAGTCAGGAAGTAATGTCAGACACCAAACTGAAGATTGCCGTATTCATTGATTTCGACAACATCGAGATCGGCGTCAAGACCACCCTCAATCTCGCCTTCGACATCGGCGCCGTTCTCGAAGCGATCAAGGAGCGCGGCGAAGTGGTCACCAAGCTCGCCTACGGCGACTGGAAACGCTCCGGCGACTACGGCCGCGCCATGGCGCAGCACGCCGTCCGCATGGTGCAGCGCGTCACGACGCCCGGCGGCGACAAGAACGGCGCCGACATCAACCTCGCTCTCGACGCCCTTGAAATGGCGTTCACGCACTCCCACATCAACGCCTTCGTGATCGTCGGCGGCGACAGCGACTTCATCACGCTCGTCGAAAAGCTCAAGCAGTACGATCGCAAAGTGTTCGTCGTGGGCGGACGCGCCTTCACCAGCCAGGTGATGCAGAAGAACTGCACCGAGTTCATCGCCTACGAGAACATCGTCCCCGACTCTTCGACGGGCTCAGGGTCGTCCCGAGCGCAGGCGAGGGACGGGCGCGGCAGGTCTCCGAAGCAGGAAAAAGGCGAGCGCCAGAAGAGCAATGGCTCCCAATCGATCGATCAGGCGGCCCCGCTCGTCATGCGCGCGCTGAAGGTGTTGACCGATCGCGAAGTCACGCCGCAGCTGGGATTGCTGAAGAGCACGCTGCTGCAGCTGGATTCGTCATTCTCGGAGCGTGATTACGGCGCCGGCTCGTTCCGCGAGTTCGCCGACAAGCTGGCGAAACAGGGACTGGTTTCCCTCAAGCACCAGGGCCGCAGCACGCTCGTCGAGCTGCCCGACTCAAACCCTTCGACTCAGGAGTCTCCGCAGGCGGAGACTCCTTCGCTCACGGCTCACGCGGCTAACGGTGGTAACGGCGCAGGCCAGGCCAAAAACGACACGCTGACCGAGTTGCTCGAACAGCCCGATTCTGTTCCGCAGGATGCGTCGCTCGGCGACGGCGTCGCGCTGGTGCGGCGCGTGCTGACGGAAGCCACGACCCAGCCGCGATGGCCGATGTATCCGCGACAGTTCAAGCAGTTCCTGCGCACCGCGCAGCCGGATTTCGACGAGCGCAAGTACGGATCGATCGCCGATCTGATGCGTGCCTGCCAGAAGGATGGTCTCCTCCGTCTCGAGCGCGATCGCCAGGGCGCCTTGCGCGTGTTCGCCAGCGGCGGAGCGCCGCGCGCGTCTGTCCCGCACGGGTGGGGCGTCGGCACTCGCGAGAACGGATCGGAACAGGCGCTTGAAACACTACCCGTGCTGGAGGTTGTGCCTGAAGTGATCGCAGCGCCCGTCGTTGACGCGCAGATCACTGAAGTCGTTGAAGAGGGCGACGCGCCCAAACCGAAGCGTGCCGCGAGGGCGAGAAAGACGGCGGCGCCGAAGAAGGTCGCTGCGAGGAAACCGAGAGCACCGAAGGCACCTTAGGCACCCGAGGCACCTCAGGCACCATATAATTTCCCGCAGTGGCATCGAATTACACAGCCAAAGACATCACCGTTCTGGAGGGGCTCGAGCCCGTTCGGAAACGCCCGGGCATGTACATCGGCGGCGTCGGCAGCACCGGCCTCCATCATCTCGTCTGGGAAACACTCGACAACTCGATA
>Ga0310902_10000418_pt1 | contig 11831 bp, 9 predicted proteins | sample C24D3metaG_FD_203748 | JGI IMG/M metagenome (GOLD analysis project Ga0310902, IMG submission 203748) | Lab incubated soil microbial communities from West Virginia University Organic Research Farm, Morgantown, WV, United States - C24D3 | ecosystem: Environmental > Terrestrial > Soil >...
CTTTAATAAAACCGTCATTAATTAGATGGTAAAATGGGGTCGTATGACAAACTTTGATGCCTTCGTAACTTGGTTTCATGTCTCTATGGGCGTCAAAATGTAATATGATAGGATCTTCATTTGCTATGGATTTGATACTAAAATAAGAAATGGTATGTTCTCCACCTAATATAATGGGAATTTTCCTCTCTTTTCTAATACATGAATTTATTTTGTGAACGTCTGAAGAAATTTTCTTAAATACGTCTTCTATCTCTTCCTTCTTTGTTGTTCTATTAGGTAAAATTAAATCGCCTATATCAAAAATTTTTATTTTTTCATAAATTTCTATATTCTTGTCCAAAATGAATGATTCGATTTGTTTAGCGGATGTTCTTCGAATTGAATGTGGACCAAATCTAGTTCCCTTCCCGAAACTGGTTGTTATATCTAACGGAATTCCATATAGTATTGCGTTTGCATCATGAAAGGAAATTCTAATTGGTGCATCCATAAAACTGTATTCTGCAGAGGTCTTTTCCGGCGGGATAAATAAATTCTCCAGGAAGTCTAGCATATTCAGTTTATATGATATCTAATTATTTTTTTCTTACCAAAAGAGTTCATCCAAATTCGCTTGTCTGTCTTTACCTAATATGGATTTAAAATTAAATTTTAAAGAAGCTAATATTTGATCGAACGTTGATTCCATGGCTTCAAGATATTTTTCGACATCAATTTCATTAAAATTGTTAACCAATTCTATAGGTTTGACACCATCACTAGTTTTCGTTTTGACATATGAAATTATATCTCCCGCTCTCACCTCTTTACCTGACTGATGTAATAACATTGCTGCTTTGATGTGTTGAGGCAATCCTTTATATGTGATATAGTCTATGTTTTTCCCATCAATCGACCTAACTTTAGAATTATTCGTTTTTTCCCCATATCTATCAGGGGATTTATTTACCATTACATTAAAACTTAAATCTTGAGGATTTATTTTTCCAGTTTCAAGGTTAGTTGCGTACTCTTTAATTATTTTTTTAATCTTTTCCTTTGCATTTTCAAATTCATTTTCGGAACCTACCTCTCTCAAAATATCTAATATTTTGTAGAATGCTTTGCGTATAAACGGAGGTGTATGCGATTTTTTTCCAGTTAGACCCTTAACATCAACTGTACCATCCTGTAATACTCCAAGATAATTCTTCTTCAAGTCACTAAAAACTACATATCTATAGGTTTTATCTATTTCTAGATCTACTCCTAGATTGGTTTTAGCCCATGTTGAGATCTTCTCTACATTTATTGATGAAGGATTTTTTAAAAATAATGAATCTGTATCTCCATATATAACTTCTATTCCTATATTCTTACACTTTTCAATTGTTTTTGTTGTCGTATCTCTCCCAATTGCAGCGGTTGCATCAGCAACTGGCAAACAATATAAAGGAAATATTTCCGCGCCCATTACTCCGTAACTCGCATTGAGGATGACCTTGATAGCTTGACTTATAACTTCATACGTTTGACGTTCTTCTATTTCTATCGATTTATTCTTTGAAAGAAGTTTATAATAATTAACCCTTAGATCTCTCAGTGATCCAATCAGAAGCGACGTGAGTCCTCTCTTTCTTTTACAAATCCAATGGCTAGTTTCTGGAATCTGTTGTTTTGGATCATTTTTGCACGATTGGTGTGAACAATTTACAGTTTCATATGATAAATTGTGAACTTTGATTATACTAGGATACAATGATGCAAAATCTACAACGACTACATTAAAGTGAATTCCTAATTTGGGTTCGACCACCAGACCTCCCCTATATTTTTTTTCTTTTATTATGGCAGTAGTTGAAGAAGAGCCTTTTGATATTAATTCGTCGCGTCTTGGGATCAATGCATTTTTTTGCCTGTGTTCATAATACAACATTCCTCTTATCCATTGATTTACACCAAATCTAGAAACGTCATCTACCGGAAGATGTGCTATCCTTGAAATAATCATAAGTAATTTTATTAGAAGATTATCATTAAAAGTAGTCAATCTTAAAGTTAGATCTGCATCTTTCAAACAATATTCAGCTAACTTATCTACAGGCAAGCGGGTTATATCCACATCAAATTCTAATTTATGGTCATTTAATAATGCCTCCGATATCGCATTTAGAGTAAATTCGGAGTATTTGTGATTAAATGCATAAATTTGAATAGATCGATTTTGAAAAGTTCGAAATAAATCCAGATGTATTCCGTGTTTAATTTGTACTGGTTCTGCTTGCATTCCCCTTTTTATGAAAGTTTCCTTTTTTATTATTATTGGAATTTCATTTTTCTCTATTCCTTTTTTTTTATCTCGATCTATTCGCGAATCTTGTGATCTTGTGTATAAATATGGTAGATCAAAATCATCTCCATTAAAAGTAAGAATTATGGGATATGATTTAAGAACTTTAAAAGCTGCAGAAATCAAATCCTTCTCATTTTCAAAAATCTCAGCTTCTGGGATCATTTTTTTCTTGTCATTTTTAGATCCATTTTGGTAATCATAATTAAGAACATATACTTTTTTAAATCCGTCATTTCCAACCATTCCAATAGCAATAATTTTTTTATCATGATCCCTTGGATTTGGAATCCTTCCCTCTTCAGCTTCTACCTCTATATCGATTGCAATTCTTTTCAATTCGGGAATTGGTTGATTTAAGAGGTTTATCCATTGCGAAATATACTTATTATATTCATCTGTGTTGTTTTTGTTTAAGTCACCATCTTTGTCAAATAATAATCCATACAATTTTCCTTCTGTCTGTTTAGTCAACTCATATTTATATTCAAAAATTTGGTTGCCTACTCTGTAATAATATGTACCTGGGATAAGAGAATTATCATATAAATAGTTCTCATGATACTTAATATCTGCTTCCCATGACGTTATTTTTTCTCTTACACTTTCATCAGTACCCCCTATTGATAACGGGTCTGGTGCAAGAATTTTTACTACATCTATTTCTTTATCTGCTATTAAATCAATTTTTTTTTCATATCGTAATTCGTATTTCGGTTCCTTTTTCGCAATTTCTTTTGCTTTTTCTGTGAACTGAGATTTGGTATAACAATACGGCTTATGGTTAGTTTGATCCTTCCAGAAATATATTACCTCTAACTCAGGATCATAAAATTTTAATAAAACTTTGTGTTCTTCGCCAGAATAAATTGAAGAGAGTAAAATTACTTTTTTATTTTCAGGTAAATCCAACGAATCATCAAACGTTTTTTTTCCCAATATCTTAGAATATTCTAGATTCAATATTGCATTGAATAAAATATAATTATCAAATTTTAATCTTTTCCGTGTTCTAATTTGGGTAAGAAATAAATATGAATATTTAAAAACAACAGTCATTCAAGTTCATATTTGTCTTTTTCATCCGTTAATATATAATGACTAAAATTATGATTTATGTATGGAATAAATGCAATATATTTGTAAATTAAACAAAGTATTCAATAAGCAATGTTAATGTTGTTATTATATTTTATTTATCCAATTAAAGGAATTTACTCACTATCATTTGATTAAATTCTGTGCTTTCAATTGCTTTCAATTTAATCCAAGAATTCATAAAATACACTCTTTTCAAATTATTTCTTTCTAGAAGTTATTCTTATAATAAATACTCCTGAAATATATAATAATATCATTGGGCCTGAAATAAACCACATAGTAACTCCACTACCATCAGGTGTGATTATAGCACCAAAAATAACTAAAATTATTACTGAATATCTGAAATTTCTTTTCCAAAAATCATATTCTATTATACCAGTTAATGAAATAATATACATAACTATCGGAAGTTCAAAAGTTACACCGAATCCAAGAAGAAATTGAAGCACAAATGAAATAAAATCATTTATGTTGAGAAAAGTTTCTACACCAATAGATTCCCCGTATTTATACAAAAAATCAAGTGTGAACGGAATTACAACTAAAAATGAAAAAGCGATTCCTGAAATAAATAAGCCAATAGTGGGAATAAATATTTTTAATAACTTTATTTTCTTTTTTTTCTTCTCCTCAATTGCAGGACTTAAGAATTCATAAGCCTCCTTTATTATTAGTGGAACCGAAAATATTATTCCTATTAATGCCGCGACATAAATTTGGGCTACAAATGCTTGTCCAGGTGCCGTTTGAATAAGGTCCACTTCAGCTGGAAGCAGCATATCTTTCATAAATGTAGTAATTTGTATGGCTAAGTTGTTAAACGGGTCAGGGTAAATGAATGGAAATTTAATAATATTGTCCAATCCGTTTGGGGAATTATTCAAATTAACTGAATAATATTGTATTCCAAAAGTTACACAAAAAATGATAACTATAAAGATAAAAAAAGAAACTCTTAATATTCTAGACCTCATTTCATAAAAATGTTCTTTAACAGACATTCCTGAAGACAATTCTATTGCTGTTTGTATTTTATAATTATGATATATAATTGGTGGTCTTTAGCATCAGAAAATCTTATGCATATCTTGTTATATTTATTTGCCTTCAAGCAGGACATTTGACTATGTTATAAATTATTTAAATCGCCAAAGCTAGATAACTTTTTGTTTTTCTTTATTTTTTATTTTTAAACTTGCAAGTAACAAACATTACATATTTTCTAGTTGTGCTGGTACACCAGCTTTGGGTCTTGCTTTAACCCCAAACATGTTCATATGAGCTACGTTAATCTTAGAGATCATCTAATTCGAAATTTGAAAAGGTATAAATAAATAATCGCATCTAAAAAGTACCTAATTTTTTTAGTTATTTAATTCTATAATATACATCATCTGGTAATAGACTAATTTTTTCAATGCAAATTGGCAAATCTTTTTCCCCTTGAGAATTATTTAATTTAATTATCAAATTTGAGAATTAGTTATGACTAGAGTCAATAAATAACACAATTTTTAAAAGATTTGATATAATGGCCATTCATGAATTCCTACTTCCAGATGAAAATATTAAATTTCAAAGCAAAACGGAGGTCAAGTATGCAGAAAAAAAATATAATTTCCTAATTACAGATATGAGAATAATCCTGTATGCAAAAAGGGGACGCTTTTTAAAATCAGATGACATTATTAGCGAACGCCTGGATAAGTTACATGAAATAAAATATTGTGAAAAAGGCTTAATATTTAGAACTGCCAAGATAACTATTCAATCCAATATAAATATGGATATTTTTGGTTCCTGTTCCGAACTAAAACAACTATTCAACAACTTACAGGTTATTGTATTTTAACTTTAACTGAATTTCAATATCATTTTATATTGCCACAGAAAAGTTGGTTTGAATTTATGATTAATATTATTTGAACAGTTCAGGAAATTGAATGAATATGTTAAACATAAATCCAAAAATCATATTTTATTTAATGTATTTACTTAGCTACTAAAATTCTCCAGTCATTTTTCCAAGTCAAGCAAAAGAATATCAGGATCGACCCTTAATTGATTATTCGTTTTGTATACTTAAAATGAATAACTTGAGACAATAAATAAATATACTCTTATATTCACCATTTTTAAGTTGCAACGTTTAAAATACTGTTTCCTGCTTTTTATAATCATATCCATAACAAGTTATTCCGTTGTGATAAATTACGAAAAAGTTTATTCGATATCGGAAATAGATTCAACCATAGTATCGGCAACTAATGGAAAATCTCTGGATATTAAAATTTCGCCATCAGTTAGTCCAATCAAATCACAAGATGAAATAAAATTTAAGATAGCCTTTCTTCAACCAAATAGCGATAAAATACAGGTTCACGTAGATTATGATTTCATAGTATTCCTCGACGGTGATGAAATATTCTCTGCATCCAAGCAAACAGGACAACCTCTCTTACATACGGCTGAAGGAACAGTTACTATACCATATTCATTTCTGTCTTCTGGTTTGTACATGGTGAAAATTTCAGTGTTGGGCATAAACTTTGTTCCAATAAATCCTGAATCGGCAGACTTTACTTTTGAAGTTAGTTAATGGAAAAATTTTGTCATAATAATCCATATTTTTTTATTGATTTAATTTCTTCAAAATGTTTTGACACAATTATAAGTTAAAATTGGAATTTGCTTACATCTATGGGTAGAAAATTAAATGAACTAAAATTTATGGAAGTCAACCTTTTATCTGCAAATTATAACTAAAAGGACGGATCATTTAAAATATCATTAGAATCGAGTAAATTTCGTTTTTCTTCGAGGATTGCTTAGTAGTATTGAGACATATTGATAAAGATATTGGAGTTGGATTTGGATTTGGTATTGATAAAATCCCTCTATAACAAATTGAACTAGAAATATAGATCATAAGATTCTTAATTTTTATTTATTTTTGGTAGTTGTTATCTCTTGGAATTTTTGTAAATGTGTTACCAGGTCTTTTAATACCTCTATTTTTCGTTTAGGATTGTTTGCAAAATTAATTACCTCCTTAATAAATTCACTAATATCAATTACCTCTTCTCCAAGGACTTCTACACCCTTTACAGTTATTAAATATGATTTTAGTGGAACTCCATATTGAATTCCAGACAAAAAATATGTTTCATTTTCACTTAAGCGGGCACTGTATTTCCTGTACTCTGTTATTATTTTTTCGGCCTGAATTTGTATTTCTTTTTCAATTTCGTCTATTTTTAAATTTAAACTATTAATAGAATCAAAAAGATCCGAGATCACAATCTTAGTTAGATAATTATATTTTTAAGTATTTGGAATTTATGAAGTTGTCATTCTTACCGGTTCTTATGACATGAAAGTCTTTATTGGCTATTATACTTGTTCCATTTGTATTTAGACTATGTTCAAAATTAATATACTTGATAGGAGTAAGGTTCTGACTGAACCTTTCTGATAGGCTAGAAGGTGTAAGAATGGTTGCCTCCTGCAAGCCGAAAAGATAAACATGAATCAAAAAGAAGAAGAGTAACATGTCTGTTTGGAATTGAATACAAACGTTTTGAGTCTTATTTCATCTAAATGTGTGTGTGAGAAGGAGAAAGACAATGAGAACATTGAAATTTATTCATTTACCTAGCTGGATACAATTCGTTGTTTCAGGGTATAATTACACAATAAGAAATAATAATAATTTTGAGTAAGGAGCTGAATATTATCTTACGAGCATTTTAGGCGAATTACTTGGTTTCTTGTTCTTGATCCTCAATTTTTTTGAGTTCTGTCTTAAGAAATTCCTTATATTTTTCTCGTTCTTGTTCTGTCATCTTGTCGAGATTTGCACTTAAAGTTGATCCTACAGACGATACTCTATCTATCAAATCCATAGCCATAAACTTCCCAATATTCCCTAATCTAAACATTACATCCAACTGTTTTTGTAGAGTTTTTTGAACCGATTGAATATCGTCTGCAATACCCAGGCCTTTATGGGTTATTTTATATTTTCCATTTTCTATCTCAGTAATTAAACCTTCTTCTAGCAATCTACCTAGCATGGGATAAATTAAACCAGGAGAAGGCTTCCATTTGCCTTCACTTTGATATATTGCATAATCAATGATTTCTTTCCCAGTCATTGGTTTTTCTTTTAATAAGTTTAAAATGTAGTGCCTTGAAAATCCTCTAGGAATCACACTATTTACTCTAGAAAACCAGTGAGATATCATCAAAGTTGGTATATCGCTAGCGATTTATTAAGATATCTTTGTTACTAAAAACACTATACTTTTTTTATTGACATGCAAATTATTATGATTTGAATTCTTTTCTTTAAAAACATATATCTAGTTTTTATTCTAAATGTTTGATGACAATGAAATGTCCTATCTGTGGGTCGCTTATGATTTGGTTAAATGGATCTATCAGTCATGATCCTCCAATAAAGTATTATACTTGTAGAGGTTGTAAAATTGGAGTTTCAAGATATTCAGAAACTAGCTACGATGTGTACGAAACAGAAAAAAATTGATTACCTTAAACTAAATATCTAAATTAAATCCAAATTTTTTCGATTTTTATAATAAATAATCTAAAATTAATAAGCTTGTTTGCTCAGTAAAAATCTATGAAAAAATTTAAAGTAATTTCTCTAAAAGAACGCCTTGAAAAAAAAGACGAAATCATTGTTCTTCCAGGAGTCTATGATGCATTAAGTGCAAGGATAGCTCAAAATGTGGGATTTAATGCTGCTTTTCAAACCGGTTATGGTACATCAGCAACACTACTTGGGATGCCAGATTTTGGGTTTCTGAATGCAGGAGAAACAATAGATAATGCTAGGAGAATTATTAATTCTGTAGATATTCCAATTCTGGTTGACATAGATACCGGTTACGGGAATCCTCTAAATGTATGGAGAACGGTAACCGACCTTGAGAAATTGGGTGCAGGTGGTATTTTTCTTGAAGATCAAGTTTGGCCTAAAAGATGTGGTCATATGAAGGGTAAATCAGTTATATCAAAGGAGGATTACGTTCAAAAGTTGAAAGCAGCAATAGATGCACGGAAAAGCAAAGATTTCATCATTGTTGCAAGAACAGATTCTTTGGCTCAATACGGCATAGATGAAGCTATAGAAAGAGGAAAGCAATTTCAAAAAATAGGCGCAGATGTCATATTTATTGAAGCTCCAAAAACCCTAGAAGAAATGAAAAAAATTACTGGTGAAATTGATGCACCTCTTTTAGCCAATATGATTGAAGAAGGTGTAACACCGAATCTTCCTGCAAAGGATTTGGAAAAACTTGGCTTCAGAATGGTAGTTTTTCCACTATCTGCATTATATTCGTCTACATATGCAATTAAGAATGTGTTTCTTTCTCTCCACAATACAGGGATGACAAAAAACTTAAAAAAGAAAATGATTACCTTTAAAGAATTTAATGATTTTGTAAATCTTCCTAAATATAATCAGTTAGAAAAAAAATATTCGTAATAATTTTTGATTTTTACAATACTATTTCAAAGTTATATAAATTAATAATTATATAATACCTAATATTGTTACCAATGTAGTATAGTTTGAATATAAACAAAACAAATCTTATTGAATCTATATCGCTTATTAAGAAGGAGGAATCATTTATAGATCAAAAAACAAATCTTTATTCTAACAGTCTATATACTAGAAAATTCAATTGCAACAATAAGATTGCACACGATAATTCAAAAAATATATGGATTCAGGCTTATGGATGTTCTGCAAATTTTGCAGATTCTGAAATAATAAGTGGATTGTTACAAAAACATGGATATAAAATTGTAAGTGAAGAAGGTAAATCCGATCTTAATATTATAGTAACTTGCTCAGTTAAAGATTCTACTGAACACAAAATCCTTCATCAGATAGGCAATTTGACAAAGTCAAACAAACCATTAGTGGTAGCAGGATGTCTTCCAAAAACTGAAAGAAAAAAAATAGAAGAAATTAACCCTAACGCTAGTCTACTGGGTCCAAATTCATTAGATAAAATCCTGGAATTAGTTGAATTAGCAAAATGTAATAAAAAGGGTGTATTTCTTGCTGATTCTGACATCGAAAAGATCAATTTACCGAGAATTAGAATAAATAAAGCTATTAGCATGGTTCAGATAGCTACTGGCTGTTTAAATCAATGTTCTTTTTGTCAGACAAAAATTGCGAAGGGCTGGCTTAAAAGTTATCGTCTCGGATCAATTATTAGACGGGTACAAAATGATATTTCAGAAGGATATAAGGAAATATGGCTAACCTCTACTGATAATGGATGTTATGGAAAAGATATTAATTCAACTCTTGTTGAATTATTGGAATCATGTGCTTCAATTTCTGGAAATTATAAACTAAGAGTAGGGATGATGAATCCCATGCATCTGACTGATCTACTAGATGGGTTAATAAGAATTTATAAAGAGTCTGACAAAATTTTCAAATTCATACATATCCCTGTTCAAAGTGGAAGTCAGAGAATTTTAAAGAAAATGTTTCGCGGTGATGATATCAATTCCTTCAAAAGCATTATATCTAAATTTAGGAAAGAAATTCCAGAGGTAACAATTGCTACTGATATTATAGTAGGGTTTCCTGGAGAGTCGGATGCTGATTTCAATTCAACAAAAGATTTGATTCGCGAGACAAAACCAGACATTGTAAATATCTCAAAATACAGTTCCAGATATGGTACGCAATCTTCAAAATTAAAAAAAATAAGGTCAGACATTGTGAAAAATCGTACCACTGTCTTACATACACTCTGTCGTTCTATATCTAAAGAAAGAAATTCTCTGTGGAAAAATTGGCAGGGTGACATTTTTCTTGATGAAATAAATAACAATATTATTCAAGGCAGAAATTATGCATACAAATCAGTAATCATACAAGGTGATAGATCGAAGTTGGCTATTGGAGACACAGTCAGAGTAAAAATCTCGACCTATTCTAATTATTCTCTATTCGGTAATTTGATATGAATTCACAAATTCAGTTTTTCTGTTCTAAGACATCTTACTTTGCTGGCAACATTGGATAACACAATGAATTTTAAGTCATGTTGAGCCTTATAATATTCCAAAATATGAAAGTTACAAATTAGTTTTCTTGCGTTATTTCCTCATCTGATACTTTTTTTTCTGTTTTAGAATCTTTTAGGATATCCTGATATGACGATACTAATATAGAATTATCCTCTGTAGTCATTTTTACACGAACCTTTCTTGGCGGGTTTGTTTTTCCTCGTCTCCATATTTCTTCATTCAATTCCTGATCTATTTTTACATTCTCATTTTTCATATGTCGTTTAGCAAATTCTTTTATCATGTTAATTACCCTATCAGTTCTTCTATATCTTGGGGTTAACCATGCCTTACTAAGATTTATAGTATAAACATGAGTTCCACTTTCATCAGATTTTGACATCACTCACACCTCGCATTTCTATCCTATATTTACATCCGATCTTCTCCAAGATCTTCTTTTTGGGTTTGATCTGACTTGTCTGTGGGTTCTTATAATAACCCAGGCTGGCACCGGCCTATTTTGCCTCATTTTTTTGATTAATCTTTTTTTTCTGGATGTATTTTTTCGGGCAGCCATTTTATTAAATAAATATTTTTCCGCCTTTTAAGTGTTGATGTGTATAAGTCTGAACGAAGACTATTACAAATTAATCTTTTATCAGATAATATTCAAACTTAATAAAACATTTTAACCTAATAAAATTTTATTAAAATGCTTGAGCTCTGTAAGATATGCTACGATTTTATGAAATCTATTGGATATAAAGACAAAATCAATATAACATGTGTTGAAAAAAAACAGTGCAAGGGGATCTATCATAAAAAATTAGTGGATAGTTTCAAAACATAACAGGTTTGTTACACTGATTCGTTTGCGAAATTACATTGTATGCATGAATCATAAATATCACCATCAAGATGGTTAAAATGAGTTCCACAAGTCTTGCATGTATGATGAACCTCAGCGAATCCATCGTTTGCTATGAATTCAAAATAATTCAAATCTGGACTCTTGCATTTAATACATCTACAGCCACAAAACATTAGTAAATTAACATTTTTTCTAGTATAATATAGTTTTTCTTTAATTTTAAAAAAATTTATTTTACTTGTTTTTGAATTATATTCATGCCAAAAGCCGTTCGCTTCCATGAAGTTGATGAACCACTTAAAATTGAAGAAGTAGATTTTCCTAAAATAGGTTCCAATGAAGTAGTCCTAAAAATTCTGGCCTCATCATTATGCTACAGTGATGTACACGTTGCTACTGGAGTTATTCCTGTCAAAGGTCCTATTACTCTTGGTCACGAAATATGTGGAG
>Ga0310902_10000421_pt1 | contig 11798 bp, 15 predicted proteins | sample C24D3metaG_FD_203748 | JGI IMG/M metagenome (GOLD analysis project Ga0310902, IMG submission 203748) | Lab incubated soil microbial communities from West Virginia University Organic Research Farm, Morgantown, WV, United States - C24D3 | ecosystem: Environmental > Terrestrial > Soil >...
GATGGTAGGCCTGCGGACCCACGACCATGTCGATCATTGATGAGCGGCGCCTCGCTTCCGCGCCTTCGGCCTGCGCGACGCAGCCCGCCAGCGCGACCAAGGGCCGGGACCCGTCCTCGCGCCGCAGCCGGCCGACTTCCGAATAGGCTTTCTCGGCCGCCTTTTCCCGGATGTGGCAAGTGTTGAGGACGACCAGGTCCGCATCCTCGCCCTCGCCTGCAGCGGTCATGCCGTTCGCGCCCAGCAGCTCGGCCATGCGCTCGCCGTCGTAGACGTTCATCTGGCAGCCGAAGGATTTGACTCGAAAGCTCTTTGGGGCGGAGGTCATCAGTGTTCCGGATATAAGAGAGCGGCGGCGCGACTTGAAGCAAGCGTTTCCGCGATCGCCTCGCGCGCCGCACTCGCCAACGCCTTGCGGTCGCTAGTGCGATCAAGCGCCGGAAGCAAATTCACGGTGACTTTCAAAGTCCCTTTTCGGCCGAGGATCCGCAGCACATTCTCCTTTCCGCTTTCGCCGTGCCACCCGACCTCCGTGGCCGCTTCACCATAGTCGATCGCCAGTGGCCTCACTTCGACGTCTTCCCGCGCATAAGCCGCCGCTTCGAGCAGTGAGGAGCGGAACGGCAGAATCTCATCGCCCGGCCCTGTCGTTCCTTCGGGGAAAAGCGTGATCGGCTGGTCGCGCTCGGCAGCCTTGGCGATCGCAACGGCCTGATCCTTCGAGCTCCTGCGGTCCTCACGGCTGACATAGAGCGTGGCATTCTGGTCGGCGAGCCAATGGATCACTCCGTGGCCGAGATTGTCCTTCGACACGAAGGCAGTGCCGGTCGAACCGCCCAGGATCAAGATATCCAGCCAGCTGACGTGATTGCTGATCAGCAGCGTGCGCGGTCCCAAAGGTCCGCCACGAACGATCGGGCGCGCGCCGACGATCCAGGCCGAGGTAGCCAGAAAACGTCGCGGCCAGTCCGATCGGCCGACGAGATGCTTCGTCGCGACGTGGATGGGACCGATTACGGCGAACAGCAGCAGGAGAAGGACGCTGCGAAATGCAGCCCGGAACTGGGACGTGTCGGATGCCGCCTCAGCGGTCGCGGTCGAGGGCGACGCCGTACAGCTCCATGCGATGGTCGACGAGACGGAAGCCAAGCTTCTCGGCAATCCGCTTCTGAAGAAGCTCGAGTTCTTCGTCGACGAACTCGATGACCGAGCCGGTTTCGACGTCGATCAGATGGTCGTGATGGGCATCCGACGCCGCCTCGTAGCGCGAACGGCCGTCACCGAACTCGTGGCGTTCCAGAATGCCCGCTTCCTCGAACAGGCGGACGGTCCGGTAGACGGTCGCGATCGAGATGTTGGGATCGATGGAGGCAGCGCGCTCGTGCAGGGTTTCCACGTCGGGATGGTCCTCGCTTTCGCCAAGGACCCTCGCGATGACTCGACGCTGCTCGGTGATCCTAAGGCCCTTGTCGGCACACAGGGCCTCGATGTCGATCTTCCGGGTCATGTTATTCAGTTAAGCCGCGCACGCCCCACCGTCAAAGGAAAGGGAGCGCCCTTCCGCGCCCCCTTTTGGGTCAACTGGCCTTGGCGCGTCCGCGCGTCTTGCGGCGCTTGGTACCGAGCCCGATCGACTTGGCGAGCGTCCGGCGCTGTTCGGCATAATTGGGGGCGACCATCGGATAATCGGCCGCAAGTCCCCACTTTTGCCGGTATTCGTCCGGGGTCAGCCCATGATTGGTCATGAGATGCCGCTTCAACATCTTCTGCTTCTTCCCGTCTTCCAGGCAGACGATGTAATCCGGCTTAACAGATGCCCGAACGGAGACTTTGGGTTCCGGTTTCGCTTCAGGAGCTGACCGGTTCGTCGAAATTCCCGACAGTGCCGAATGCACGTTCTGGATGAGGTTCGGCAGGTCATTCACCGCAACGCTGTTATTGCTGACATGGGCGGCCACGATGTCCGCAGTAAGCGTCAAAAGCGTGTCTTCGCTATCTTCAATTCCGTCCATTTGAAGCGTCTCCCCGAGCAAAGAGTTCGCGACGGCTTGGATTGGCCGACCGCTTTTACTAGGAGATGACTGAAGCGCGGGCAATAGGACCGCGCTATTGCTCTGGATTAACTGCAGTTAAACCTCGCGCGATAGTGTCAGCGCGTCGTACTGGCCGCCAAATCGGCCATGATAATATTTGGGCCGTCGGCCTGCTAAGCCAAATCCAGCCGACCGATACATGATAACGGCCGGGTTTCCTTCACGAACTTCGAGATGAACGCGGGTCACACCGCGGTCCCGCGCATGATCGAGAAACTGGTCGAGAAGCGTCCGCCCAATCCCACGCCGCCGGAACTCCGGTGAGACGGCGAGCAACAGAAGCTCGGCCTCGTCGCCGATCGTCCTATATAAAGCGAAGCCCGCGGATCGGCCGTCACCGAACCGCGCCACCACCAGCTTGACGCCGGGCATCGGAAGGATTCCCGCGCACTGCGACCGGGTCCAGGCCTCGCCGAACCGCTCGTCGAATGCGGCGTTCATTACCTGGATGACGGAATCGAGATCGCTCGATCCGCCGGCTGTCACCTGGAGCTCCGCGCTCGATGCCGCAGTCGCGTTCATGCCGCATTCTTCGCGCGCGCATCCGGGGCGCGGGCGTAGATCGGCTTCGGCGCAAGGGATCGCAGCGCTTCCGGAAGTCGCAACGCATTCTGCGCGCTCGGCCAACCGGCGATGGCGCGGCCGCTGTCGCGCGCCTCGACTAAGGCATTCGCACCCGGCCCGATGACCGTTTCGGCGCTGATGATGCCGGCAGCTTGTGTCGGAGGCAGGTTAAGCAGTTCGCTCGTCGCCTCGAGCGTTCGCCCGGCGAATTGCTGCACGAACAGTTCGCCATGGCCTCCGTCGACGGCGGCGGCCACGTCGCCGGCCGTTTCAGCCCCAGCGGCGAGCAGCGCCAGCGACGAAATTCCCTTGAGCTCGCAGTCCCACGCGATCGCCAGCCCCTGTGCAGCAGCGATGCCGACGCGAATCCCTGTGAAGCTTCCGGGTCCTGCACCGACTAAGATGACATCGGCCCGCCGACTTACGAGCAACTCGTCGAGCATCGGCACCAGCCGCTCGCTGTGCCCGCGGCCGATCAACTGGTCACGATGCGCGACACAGGTGCCGTCGCTGTCGAACAGCGCGGCGCTGCAAGCTGCAGTCGAAGTGTCGATGGCCAGGATCACAACCGATTCCTCAACTCACCTGGAGCCGAGTGTGTTCACAGGATCCCGCACGCGGCAAGTGGGTAAATCCGGAAAAAATCAAACGGCTTCGACGGATTCGACCTCGGGCACATAGTGGCGGATGAGGTTTTCGATCCCGCGTTTCAGCGTGATCGCCGAAGACGGGCAGCCGGAACATGCGCCCTGCATGCCGAGATAGAGCCGGCCGTCGCGATAGCCGCGATAGACGATGTCGCCGCCGTCCTGGGCCACCGCGGGGCGCACGCGTGTTTCGATCAGATCCTTGATCTGGTCGATGATTTCCGCATCCGCGGGATCCTCCTCGATGGCCGGAGCATCCTCGATCAGGATGTCGGCCGCCGTGCCTTGGGCGAACAAGGGCGCACCGCTGACGAAATGATCGAGCAAGGTTTCAAGAACGAGCGGCTCAAGATCGCCCCACGATGTGCCGGGCGCTGCCGTCACCGAGATGAAGTCGCGGCCGTAGAATACGCCCTCGACCATCCCGCTCGAAAAGAGCGCCGATGCGAGCGGGGACGCTTCGGCGGACTCGACGTCCGGGAAGTCGCGCGTGCCGGCCTCCATCACGATCTGCTCGGGAAGGAATTTGCGGGTCGCGGGGTTCGGCGTCTGTTCGGTGCGGATCAGCATGAACGCGATGTGGTCCCGCGGGTGGCGGCGATCAACCCCCGAAGGGCGGAGCGCCCGCGATGATCCAGCGGGTGATCGCGATGGCGGCGAACAGGCAGAGGATTGCCAGCCAGCCCTTGCCCGGCCTCATCGGCTCTACGCCGGGGTCCGCTTTCCCGCGCCCGCTGAACATCGGACCGACGAGATTCTTGCCCCGCAGGAAGTAGAACAGCACGGCCGCCACATGCAGCGCGATGAAGACGAGCAGCACGTTGAACAGGTCTTCGTGAAGGTCGACCGCCGCTTCCGAAGTGTCCGAACTGACGAGATGGGCAAGCGGACCTTGCATCAGCCCGTCCTCATCGCTCGCGAAGAGACCCAGCCCGACCTGCAGTGCAACGAGGCCGATCAGGGCGATGACGCTGAGAGCGCCGAGCGGATTGTGACCGATCCCGGCCCAGCTCCCCCGGAGATAGCCGGACACGGCCCTCGGACCCCGAACGAAATTGACGAAGCGCGCCGTTGAACTTCCGACCAGGCCCCACAGGATACGGAAGAGCAGCAGGCTGAGGATCGCAAAGCCCGAATAAAGGTGGAGATCGTCATGATGCTCCTCCGCCGTCCACCAGCTGAAGGCGATCAGCGCGGCAAGCGTCCAGTGGAAAAGCCGCGTGGGAAGGTCCCAGATTGCGATCTTTTGAGGTTTCGGCGCGGCCTCAGAGGCCGCGTCTTCAATCATGTTCCTTTTTCTCGGTCCGATACGAATCGTGGCACGCCTTGCAGGTTTTCCCCATCGCGGCGAATGCCGTCCTGATCGCATTCACGTCCGCGCTGTCGGCGAGCCCCTTGAGGGATTGGGCAGCCTTCCGGAAGTCAGCGTCCTTGGCTGCGAAATCCTCGTACTTCCGCCAAATCTCGACTTTCGCGCGCGTCTTGCCGACGTCCGGTCCGGTGCCGGCAGGGAACCAGTTCGCCGACCTGGCGGCGAGCTCGCTGATCTTGGTGGCGTTCGTCCGGATGATCCCGATGTTCGGCTCATCCTCTTTTAGCTGCGCCCCAATGGCCTTGGTCGACTTGCCGATCTGCTCCATGCCCTCATGCCGCTCATGCATGATCTTTTGCGCTTCTTCCTTGGTCGCTGGAGCAGCCGGCGGAGCGCTACTTTCAGCGGCAGCAGGCGTGGCCCTAGCATTGTTCGCGGCGGTGACCTGGGCCTGGTTCTCGGCGGCGCGCTCGCCGCATGCGCTCAGCAGGGAAACGGTCGCGGCAGCAATCAGGACGTTCTTGCGCATGCACTCTCCTATTCTTGCGTGGTCGCCTTCCAGCTGTCGTCGATCATCTTGATGATGCCGGAAAAGTCCTTCGACCCCCCGCCTAGATTCACGAACCTCTGGTACAGTTCCTCGGCCTCCGAACCCATCGGCGTGTAGGCGCCGGCATGTTGAGCGGCATCCATCGCAAGCTTCAAGTCCTTGAGCATCAGAGCCGCGGCGAAACCGCCCTCATAATCGTGGTCGGCCGGAGTTTCAGGACCGACGTCGGGAACCGGCGTGTAGGTGGTCATCGACCAGCTCTGGCCCGAGGCCTTGGATGCGATGTCGAAGAAGACCCTCGGATCGAGCCCGAGCTTCTGCGCCATGACGAAGGCCTCGCAGGTGACGATCATCGTCGCGCCGAGGATCATGTTGTTGCAGATCTTCGCCGCCTGCCCCGCGCCCGCACCACCGGCGTGAATCACGGCCTTGGCCATCGGCTCGAGGAAGGGCTGCGCCCGGGCAAACGCCTCGTCCGAGCCACCGACCATGAAAGCGAGATTGCCCGAAGCGGCGGCCGCAATGCCGCCGGACACGGGAGCATCGACCATCGTGTAGCCCTGCGCCGAGGCCTCTTCCTCAATGGATCGCGCCGAGGCCACATCGATGGTCGAGCAGTCGATGAGCAGCGCGCTTGCTGGAGCCTTGCCGAGCACCTGGGTGCGATAGACGTCGAGCACGTGATTCGCCGCCGGCAGCATTGTCACCACGACATCTGCGTCGGTCACGGCTTCCTCGGTAGAACCGGCCCTCCCGCAGCCCTGCTCGACCGCGCGGGCGAGCGCTTCTTCGCTCAGGTCGAAGGCGCGGACCTCATGCCCCGCCTTGGCGAGGTTCGGAGCCATCCCGCCGCCCATATGACCGAGGCCGATGAATGCGATCTTCGCCATGGCTCAGCGTCCCTTCCAGTTGCCGGGTCGCTTCTCGACGAAGGCCGTCATGCCTTCCTTCTGGTCTTCGGTACCGAACAAACCGTGGAACAGGCGGCGCTCGAAGCGAATGCCCTGGTTCAGCGGCATTTCGAACGCGGCGTTGACCATCTCCTTGTTGGCGATCGCTGCGAGCGGCGCCATGCCCGCGATCGCTTCGGCGGTCTTCATCACTTCGTCCATGAATCCGGCCGCGGGGACGACGCGGGCGACGAGGCCCGAACGCTCCGCTTCCTCAGCGTCCATCATCCGGCCAGTGAGGCACATCTCCATCGCCTTGGCCTTGCCGACCGCGAGGGCAAGGCGCTGCGACCCGCCCATGCCGGGCGTGACTCCAAGCTTGATCTCGGGCTGGCCGAACTTCGCCGTGTCGGCGGCGATGATGAAGTCGGCCATCATCGCAACCTCGCAGCCGCCCCCGAGCGCATAGCCTGCGACTGCCGCAATCCATGGTTTCCGGGTCGAGGTGACCTGCTCCCAGCCGCCGAAGAAGTTGGTGGAATACATGTCGGCGAAGCCCTGGCTCTGCATCTCCTTGATATCGGCGCCGGCGGCGAACGCCTTTTCCGAGCCGGTGAGCACCAGGCAGTGCTGGCTGTCATCGGCGTCATAGGCGGCGAAAACGTCGATCAGCTCCTTCAGCACTTCACTGTTGAGCGCGTTCAGCGCCTGCGGGCGGTTCAGCGTGACAAGGGTTACCGCGCCGCGCTGTTCAACGAGGATGGTGTTGTACTCGGTCATTCTCCGGTCTCCGGAAACGGGGTCCACGCCTCACGGTCGGGAAGCGGGGCGAAGAGGACGTCGAGCATCTCGTCGTCGACCTGCTCCGGCGTCGGCGGGTCCCACTGCGGGCTGTTGTCCTTGTCGACGAGCAAGGCGCGCACGCCCTCGCGGAAGTCGTGCGTGCGCACGATGCGGCCCGCGAGCGCATATTCGGCGCGCATTTCTTCAGCGAAGCTCGAACGGTTGGCGCCTTCCGCGAGAAGCCGAAGCGAGACCTTGCACGAAAGCGGGCTCTTGGATTTGAGGGTCGCGAGCTCGCTCTGCGCCCAGTCGCTTTCGTCCGCCTCAAGCGCCGCAATCACGTCTTCGAGCCGATCCGAGGCGAAGAGCCGAGTGATGTGGGCGAGGTTCTGCTCGATCTTGGCTTCCGGCGCGATGCCCGATGCGGCGCCCAGCGTTCCCTTCAACCGGCCCGGAGCCTTCAGGATGCGGTCATGGAGTTCCTCGAGCGAGGCCTGCTCGATGTAGTTGGTTCCAAGGCCAAGGTAGAGACACTCGCCGGCGTCGAGCCTCGCCCCCGTCAGCGCCATGAACTGCCCCACGCGTCCCTGCAGCCGTGACAGATACCAGCCGCCACCGACGTCCGGGAACAGCCCGATGCCGGTTTCCGGCATTGCGAAGCGCGTGTTCTCCGTCACGACGCGATAATCGCAGGGCAGCGAAATTCCTACGCCGCCACCCATCGTGATTCCGTCCATGATCGCGACGGTCGGCTTCGGATAAGTGAAGAGCAGGTGATTGAGCCGATATTCGCTGAAGAAGAAGCGCTTGGCGTCGCTCGCGTCTTCGGCGCCGCTTCGCGCAAGCATGACCACGTCGCCGCCAGCGCAGAAGCCGCGGCCCTCGGCATGATCGATGACCACGACCTGGATCGACGGGTCCTCGCGCCATGCGAGCAGAACTTCGCTCATTGCGTCGCACATCTCGCGCGTCAGCGCATGGATGGCCTTAGGCCGGTTCAAGCGAATCCGGCCGACGTTGCGATCCGTGGAGAAAATAACGTCGCCGGTCACTGCCGCAGCATGTCCCGGCTGACGATCACGCGCATGACCTGATTGGTGCCTTCCAGAATCGAATGGACGCGAAGGTCGCGCCAAAAACGCTCGATCGGATAATCCATCAGATATCCGTAGCCGCCATGAAGCTGCAGCGCCCGGTCCACTACGGAAGATCCGGTGTCAGTCGCAAGGCGCTTGGCCATGGCGGCGAAGCGCGTCTTGTCCGGTGCGTTGGCAGTGACCTTCGCCGCCGCGACGTAAAGCAGATAGCGCGCGGCCTGCAGCTCCGTCTCCATGTCGGCGAGCGTGAACTGCGTCGCCTGGAAGTCGGCGATCGGCTGGCCGAACTGCTTGCGGTCCTTGGTATAGGCGACGGCCTCGTCGAGGCAGCGCTGCGCACCGCCGAGCGAGCAGGCGCCGATGTTCAGCCGCCCGCCGTCGAGGCCCATCATGGCGATGCGAAAACCCTCGCCCTCGCCGCCGACGCGGTTGGCTACGGGGACGCGCACCTCGTCGAAATTGACCTGCGCAGTCGGCTGCGAATGCCAGCCGAGCTTCTTTTCCTGGGCGCCGAAACTGACGCCCTTCATGTCCTTATCGATCACCAGCGCAGTGATGCCCTTCGGCCCCTCCTCGCCGGTGCGTGCCATGGTCACGTAGACCTCGTTCTCGCCGCCGCCGGAGATGAAGGCCTTGGAGCCGGACACGACGTAATGGTCGCCGTCGAGCACCGCTTTCGTCTTGAGCGCTGCCGCATCAGATCCGGACGAAGGCTCGGTCAGGCAATAGCTGCCGATCTTCTCCATCGTGATCATCGACGGCAAATACTTCTGCTTCACTTCCTGAGAGCCGAAGCGGTCGATCATCCACGACGCCATGTTGTGGATCGAGATGAAGGCGCTGGTAGACGGGCAGCCGTAAGCCATGGCCTCCATGATGAGCGCGGCTTCGAGACGGCCGAGCCCGATGCCCCCGCTCTCCTCGCTCACGTAAATCGCGCCGAAGCCGAGTTCCGCCGCCTCGCGGATCGTATCACGAGGGAAGATGTGCTTCTCGTCCCACTCCGCCGCGTTCGGCGTGATCGCGTCCGCAGTGAACTTGCGCGCCATCTCCTGAATCTGGAGCTGGTCCTCGGTGAGCTCGAACTGGTGCATGGCCGCGGGCCTTAGGCTGAGGTCACGAAGTCAGCAAGACGGGGGGATGCCGGCCAGGACTTCCAAACCTGGCCTGTCCGGCTAGGGGTTTGAAGATGGCCTGGGAACCTCACCCAACGCAGAAGCAGGAGAGGAATGCCGGCCTCCTGCTGATTGCCGCATCCATCATAGCCTTGCTGCTCGCCAACAGCACTCTCGCAGAATCCTACCATCATCTCTTGGGGACGAAGCTCGGTCCTGCGCTGCCCGCCGCCGGGCAGCTATCCGTACATCACTGGATCGCAGACGGACTGATGGCGATCTTTTTCCTTCTGGTCGGATTGGAGGTGAAACGGGAGTGGTACGAAGGGCGGCTGTCGACGCCGGCAGAGCGGCGGCTGCCGATCGTCGCGGCAACGGCGGGCATGATCGTTCCCGCCTTCATCTATCTCGCGGTGACCGGGCTCGATCCGGCGCTAATCAGAGGCTGGGCTATCCCGTCAGCGACCGACATCGCCTTCGCCGTCGGCGTGCTCGCTCTGCTGGGCAGCCGCGCCAATCCGACCGTCAAGCTGCTGCTCGTCACCATCGCGATCGTCGACGATGTCGGCGCCGTCCTGATCATCGCGCAGGTATACACGGCGGATCTCGACCCGGCGGCCATCGGCGCCGCGGCCGTCATCACAGCTGCCATGGCGGGCATGAACCTTCTCGGTGTGCGCCGGCTCCTCCCCTATCTGCTCGGGTTTGCGCTGCTGTGGGTCGCGGTGCTGGCGAGCGGAATCCATGCCACCATCGCGGGCGTGCTCGCGGCGTTCGCGATTCCGCTTGGGCGAGGCGAAGTCCGGTCGCCGCTGAAACAACTCGAACATGCGATCCACCCGTGGGTCATGTTCGGCATCATGCCCCTGTTCGGCCTCGTCAGCGCAGGCGTTCAGGTCGGCACTTTCGCGGACGCCGTGCAGCCGTTGCCGCTCGCGATCATGGCCGGGCTTTTTCTCGGCAAGCAGATCGGCGTCTTCGGGGCCATCTGGCTGACGATCAAGGCGAAGCTCGCTCCGATGCCGTCCAATGCGCGTTGGAGCGAACTCTACGGCGCTTCGGTGCTGTGCGGGATCGGCTTCACGATGAGCCTGTTCATCGGTGGCTTGGCGTTCGAAGGGTCACCGAAAGCCATCGAGGCCGCGAAACTCGGAACGCTGGCCGGCTCCCTGCTGTCGGCAATCGCCGGCTGGATGATCCTTCGAATTGCGCCCCAATCTTTCGCGGCGACGGATCGGGAAGAGGCGGAGGAAATCTTCGGTGGCGGCGGAGAAGCCCAGCGCTAGCTCGGCCAGCCGATGCGGATAAGCGTCCCTACCGGGTCGGACACGGCAAACTCTCGAAGGCCCCAAGGCTTCTCATCGGCCGTCTGGCCGAACTCCCTGGCGAGCCCGTCAACGTCCTTCGAGTAGAGATAAACGCCGTGGACGTTCCGCTGCGCGTCGATCCAGCCGGAATCGACCTTGGTCAGGTGGATGCTCGCTCCCGCGGAATCCCGAAGAATGCGATAGCCGTGCGCGTCGTAACGGGAGGCCATCGCGAAGCCGAGCCGTTCGAAGAACGCCTGGCTTTCATCGAGGTCATGGGCGGGAAGAATTGCCACGGCGGAGTGCTGGGGTTCCATGCTTCGCCAATAGCACGAACCGCCGGCGGCCGGACCAATTGGGACACAGTCTCGAAATGGAAACAAAATCGTGGTATACACATAGTTAACGACATCCCGTGCGACGGGGTTTCCCGTCCGGCGGCTTGCCGGCCCACGACCGACTCGACGATCGGCCTTCTGGGGAGGTGTCACATGAACCGGACAGCCCTGGCGCTGATAATTGCCACGTCACTATCCCTGCCCGCCGCCAGTGCGGACGCCAACATCATCACGTTCAGCGGCGCTTTGACCGGAACGCAGGAAGTTCCGCCGAACGCATCTCCCGGCACGGGCCTCGCGACGGTCACCATAGATGACGTGACGCATTCGCTGCTTGTCGACGTATCCTGGTCAGGGCTGCTCAGCCCGACGACCATCGCCCACATTCACTGCTGCGCCCCGCCCGGAGCCACCGCGATCCCTGCTACGGGCGTGCCGACCTTTCCGGGCTTCCCGACGGGCACCACGAGCGGCACCTTTAATGCGACGTTCGACCTGGACGATCCCGGCTTGATCAATCCCGCGTTCGTCACGGCCAACGGCGGAACGACGGCAGCGGCGTTCGATGCCTTTCTGACCGGGCTGCTCGCAGGCAACGCCTATATCAACATTCACACCCAGCAGTTCGGCGCGGGGGAGATTCGCGGTCAACTGGCGCCCGTGCCGGAGCCCGCGACCTGGGCAATGCTGCTGTTCGGCTTCGCGGCCGTAGGACTGGCGTTCAGGCGCTCCCGCAGACGGACTGCGGTGCCGGCCTGATCGAGCCTACGCTGCCAGCTTCGCCTTGATGCGCTCGTCGACGCGCCGCTCGAAGATGGTGAGCGGCATCGCGCCTTCCTTCAATATGTCGTGGAAGTCGCGGACGTCGAAGCGGGCCCCGAGCGCCTGCTGCGCCTTGGCGCGCGCGCGCGTCCAGGCAATATGCCCGATCTTGTAACTGCAGGCCTGACCCGGCGAAGCGCAATAGCGCTCGACCTCGCGCTGCACTCGCGGCCGGGCGAAACCGGTAGCCGCGACCATGTGGTCGATCGCCTGCTCGCGGGTCCAGCGCTTGTGATTAAGGCCGGTGTCGACGACCAGCCGCTCAGCGCGGAACAGGAAG
>Ga0310902_10000425_pt1 | contig 11766 bp, 5 predicted proteins | sample C24D3metaG_FD_203748 | JGI IMG/M metagenome (GOLD analysis project Ga0310902, IMG submission 203748) | Lab incubated soil microbial communities from West Virginia University Organic Research Farm, Morgantown, WV, United States - C24D3 | ecosystem: Environmental > Terrestrial > Soil >...
GTGTCGCTGGTACATGGAAAGATCTCACCGACTCGGTCAACGCCATGGCCACCAATCTAACCGCGCAGGTCCGGAATATTGCCACGGTGACCACGGCGGTCGCGCGCGGCGATCTGTCGCGCAAGATCACCGTCGACGTGCGCGGAGAAATTCTGGAGTTGAAAAATACCATCAATACGATGGTCGATCAGCTCAACGGTTTCGCCGGCGAAGTAAGCCGGGTGGCCCGCGAGGTGGGCACCGAGGGCAAGCTCGGCGGGCAGGCGCAGGTGCCTGGTGTCGCCGGCACGTGGAAGGATCTCACCGACAATGTGAACTCGATGGCTTCGAATCTCACCGGCCAGGTTCGCAACATTGCCGATGTGGCGACCGCCGTGGCAAAAGGGGACTTGTCGAAAAAGATCACGGTCGATGTGAAGGGCGAGATTCTGGAACTGAAGAACACCCTCAATACGATGGTCGATCAGCTCAACGCGTTCGCCTCGGAGGTCAGCCGCGTGGCGCGAGAAGTCGGCTCCGAAGGCAAACTTGGCGGCCAGGCCGTGGTGAAAGGCGTGGCCGGCACGTGGAAGGATCTCACCGACAACGTGAATTCGATGGCATCGAATCTCACCGGCCAGGTCCGCAACATCGCCGATGTGGCCACAGCCATTGCGAAGGGCGATCTGTCTTCGAAAATTACCGTCGAGGTGAAGGGCGAGATCCTCGCCTTGAAGAATACGGTCAACACCATGGTCGATCAGCTCAACGGTTTTGCCTCGGAAGTGACGCGCGTCGCCCGCGAGGTCGGGACGGAAGGTAAATTGGGCGGGCAGGCCCAGGCTCCCGGCGTGGCCGGCACCTGGAAGGATCTGACCGATAACGTCAATTTCATGGCCTCGAATCTTACCGGCCAGGTCCGCAACATCGCGGAAGTCACCACCGCCGTGGCAAATGGCAACTTGTCCAAGAAAATTACCGTCGAAGTGCGGGGTGAAATTCTGGAGTTGAAGAACACGATCAATACGATGGTCGATCAGCTCAACGCGTTCGCCTCGGAGGTCAGCCGCGTGGCACGCGAAGTCGGTTCCGAAGGCAAGCTCGGCGGCCAGGCAGCGGTCGAGGGTGTGGCCGGCACCTGGAAGGATCTGACCGAAAATGTGAACTCGATGGCCAACAACCTCACCAGTCAGGTCCGGAATATCGCCGAGGTGACGATCGCCGTGGCCAACGGCGATTTGTCCAAGAAGATTACCGTCGACGTGCGCGGCGAAATTTTGGAGTTGAAAGAAACCATCAACACCATGGTCGAACAGCTCCGGTCATTTGCCAAGGAAGTCAGCCGCGTGGCGCGTGAAGTCGGTACGGAAGGCAAGCTGGGCGGGCAGGCGCAGGTCCCCGGCGTGGCCGGCACCTGGAAGGATCTCACCGATAACGTGAACTCGATGGCCAACAACCTCACCGGTCAGGTCCGCAACATCGCCGACGTGGCGACGGCCATCGCGCGCGGGGATCTCAATCGCAAGATCACCGTCGATGTGAAGGGCGAGATTTTGGAGCTGAAGAACACGCTCAATACGATGGTCGATCAGCTGAACGCGTTCGCCTCGGAGGTCAGCCGCGTGGCGCGCGAAGTCGGTTCCGAAGGCAAGCTCGGCGGCCAGGCCGTGGTGAAAGGCGTGGCTGGGACATGGAAGGATCTCACTGACAACGTCAATTCGATGGCCTCGAATCTCACTGGTCAGGTCCGGAATATCGCCGAGGTGACGATCGCCGTGGCCAACGGCGATTTGTCCAAGAAAATTACCGTCGACGTGCGCGGAGAGATTTTACAGCTCAAAGAAACCATCAATACGATGGTCGAGCAGCTCCGTTCATTCGCCTCGGAAGTCACCCGCGTCGCGCGCGAAGTCGGCACCGAAGGCCGGCTGGGTGTGCAGGCGGTGGTGCCGGGCGTCGCGGGGACCTGGAAGGATCTCACCGACTCGGTCAATACGATGGGCGCCAATCTGACCGCCCAGGTCCGCAACATCGCGGAAGTCACCACCGCCGTGGCCCGCGGTGACCTCAACCGTAAGATTACCGTCGATGTGAAGGGCGAAATCCTTGAACTCAAGAACACGATCAATACGATGGTCGATCAACTCAATTCCTTTGCCGGGGAAGTGACTCGCGTCGCGCGTGAGGTCGGTACGGAAGGAAAGCTCGGCGGCCAGGCGCAGGTCTCCGGCGTGGGCGGTACGTGGAAAGATCTCACGGACAATGTGAACTTCATGGCGTCAAACCTCACCGAACAGGTTCGCGGCATCGTGAAGATCGTGACCGCGGTGGCAAACGGAAATCTGACACAACGTCTTACCGTACAGGCCAAAGGCGAGGTCGCCGCGCTCGCCGATACCATCAACAATATGACGGATACGCTTGCGACCTTCGCCGACCAGGTCACGAATGTGGCGCGTGAAGTCGGCGTGGACGGGCGGCTCGGTGGCCAGGCCAACGTTCCCGGCGCAGCCGGTACCTGGAAGGATCTCACCGGCAACGTCAACTTGCTCGCTGCCAATCTCACGACACAGGTCCGCGCCATCGCCGAGGTAGCCACTGCCGTGACCAAGGGCGACCTCACCCGCTCCATCCAGGTCGAGACTCGAGGCGAGGTGGCCGAGTTGAAGGACAACATCAATACGATGATTTCCAACCTGCGCGAGACCACAGAGAGCAACCGGGAGCAAGACTGGCTCAAGACCAATCTTGCGAAGTTCACCGGCATGCTCCAGGGCCAGCGCGAGCTGAACACGGTGGGCCAGATGCTCCTTACCGAACTGGCACCGCTTGTCAATGCTCACCAGGGAACCATCTACCATCTCACCGGCACCGCCGACGATTCCACGCTCAGGTTGCTCTCGAGCTATGCACACGGTGGGGGACCCCCCCTCTTCGAGCAGATCGCACTCGGCGAGGGCCTTGTCGGCCAGTGCGCGGTGGAAAAGAAGCGCATCCTCCTGACCAACGTGCCGCCGGAGTTCGTCTCCGTCTCATCCAGCCTCGGCGTCGCACAGCAGGTGAGCATCATCGTGCTGCCGGTGCTCTTCGAAGGGCAGACCAAGGCGGTCATCGAACTGGCGTCGCTCCAGACCTTCAGCGACGGGTCTCTCGCATTCCTCGAGCTCCTCACTCAGAGCATCGGCGCGGTCTTCAATACCATCGAGGCCACGATGCGCACTGAGGGCCTGCTTACGCAGTCGCAGCAACTCACTGTCGAGCTACAGTCCCGGCAATCGGAACTCCAGCAGACGAATGAGGAGCTGGGCATGAAGGCCAAGCTCCTCGCCGAGCAGAATGCCGAAGTCGAGCGCAAGAACGCCGAGGTTGAGCAGGCACGCCGTGCCCTCGAGGAGAAGGCCGCCGAGCTGGCACTCACCTCGAAATACAAGTCCGAGTTCCTCGCGAACATGTCCCACGAGCTGCGCACGCCTCTGAATTCTATCCTTATTCTCAGCCAACAACTCGCTGGAAACACGGGAGGCAACCTTTCCGACAAACAGGTCGAGTTCTCCCGCAATATCAATTCATCGGGATCCGATCTCCTCCATCTCATCAATGACATCCTTGATCTTTCTAAGATCGAGTCCGGTACCGTCACCGTGGAGGTCGAAGAGATCTCGTTTTCCGGGCTGCGCGACACCATCGACCGCAATTTCCGGCACGTGGCCGAGGCCAAGAATCTGCCATTCCACGTTCGCTTTGCTGAGAATCTCCCTCGATTCATGCACACCGACCCGAAGCGTCTCCAGCAGATCCTGAAGAATCTTCTGTCCAACGCCGTTAAGTTCACCGCTCATGGACAAGTCGAGGTCCGCGTCGGTTTTGCCATGCAGGGCTGGAGCCCCGATCATCCAATCCTCAACGTCGCTCCGAATGTCCTCTCCTTCGTCGTCGAAGATACCGGCATCGGCGTCGCGCCTGAAAAGCAGCGGCTCATCTTCGAAGCCTTCCAGCAAGCCGACGCCGGCACGTCCCGCAAGTATGGAGGCACGGGGCTTGGACTTGCCATCAGCCGGGAACTGGCCGTGCTGCTTGGCGGAGAAATCAAGCTCACGAGCGTTTTCGGGCAGGGCAGCACGTTCACGCTCTTCTTGCCGTTACATTATTCCGGCCCCACCACAGGGAAAAGTCCTTCGGCCGTCACTGCCATCGAGGCGTCCCCAATGCTCACCGTCCTGCCGGTCGCCCGAGAAGAGCACATCGAAGACGATAGCCGCGAAGTGGTGGAGGGTGACCTCGTTCTGCTGATCATCGAGGATGACCCGCATTACGCTCGCATTCTCCTGGACCTGGCACGGAACAAGGGATTCAAGGGTATCGTCGCGACCAAAGGCGGGATGGGTCTGTCCCTCGCACGTCAGTTCCATCCTTCGGCCATCTCCCTCGACATTTCCCTCCCGGACATGCTCGGGTGGACGGTACTGAACCAGCTCAAGCTCGATCCCTCCACACGCCATATCCCGGTGCAAATCATCACGCTGGTGGAAGAAGACCGCCACCATGGCCTTGCCCACGGCGCATTTTCTTATCTCGTCAAGGCTCCCACCACCGATGGGCTGGTTGCAGCATTCGATCGGATCAAGGCCTTCACCACGCCCCGGACAAAACGTCTTCTTGTCGTCGAGGACAACGACATTGAGCGCCAGTCCATCGTGGAGCTGTTGGGCTATCAAGACATCGAATTGGTAGCCGTTGCCACCGGCCGCGAGGCATGGGATGCCATGCGAGTACATGCATTCGACTGCATTGTCTTAGACCTGCGTTTGCCAGACATGACCGGCTTCGAATTACTGGAGAAAGTACAGTCCGAGCCTGCCCTGGCGGACCTGCCAGTGGTCGTGTTCACCGGCAAGGAGTTGACCGGCCAAGAGTATTATCCTCAAAGACGTCCAGTCGCCCGAGCGGCTGCTGGATGAAACCGCGCTCTTCCTACACCGTGTCGTCACCGAACTGCCGGCGGAGAAGCAGGGCATGATCGAGCGGCTCAACGGCTCGAGCGAAATCATGCGCGGGCGTAAGATTCTCGTGGTCGATGACGACGCGCGCAACATTTTTGCCCTGACCTCCCTCCTCGAGAATCAGGAGATGGAGGTCATCAGCGCGACCAATGGTCGCAGCGCCATCGAGATCGTCACAAAAACACCGGACTTGAGCATGGTGCTCATGGATATCATGATGCCTGAAATGGACGGCTATGCCACGATCCGTGAAATCCGCACAGTGCCAGAATTCCGCACAATCCCGATCCTTGCACTCACGGCCAAGGCGATGAAAGGCGACCGCGAGAAGTGCCTCGACGCCGGAGCGAGCGACTATATTGCCAAGCCGGTCAATACGGATCAGCTCCTGTCGCTGATGCGTGTATGGCTATTCCGATGAACAATCGAGAAATAGGGGGACATCCCATGAGCACCGAAACCATGAGGGAGTCGGCCGGCAACCAGACTCAGGACCCGCCAACCCAACGATTCCCTGCCGTGTCTCCGGAGGCCGCTTCACCAGACGGGCGGATCAACATCTTGATCGTGGACGATGAGCCAAAAAATCTCACTGTCCTTGAAACAATCCTTCAAGATTCGAACTACAAGCTGGTCCGGGCCGAGTCCGGTGAGCAGGCATTACTCGCGCTCATCGACGAGGAGTTCGCGCTCCTCATCTTGGATATCCGGATGCCCGACATGACAGGCTTCGAACTTGCTCATATGATCAAGCAACGGAAGAGAACTGCCGCGGTGCCGATTATTTTTCTTACCGCCTACTACAACGAAGATCAGCATGTCCTTGAAGGGTATGGTACCGGGGCGGTCGACTATCTCCATAAGCCGGTAAATCCGGCTATCCTCCGTACAAAGGTCGCCATTTTTGCCGAACTGCACAGGAAGAACCGTGAACACGAAATGATCAATCGTGCGCTGTTCGCCGAAGTGGCCGAGCGCCGCTTGGCAGAGGAACAACTGCGCGAACTGAATGACACGCTCGAGCGTCGTGTGATTGAACGAACGGAATCGTTGCTGGAGACGCGTTTAGCGCTGAATGAAACTGACAAACGATATCGCTCCCTCTTCGAGGACAGCCTGGACGCGATCTTCTCCCTGGACGTTAGTCAAGGCTTCGAAACTGCCAATCCCGCCACGCTCCGGCTCACCGGTCGTCCGCTCGAGGAGCTGAAAACCATCCGATTCCTAGATCTCTGCGCGCCCGAACAGCGAGAGGCCGTGGAAGGTGCCTTCCGCGCCGTCTTGTCCCGCAAACACATCACGCTGGATACCACGTTGGTGACTCCGACTGGCGACCACCGAGAACTTGTGATCAGTGCGATGCCGGCAATCGAGGACGGCGAGGTCATCGGCCTGTCGTGCATTGCGCGCGACATTACCGAGCAGAAGCAAGCCCAAGCGGCCGTGCAACAGAGCGAAGCGAGATTGAGCGGTATGATTTCCTCGGCGATGGATGCCATCATCACGATCGATCAGACAGAACAAGTGATCGATTTCAACACTTCCGCGGAACTGATGTTCGGATGTGCGGCAGGGGAGGCGGTCGGGCAGCCGATCGATCGGTTCATTCCTAAGAAGTCTTGGACCATGCACGGACGCCAGGCCGAGGCATCGGACCTCCTGCATGTCACGAAGGCTTCAGCGGGCGCATTGGGGACGATTTATGGCCGACATACCAATGGCGAAGAATTCCCCATCGAAGCCGCGATTTCCGAGTCGCGAATCGGGACAGAAAAATACTATACCGTGATTTTGCGAGACATGAGCGAGCGGCTCGAACAGGAAGCGGCGCTACGCCTCAGCGAAGCACGTTACCGGGATCTCATTCAGGCCATTCCTGCCGCTATCTATACCTGCGATGCGGGGGGGCGCGTCACGCTCTATAACAAAGCCGCGGTCGAATTGTGGGGGATGGAGCCGACCCTCGATAGGACACAGTGGTGCGGATCGTGGAAAATGTTCCGGCCCGATGGGGTTCCGCTTCCACTCGACGAAGCTCCGATGGCTGGCACATTGCGCGAAGGCCGTGCCGCTCGAAGCGAAGAGATCGTGATTGAACGGCCAGACGGCACCAGACGCCATGTGCTGCCGCATCCCCAACCGATGTTGGATGCCGAGGGAGCCGTCGTCGGTGCCGTCAACATGCTGGTGGACATGACCGACCGCAAGGAGGCGGAGCAGACAGCCGCCAATTTGGCTGCCATCGTGACGTCGTCGGACGACGCAATCGTTGGAAAGGATCTGAACGGCATCGTCACAAGTTGGAATGGTGCCGCCGAGCGTTTGTTCGGATTTACCGCAAAGGAAATGATCGGGCAGTCCGTGAGCAGGATCTTCCCAGTGGACCGACGCGATGAAGAACTCCACATCCTCGAACGGATACGGCGAGGTGAAGCGGTCGACCACTACGAAACGATCAGGTGCCGCAAGGATGGAACCGAACTTACGGTTTCGTTGACCGTATCGCCTGTGCTCGATTCTAAAGGGACAATCATCGGAGCGTCAAAGATCGCGCGTGACATCACGGAGCAGAAACGTATCGAGAGGGCGTTACGTCGCAGTGAGCGGGACCTGGCGGACTTTTTCGACAACGCCAGCGTTGGCCTGCACTGGGTCGGGGCTGACGGGATTATCATCAAGGTGAATCAGACCGAATTGGACATGCTCGGATACAGCTGCGAGGAATATGTGGGCCGGCACCTTGCCGAGTTTCACGTCGATCAATCCGCTATTCGGGATATTCTCGACCGTCTGGCCGCGGGAGAAACCTTACTCGAATATCCGGCGAAAATGATCTGCAAAGACGGGTCGGTCCGTGACGTGCTCGTCAATTCAAATGTCCTGTTCGATGAGGGCAAGTTTATCCATACCCGCTGCTTTACCCGCGATGTGACGGACCGGAACCGTGCAGAGCAGGCCTTGGTGGAAAGTCGGAAGGAACTCCAATGCGCCCTGGAGTTTGAAGAAGCCGTGGTGACCAGCATGGGCGAGGGTCTCTATACCGTGGATGGCCAAGGCTTGGTCACTTCTGTCAACCAGACGGCAGAGAAGCTCTTCGGCTGGACCAAGGAGGAGCTACTCGGACGCAAGATGCACGACATGACGCACTATAAGCATCAGGACGGCACACCGTTTCCTGCCGAGGAATGCGCGGTTCTCCAAGTGTTGCGCGGAGGGCAGGCCTTGACCAATCATGAAGATGTGTTCATCCGCAAAGATGGAAGCTTTTTCGATGTGCTCTACAGTTCATCGCCCCTTCTCGCTGGAGACCAGGTGGTCGGACTCGTCGTCGTATTTCGAGACGTATCGGACCGCAAGCGCATAGAGAAGGCGATTCTGGACCGCGACCGCGCGTTGACGGCGGTCAACGAAGCCTTAGGAAAACAGACTTTGGCGCTGGCGGAGCTCAATAAGGAACTGGAAGGATTTTCCTATTCAGTTTCGCATGACTTGCGAGCGCCGCTACGGACCATCGATGCCTTCAGCCGCATCCTGGAAGAAGACCATGCTCCTGGTTTGAACTCTGAAGCCCATCGTTGCCTGACTATCGTCCGGAAGGCGGCAGGTCAGGCAGGCGAATTGATCGACGATCTCCTGGAGTTTTCCAGGCTTGGCCGGCAGGAGGTGAGCTTCCATGTCGTCAAGATGATGGGCTTGGTGAGGGAGGTGGCGCATGAGTTGATCCTCACGCAGAACGGCCGGCAGATTGACTTGATTGTCGAGGATTTGCCCCCTTGTCAGGGAGATCCGCGGTTGTTGAAACTCGTCTGGACCAATTTGCTTTCCAATGCCTTCAAGTATACCAACCGGCGGACTGAATGCAGAATCGAAGTGGGGTGGATGCCGGACGACTCAAGTCCTGACGCCGTGACCTATTATGTCAAGGACGACGGTGTCGGATTTGACATGAAATATGTGCACAAGCTGTTCGGCGTGTTTCAACGATTGCATGGAAAAGATGATTTCGAAGGTACGGGTGTCGGATTGGCCAATGTCCAGCGCATTGTCCAGCGCCATGGCGGAAGGGTCTGGGCCGAAGGCAAGGTGAACGGGGGAGCCACATTCTACTTTTCGCTACGAAAGGCTGGAGCATGACGAATGGAATGGAGATTCTCCTGGTCGAGGACAATCCGGAAGATGTGGAAATCACATTACGGGCGTTTCAGAAATACAATTTGTCGAACAACATTCATGTGGTGCGGGACGGCGAAGAGGCGTTGGAGTGCATCTTTTGCACCGGCCGGTATGCCCACCGGTCTGCCGACTCGAACCCCCGGTTGATTCTGCTCGACCTCAAACTCCCCAAGGTCGATGGTATCGAAATCTTGCAACGGTGCAAATCGGATCCGCAGACGAAAGGCATTCCGATTGTGATTCTGACCTCTTCCCGGGAAGAACGCGATCTGATCGATAGTTACAACCTAGGCGTGAACAGCTATGTCGTCAAACCTGTCGATTTCTCCCAATTCACCGAAGCTGTGCGCCAACTTGGATTGTATTGGATGGTGATGAACCAAGTTCCGTCGGACATGCATGCTGGAGGGGGAAGGACAAGAGGATCGCGGTGAAGGAGACCGATTATATGACTCCCTTACGCATCTTGTTCGTCGAAGACAATCCATTGGACACGGAATTGGCCGTCAGAGAGTTGGAGAAAAACGGCTACGAACTGGAGTGGCAACGGGTAGATACGGAGGCAGAATTCACAAGCCGCCTGGCCCACAATCCGCCTGACCTCGTCATTTCAGATCATGCCATGCCGCAGTTCAGCTCATCCGAAGCGTTGCGGTGTTTACACAACAGCGGGCTGACGATTCCCTTCATCGTTGTGTCCCAGGCCATCGGGGAAGAGGAGGCGGTGAAGCTGATGCGCGCCGGGGCGGCTGACTATCTCTTGAAGGATCGCATGGTCCGCTTGGGCGAAGCGGTGCATCACGCCTTGGACAAACAGCAGCTACGGCTTCAGTACGCCGAATCGCAACGGGGTCTTTCGCGGCTCAACCAGGAATTGGAGAGTCGGATCGCCGAGAGAACAGCCGAACTCGAGGTCGTCAATGACGCCTTGGCTCGCGAACTTGCCGAACGGAAGCAGATAGAAGAGCAACTTCGCCAGCTGACTGGCACCCTAGAAGAGCGGGTGAAGGAGCGAACGCAGGAGCTTGCGATATCCTACTCCAGGCTCCGTGCGCTCGCAACGGACTTGACGGTTGCCGAGCAGAGGGAGCGGCGCAGACTGGCCACGGAGCTGCATGATTATTTGGCCCAGATTCTAGTCGTCACCCGAATGAAGGTGGCCCAATTGCAGAAGCAGAATCCTGATGGGGAGATGGGGATAGTGTTGCGGGAGACAGATCGGTTACTCCATCAATCGCTCGACTACACCCGCTCGCTGGTGTCGGAGCTGACACCACAAGCTCTTTACGAGCGTGGACTGGGTGCAGCGTTGCAATGGCTGGGAGATCAGATGTCCCGGCAACAAATCCTAAAGGTCGTCGTGTCTCTCGAAGTACCACAGTTGCCACTGCCCGAGACGGATGCGGTGCTCTTGTTCCAGTCAATACGGGAATTGTTATTCAACGTGTTCAAACATGGGATGACCGATCAAGCCTTTGTCTCGATGGGCCATGCCCAGAACACCTTGACGATCACGGTATCGGATCATGGATGCGGCTTCGATATTTCGCGATTGAAAAAGGATCGCTCCGATCGGTTCGGCCTGTTTAGTATTCGTGAGCGCATGATGGCTCTCGGTGGGGCCTTCGATGTGCAGTCGGTCCCGGGTAAGGGGACGGTTGCCTCGCTCCAACTGCCATATTCGATGCCAGGCGGCCAGATCAATGGGGCAGAACTGACCGCAGAGCAGGGGAGGATTCCGACGAAGCACGCCGCCCTTCGGGTACTGATAGTCGACGACCATCAAATGTTTCGCGAGGGCTTATGCTGTATTTTTGAGGAGTACGATGACTTGACGGTGGTCGGCGAAGCGTCGACCGGGGAGCAGGCGCTGCAATTGGTCGGCATGTTGCAGCCGGATGTCGTGATGATGGATATGCATATGCCTGGGTGGGACGGAGCCGAATCCACCAGGCGGATCTTGCGGGAATATCCTGCGACCGTGGTGATTGGATTATCCATTCAGCCCGACCCGGATGTTACCAAATCTATGCGGGAAGCCGGAGTTGCGGCCTTTTTGCCGAAGGAAGCCATAGGAAATGAGCTGTATGCCACGATTCAAACAGCAGTCAATCGCGAGGCATCCAGATCAAGGTGTCCGTGACCCGGCGATGAAACTGACAATGGCCCCAATGATGAAGAGAACAAACAATATATATGCGATGTAGGTTGCCGTACCCGCCACTCCGGATACCCCGAGAACCGCGGCAATCAACCCGATGACAAGAAATGTAATGGCCCAGTGCAGCATAATAATACCCATCCTCTCTTCGGCGGTTTCCGCGCACTCTCATGTCATTTCCGTTTCATTGCACAGAGAGTGCGCGTCGCGTAGAAATGGAAGTGAAGGTCGGCGGTGATCATGTGGCCACAGCGCCATCCAATGTTTCATGCCAATCCTCCTCAGGCGATCCGATGACGTTACGGCTGAATGTTTCGTGTCTTATTCTGTGCGAACCAGTCATCGACCCATTTCTTTACTTCGTCTTTTCGATCTCCGTAGCGCTCCTGAATTTTTCCTTCTAGCTTGTCACGATTCCCCTCGATATACAGAAGGTCGTCGTCCGTGAAGTTT
>Ga0310902_10000426_pt1 | contig 11763 bp, 9 predicted proteins | sample C24D3metaG_FD_203748 | JGI IMG/M metagenome (GOLD analysis project Ga0310902, IMG submission 203748) | Lab incubated soil microbial communities from West Virginia University Organic Research Farm, Morgantown, WV, United States - C24D3 | ecosystem: Environmental > Terrestrial > Soil >...
CGATCGAGTCGAACCACGGCCGCCACGGCGGCGCGACGCTCGGCGACGACGGCTACCCGTCCAAGCGCATCGTCGGCCCGCCGCTCGACGGCAACGGCGTCGCGGCCATCGCCGACACCGACGCCGGCGAGTTCGACGGCGACACCGTCTGGGACCGCGCCGTCGGACCCATGCAGTTCATCCCGTCGACGTGGGCGCACTGGTCGAGCGACGGCAACGGCGACGGCCTCGCCGACCCCAACCAGATCGACGACGCGGCCCAGGCGACCGCCCGCTACCTGTGCGCCTCGGGTCCGATGACCAGCGTCGAGGGCTGGCGCGCGGCCGTGTTCTCGTACAACCACCTCGAGTCCTACGTCGACAAGGTCGCGTCGATCGCGAACGAGTACGCCGCGGCATCCGCCATCGGAGGTTGAGCCGGCGGCAGGCGCCGAGCGGGCACCGGGCGGATGCCTCGCGGCCGCCCGCGTCGGGTTGCGCTGCGCCCGACGTGGTCGAGCTCCCCGCAACGGAGCGCCTCCCTCGGGAGGGATTGTCGTTGCGGGGAGCCCGGTACGGTGGCGACCCGAAACGCCACCGTTCGGCCGACGCAGGAGCGGGCCTCCCGGTGAACGTAGCAGACGCGTGTCCCCCGAATCCACGGGTTGCGTGTACCCCGAACGGGGCGATTCCTGCGGAGGGGCTCAGGCCTCCGGCGACTCGTCGGACCGCTGCGCCCGCTGCTCCTCGCTCACGCCCAGGCGCAGGCGGTCGCACAGCTCGGTGAGGGTGCGCAGTTCGTCCTCATCGAGCGAGCTGCCGACGTGCCGCGTGATCGCGTCGACGTGCGTGAACGCGACGCTGCGGAAGAGCGTGAACCCCTCCTCGGTGATCGCGACGATGGTGCCGCGTCCGTCCTCGGGGTCGTGCTCCTTCGTGACGAGCCCACGCGACGTGAGGCGGTCGACGAGGCGGCTCACGCTCGGCTGCGTGATGAGCACCGAGCGGTTGAGGTCCTTCAGCCGCAGGCGGCGCCCGGGCGCGCGCGTGATGTTGAAGAGCACGTCGTACTCGTTGAGCGAGATGACCCCGCTCGGGAACTCAGCAGCCAGGGCCCGCATGATCGTGACCTGGGCTCGGAAGAGCGACTCCCATGCGGCGACCGTGATCGCGCGTTCCGCCACCCTCGGCTCCCCTCGACGTCTTCGACCGTCGTGCCTGTCGACCCGACTGATCCAAGAATAGGGAACCGGCGCCCGGAAACGGGTGAGGGCCGGTCGTAGAGGCTGACGACCGACCCTCTCCCTTGCACCAAGAGTGTCCTGCAATCACATTCCGCACCGACCGCCACAGCAAACAGTCGGTGCTCTAGAAATATATAACGGATCGGTAACGGGCGCTAGTTATCGTTCCGTGATTTTTCAAGATTTCGTCCCCCGGGTGGGGGAGGGCCTCGGCGGCTCACCGCCCGAGCGGTGTCCGGAAGCGGAGCGGACCGAGATCTCGCCGCTTGGAGGGCCGTGCACCCGCCCGGATTCCCCACACCCCGACCCGGGAACGGTTGTACCATCGAACCCGAAGGTACGACGCATGACCGTCCTCGACCCCGTCGCTCCGATCGACGAGACCCCGAGCATCGCCCACCCGCTTTCGAGCCTCACCGCCGGCGAGATCGTTCGCGTGCGCGACCTCGTCACGGCGAAGCCCGACTTCACGCCGACCACGCGCTTCGCGTACGTCGGGCTCGACGAGCCCCACAAGCACGACGTGCTCGCGTGGCAGCACGGTGAGGGCGCGCTGCCCGAACGCCGCGTGCGCGTGCTGCTGCTGGACCTGGCAACCGGTCGTTCGACCGACGACATCGTGTCGTTGTCCGCATGCGAGGTCGTCTCCACCGTCGTACTCGACGGTTCGCACGGTCAACTCCCGGTGCTGATCGAGGAGTTCGAGGCGGTCGCGGAGATCACCGCCGCCGATCCGCGTTGGGTCGACGCGCTGGCACTGCGCGGCTGCACGCCCGAGAACGTGATCTGCGCGCCGCTCTCGTCGGGCTTCTACGGCTACCCCGACGAAGAGGGACGTCGCATCCTGCGCGTGCTCGCGTTCCGGCAGGATCACCCGAAGGACCACCCGTGGGCGCATCCGGTCGATGGCCTCTCGGCCTACGTCGACGTGCCCAACCGCGAGGTCATCCGCATCGTCGACGCGGGTGTCATGGACATCCCGGCAGAGAGCGGGAACTTCGACGACCCGGCCGTGCAGGGCGAACCGCTCTCGACACTGCAGCCCATCGTGATCACCCAGCCCGAGGGCCCGAGCTTCTCCGTCGACGGCGAGTCGGTGTCGTGGGCGAACTGGCGGTTCCGGGTCGCGTTCGACACGCGAGAGGGCCTGGTGCTCCACCAGCTGTCGTTCGTGGATTCGGGCGAGGAGCGCCCGATCGTCTACCGCGCCTCGATCGACGAGATGCTCGTGCCCTACGGCGACCCCTCGCCTGCGCGGTTCTGGCAGAACTACTTCGACACGGGGGAGTACCTCTTCGGACGGTTCACGAACTCGCTCGCCCTGGGCTGCGACTGCGTCGGCGAGATCCGGTACTTCGACGCGGTGCTCGCCGACGAACTGGGCAACCCGTTCACGATCGAGAACGCCGTGTGCATGCACGAGGAGGACTTCGGCACGCTCTGGAAGCACTCCGACATCTTCACGGGGTCCCACGAGGTGCGTCGATCCCGTCGCCTCGTGATCAGCTTCTTCACGACCGTCGGCAACTACGACTACGGCTTCTTCTGGTACCTCTACCTCGACGGCACGATCGAGTGCGAGGCGAAGCTCACCGGCGTCCTGTTCACGTCGGCCTATCCGGGGCTCGATGGCGACGGGAACGACTACCCGTACGCGAGCGAGGTGGCGCCCGGGCTCGGTGGCCCGTTCCACCAGCACTTCTTCAGCGCCCGCCTCGACATGATGGTCGACGGCCTGGCCAACGCGGTCGACGAGATCGACGTCGCCCGGATATCGGTCGGCCCCGGCAACGAGCACGGCAATGCGTTCACCAGGAAGGTGACGCGTCTCGCCACCGAGCAGGGCGCGCGCCGCGTGGCGGATGCCTCGGTGTCTCGCGTCTGGTCGATCTCGAACACCGAGCACACCAACCGCGTGGGCCGGCCCACGTCGTACGTGCTGTACCCGACCGAGTCGCCGACCCTCCTCGCGGATGCGTCGTCGTCGATCGCGAAGCGTGCCGAGTTCGCGACGAAGCACCTGTTCGTGACGCAGTACGATCCGGCCGAACGGTACGCGGCCGGCGACTTCGTGCACCAGAACCCCGGCGGCGACGGCATCACCGCGTACACCGACGGCGACCGTCCGATCGACGGCGAGGACATCGTCGTCTGGTACACCTTCGGCCCGACCCACTTCCCACGCCCCGAGGACTGGCCGGTCATGCCGGTGGACTCAGCGAAGTTCGCGTTGAAGCCGAACGGCTTCTTCGATGCGAACCCGGCGCTGAACGTGCCGGCCCCGGACGACGCGGCCCACTGCTCGGTGCATGCCGAGCACGAGCACGAGCACGCCGGCCATGGGGAGCATTCGAACGCCGGCGATGCGGAACACGCCGGCCATGTGGAGCATGCGCAGGTTGGCCATGCGGAGCACGCGCAGGTCGGCCATGCGGAGCACGCGCACGACCATCACACGAACCCCGGTCACGGTGCCCCGGCCTGAGCGCGGTCAGGCCGGATCGGCTCGCTCGCTCAGATCGCCATGTTCACGTACTGGTCGACGCGCTTGGTGCGCAGCGTGCCCGGTGCGTACTTCTGCAGCCAGCCGTCGTCCTCCTCGAGCGCGAGCGATCCGGCCGCGTTCGGGGATGCCGAGGCTGGGGTGCCGTGACTCGTGCGATCGACGACGGCGCGGAAGTAGTAGTGGTTGAAGAGCCGGTTGAACTCGGTGAAGTAGATGTCGGCGACGCGCCGGTCGCCGCGGATGATCACCATGTTCTCGTCGTTGGCGTTCGTCGACGGCTCGCTGAAGTTCGCCGATCCGGTGACCACGATCGGGTCGGCGCCGAGCGGATCGTGCAGCAGGAACTTGCAGTGCATGAACGCGACGTGCGAGTTGAGGCCGAGCTTGCGGTTGTCGGTCTCGACGACCCACTGGCCGAGCGGTGTCGAGATCTCCGAGCCCGAGGCCTGGTAGACGTTGTTGCGCGAGTTCAGGCGGATGAACGGCTTCGTCGATCGCGAGTTCGGCCGGTCCTCCTTCTCGAGCAGGAGGAAGCAGAGCGGACCGGCCGGCGTGTTCTGCGCGAGGGCTTCCTTGAACGGCGCCGGAACGGTGAAGGCGAACGTCATGCACGCCAGCGACGATGCCTGTGAGGCGAGTTCGACGTAGAGGTCGAGGGGTGCGAGGCCCGAGCGCGGGCTGAACACCGGGGTCGTACCGGGAAGGATCGCGCCAAGCGCCGGAGCCGGGGAGAGGCCCGAGACGTCGGCGTAGAACGCGGCGTTCCGGGTGCGCACGGTCGACGCCGAGTCGCCGACGCGTCCGCCGGGGTCCTGCTCGAGCAGGTGCCAGTAGTCGAGGTACGCCTGCGCCACCGCGCCGTTGCGGATCCAGTGGCCGACGTTCGCCTGGCCGTGCACGCCGCCGTCGGTGAGGTTCGTGGACCCCGTCCACACCTGCGTGGGCTTCCCGGCGGCCGTCAGCAGCACCATGAACTTGTTGTGGGCGATCGACGATCGCCGCGCCTCGCGCTTCACGATGGCCGAGTCGGGGATGCCGGCGTCGCTGATCGCCTGGAGGTTCCGCAGTCGCGGGTCGCTCGCGTGGAACACGGTCTTGGTGGTGCCGTCGGGCTGCTTCTCGTTCGTCGTGTGCTCGTTGACCTTCAGGTCGATGACGAGCTTCACGTCGACGCCCTGGTCGATGGCCTTCTTGAGCTCGGCGAGCACCGGAGCGTAGGTGAACTCGTAGAAGCATCCGCGGATCGACTGGCCCGGCCGAGCCGCACGAATGAACCGGATCAATGCCTCGTCGAGGTCTCGGCTGAGCCACGCGAGCGCCTCCCTGCGCTTGCGCTCGGTGGGCTGCTGGTCGGGCGGGAGGTTGCCGAACCGCAGCGCGTAACGCTGGCTCGACGCGACGCCGCGGTTGAAGAAGACGTCGTGCGTGCTCCCGTAGAGCGGTTCGGTCTCGACGTCGAGCTCGACGACGGGCCGAGTGCGGTCGAGGTTCTTGGGGAGGCCTGCCAGCGGGTGGAAGCGATACGTGTAGGGCCGGCCGGGCTTCGCGGTGAAGTCGTCCCAGACGAGGCTCTGGATCGGATGCTCGAACGTCGAGACGGTGATCGAGGCGTCGGGCGTCGGGATGACGCTCGGGAACACCTTGAAGCCGCTCATGAAGTACTGCTGGTGCTCGGTCGGGTCGATGCGCTCGACCGCGAATCCGAGCAGGCCGGTTCGCGCCGCGGCATCCGCTTCGATGCCGAACGAGACCGTGTTCGTGCCCGTGACGGCGAAGACCCGGATGCCGCCCGCCACCGGTGACCTGAAGCGCATCCCGACGCACCCCCCTCGGGGGATCCGACGACCCGCACCCCATGGACCCGCACGCGTGCGGTCCCCCCGGTTGGAGGCTACTCCCGCCCGGGTTCGCGCGCGAGCGTGGAACCCGCGCTCCTCACGCGATCAGTACAGGTCGGGCGACGGCGTCGAGGCCTGGCGGATCGAGACGTCGGCGTGGCGGTCGAACCGGTAGCCGACGCCGCGCACCGTGCGCACGATGTCCTGGTAGTGGGCGAGCTTCGAGCGCAGGCGGCGCACGTGCACGTCGATCGTGCGCTCGCTCGGAGCCTCGTCGTCGGCGTCCCAGAGGCTGTCGATGAGCTCGTGGCGGTCGATGGTGCGGCCCTCGCGGAGCACGAGGTACTGCAGGAGCTCGAACTCCTTGTAGGTGAGCCCGGCGGGCTCGCCGTCGAGCAGGACGCGCTTGCGCGAGATGTCGATGATCACGCCGTTGGGGTGGCGGTCGGCGTCGTCGCGGACGCCCTGGCTCTCGCGCTGCTTCGCGAGGGCGGCCGGGTCCTGGAGGGCGAGGCGCACGACCTCGACGTCGCGACCGCCGGCGCCCTCGGGGGCGAGTGCGACGGCGGCGTAGGTCTCGGCCGACGGCGCGACGTCGGCGGTGAGGGTGCGGAGCGCCTCGACGATGCGGTGCAGCGTGGTGCCGTCGGCGACGGCCTTGGCCTCGTCGATGCCGACGTAGAGCACGAAGCCGCGGGCCTCCGTGCCCTCGGGCACGGCGCGGACGCGGGGTGCGGCGGGTGCGGCGGGAGCAGCCGGAGCGGCGAGCTCGACCGGGCGCGGCGCGATCGAGACGGGGCGAGCGGGCACGGCCGGGAGCGACGGAGCGGTGCGGACGGCGGTGGAGCGGACGGGAGCGAGTGCGAGAGACATGACGTTGGTCCTTGTGGAGTCGGTGCAGCGAATGGACCCCAAGACGGTGGCGGGGTCGATGCGAAAGGCCGTTCGGCCGGGGAACCCTGTGGAGCGGGTTCGATGGAGTCCGAGCCGATCAGGATGACGATCGGAGACGGGAACTCGGCGGTCGGGTCGCGGTCAGCGGCACATTCGACAACACATGGGGGCACGCGCCGACATCATGATGTCGGCATTCCTGGTCACCTCGCGGGCGGTCAGGTTGCGTGCGGTGTCAGTCATGGGTGCCAGTGAAACGGATACGCGAGCGTGTGTCAATTCGTGACGCCGGCATGACGGGGTGTGACGGCGCAGACGGTGCGCGCAGCGGCGCGGCATCCGGGAGGATCGGGTGAGCCGATGACTCGACCGCAAGAATCTGCGAAAAGGGGGGCTTCAGAAAAATCTTCCGCAGTCGCGTCCGCGCCAGCGTGTCAGGGCGCGAAGATCCTGCGGCGAACGAGGCGTGCAGTCGCGGAGTGTACGGCAGCGCCGGTGGGTGACGCGCCGAGGGCTACTCGACCGTGCCGTAGAGCCGGTCGCCTGCGTCGCCGAGGCCGGGCACGATGTAGCCGTGCTCGTTGAGGCGCTCGTCGACGGCGCCGAGCACGACGGTCACCTCGCGGCCGTGCAGCGCGTCCTCGACGGCCTTGAGGCCCTCGGGCGCTGCGAGGATGCAGATCGCCGTGACATCCGTCGCCCCGCGCTTGAGGAGGAACTCGATCGCCGCGGTGAGGGAGCCGCCGGTGGCGAGCATCGGGTCGAGCACGAAGCACTGGCGGTCGGAGAGGTCGTCGGGCAGGCGTTCGGCGTAGGTGGTGGGCTCGAGGGTCTCCTCGTTGCGCGCCATGCCGAGGAAGCCGACCTCGGCGCTCGGCAGCAGCTTCACCATGCCCTCGAGCATGCCGAGGCCCGCGCGAAGGATCGGCACGATCAGCGGCTTCGGGTCGGCGATGCGAACGCCCGTGGTGGGAGCCACGGGCGTCACGATCTCGACGGGTTCGACGCGGACCCCGCGCGTGCCCTCGTACGCGAGCAGTGTCATGAGTTCCTCGACCAGGGAGCGGAAGACCGGCGACGGCGTGTTCACGTCGCGGAGCACCGTCAGCTTGTGGGTGATGAGCGGGTGGTCGGCAACGTGGACTCGCATAGGCTCGAGTCTAGTTGCGGGGGTTCTCGCGGAGGGAGGGGCTCGTGGACGTGCCGATCCACCGCGAGTGGATGCGCCAGGCCCTCGCCGAGGCCGAGCAGGCGCCTGCGACCCGCGACGTCCCCGTCGGCGCCGTCGTGGTGCGCGACGGGGTCGTGATCGCTGCTCGCCGCAACGAGCGCGAGCTGACGAACGACCCGACCGCGCACGCCGAGGTGCTCGCCCTGCGCGACGCCGCCGAGGCGATCGGCGACTGGCGGCTCACCGACTGCACGCTCGTGGTCACGCTCGAGCCCTGCGTCATGTGCGCCGGCGCGATCGTGAGCGCGCGCGTCGGCACGCTCGTCTTCGGCGCGTGGGACGAGAAAGCCGGCGCGGCCGGCTCGCTCTACGACGTCGTGCGCGACCGGCGGCTCAACCACCGCGTCGAGGTGTACCCGGGGGTCGACGCCGAGGCATCCGCTCGCCTGCTGCTCGAGTTCTTCGAGGACCCGCTGCGCCGGCCCGAGCGGCTCTAGGCGACCTTCCGGTCGCGGCGGGCCTCGAGGCCGTCGAGGTACTCCGAGAGCAGGGCAGCGGATGCCGCCTGCGCCCGCGGCCCGTTCAGGGCGCGCTCCGCGCGCAGCTGCTCGCGGCTGAGCCCGTACTCGGGCAACTCGTCGCCCCAGGCGGCGAGCCAGTCCTCGTGGATCTCGTCGGTGATCTCGGGATGGAACTGCACCGCGAGCAGCCAGTCGCCCCTCGCGAAGGCCTGGTTCTCGTACTGGGGTGACGTGGCGAGCCGCTCGACGCCCTCGGGCAGGTCGAACGTGTCGCCGTGCCACTGCACGGTCGGCACACCGTCGAAGTGCCGCACGGGCGACGCGGCGCCCGCCTCGGTCGGCTCGACGGTCAGCCAGCCGACCTCCTTGCGCGGACCCTTGCGCACGTCGGCGCCGAGCGTCTTGGCGAGCATCTGGGCGCCGAGGCACACGCCGAAGATCGGCGCCTCCGCATCGATGCGCGTGCGCAGCAGTTCGATCTCGTCGGCGAGGTAGGGGTAGCGGTCGGTCTCGTACGCGCCCTCGTCGCCGCCGAGCACCACGACCAGGTCGGGGGCGAGCGCGTCGAGCGCGGTGACGTCCTCGTGGGGGGCGTCGACGGTCACGATGCGGTAGCCGTGCGCCTCGAGCGTCGGCCCGAGGTTGCCGAGTCCGATCGCGGAGTCGTGCCGGAGCACGAGGGCGGTGCGGGTGCTCGCCGAGCCGTTCGCTGAGCTCGTCGAAGCGAACGTCCCTTCGACGAGCTCAGGGACCGACGCGGCGGGCTCGGGGACCGATGCCGAGTTCCCTTCGACGGGCTCAGGGAACGAGGCCGCGGGCTCAGGGACCGAAGCGGCACTCATTCGAGGCCCTTGATGACGATGGCATCGGTGGCCGGAGCAGCGGCTGCCGGGTCGACGTAGACGTCGGCTTCCACGTAGATCACCCGCGCGGTCGGCACGGCCTGGCGGACGCGCGCCTCGATGACGTTGGTCGCCGTCGCCACTTCGAGCAGGCGCTGGTCGGCCGCGAAGCCCACCTTCGCGGCGACGAGCAGCTCGTCGGGACCGAGGTAGAGGGTCTTCATGTGGATGATGCGCTCGGCCTCCGGGCCGTCGAGGATCGCCTGCTCGATCTTCTGCAGGTCGTCGTCGTTCGCGCCCTCGCCGACGAGCAGGCTCTTCGTCTCCATGCCGAGCACGATGGCGACGATGATCAGCAGCGTGCCGATCATGAGGGTGCCGATGGCGTCGAACAGCGAGTTGCCGGTGATGATCGTGAGGCCCACGCCGAAGAGCGCGAAGACGAGGCCGAGGAGCGCGGCGACGTCCTCGAGGAGGACGACGGGGAGCTCGGGCGCCTTCGCGCGTCGCACGAACTGCACCCAGGTCTGGCGGCCGCGCACGTGGTTCGACTCCTTGATCGCCGTGCGCAGCGAGAACGACTCGAGCACGATCGCGATCGAGAGCACGAGGATCGGCAGCCAGGGCACCTCGAGCTCGTGCGGGTGCTGGATCTTGTCGATGCCCTCGTAGATCGAGAACACACCGCCGACCGAGAACAGGATGATCGAGACGACGAACGCGTAGACGTAGCGCTCGCGGCCGTAGCCGAACGGATGCTCCTTGTCGGCGGCCTTCTGGGCCTTGCGACCGCCGAGGATGAGCAGCAGCTGGTTGCCGGCGTCGGCCACCGAGTGCACGCCCTCGGCGAGCATCGACGTGGACCCCGAGAAGAACCACGCGATGAACTTCGTGATCGCGATGCCCAGGTTGGCCAGGAAGGCCGCGATGATGGCTCGGGTGCCGCCGGATGCGCTCATGGCGTCAATCCTAGGATGGTCGCATGAGCGCCGACGCCCCCGTGAAGCTGCCCTCCATCGCCTTCCTCGGAGCCGGGTCCATGGCCCGCGCGATCCTTGCCGGACTGCTCCAGCCCGGCATCGAGATCGAGGGCGGCATCCGCGCCACCAACCGCTCACGCGAGCGCGCCGACGAGCTCGACGGCCTCCCCGGCGTCACCTCCTATGCGACCGAAGCGGATGCCACGGCGAACCGCTCGGCGGTCGCGGGCGCGAAGGTCGTGGTCGTCGCCGTCAAGCCCGCGATGGTGCCCGACCTGCTGCGCGAGATCGCCGACGCGCTCGACCCCGGCACCGTGGTGGTGTCGGTCGCTGCAGGCGTCACGGTCGAGACCTTCGAGTCGCTGCTGCCCGAGTCGGTCGCGGTGATCCGCTCGATGCCGAACACCCCGGCGGTGGTCGGCCGCGCGGTGACGGGGGTCGCGGCGGGCACACGGTCGACGGACGCGGACCTCGCGCTCGCCGTGGCCCTGTTCGAGACCGTCGGCGACGTGATCGTCGTGCCCGAGGAGCAGATCGACGCGCTCTCCACCATCTCGGGGTCGGGTCCCGCGTACGTGTTCTTCCTCATCGAGCAGCTCACGGCCACGGCGATCGACAAGGGCTTCACCCCCGAGCAGGCGGCGCTCATGGTGGAGGGCACGTTCCGGGGCGCGAGCGAGCTGCTCGCGGCATCCGAGGACGACCCGGCCGAGCTGCGCCGACGCGTGACGAGCCCCAAGGGCACCACCGAGCGCGCTATCGCGGTGCTCGAGGAGGCGCGGCTGAAGGAGGTCTTCGACCGGGCAACGGATGCCGCGCTGGCTCGCGCCCGCGAGCTGGCGGCCGGGGCGTGACCTTCCGGTCGTCGAGTAGCGCCGGCCGCAGGCCGACGCGTATCGAGACGGAGACGCGAGCCCCCCTCCGCCTCGCCGGCGAGCCCCGCTTCGCCTGGCGTGGCGTGATGCTGGACGTCGCGCGTCGGTTCCGGCCGCTGCCCGAGCTGCACCGGTTCGTCGACCTCGTCGCGTCGCACGGGCTCAACGTGCTGCAGCTGCACCTCACCGACGACCAGGGCTGGCGGTTCGAGGTGCGGCGGCATCCGCTGCTCGCCGAGATCGGCGGACATCGATCGGAGTCGCAGCTCGGGCACGGGCCCGAGGCGCGGGGCGACGGCGTTCCCCACGGCGGCTGGTACACGCAGGACGAGCTGCGCGGGCTCGTGCGATACGCGGCGGAGCGGGGCATCCGCATCGTGCCCGAGGTCGACGTGCCCGGGCATGCGCGGGCGATCATCGCGGCGTATCCCGAGTACGGGGTCGGCGGTGCGGAGGCCGTGCGCGAGCGGCTGACCGAGCCGTGGACGCGGTTCGGCATCTCCGACGAGGTGCTGAACGCCGAGGACGCGACGGTCGCCTTCGTGTGCGACGTGCTCGACGAGGTGTGCGACGTGTTCGAGTCCGACGTGGTCGGCATCGGCGGCGACGAGGCGCAGAAGACGAGGTGGCGCGAGGACGCCCGCACGCAGGAGCTCCTGGCCGAGCGCGGACTCGCCGACGAGTCGGAGCTCCAGGCGTGGTTCCTCGGCCGGGTCGCGTCGTACCTCGCATCGCGGGGTCGGCGCGTGATCGGCTGGGACGAGATGCTCGAGGGCGGTGGGGCGCCCGCAGCGGACGCGATCGTCGCCGCGTGGCGCGGGCCGGTCGGCGCCGAGCTCGGGGCGCGGCTCGGACACGAGGTCGTGCTCTGCCCCGACCTCTGGACGTACCTCGACTACCGGCAGTCGGACGA
>Ga0310902_10000427_pt1 | contig 11754 bp, 9 predicted proteins | sample C24D3metaG_FD_203748 | JGI IMG/M metagenome (GOLD analysis project Ga0310902, IMG submission 203748) | Lab incubated soil microbial communities from West Virginia University Organic Research Farm, Morgantown, WV, United States - C24D3 | ecosystem: Environmental > Terrestrial > Soil >...
GAGCTCGGCCGGCGCCAGCCGCCCGTCCGACGCCGTCGTGTGCATGTGGAGATCGATCAAAATATTGTGGCGTCCGCCTTCAGGCGGATTGACGGCGAGCCTTGGTCTTCGCGCGTTTGGAGAGCGACGGCTTGCGTCGTCGCTTTTCGTCTGCGCCGCGATGCCGTTTCACCAGCTGCCGGTACTCACGAATCAGCAGCTCGAGATGCTCGCGCTCTTCCTCGGCGAACTCCAGGAAGATGCGCTTCCCTTCGGAGTCCTCGAATCGTTCGCCGTAACGCTTGAAGAAGCGATGCGAGCCGCGCTCGCAGCGGATGCCGATGCGATACGCCTCGAGATCGTCGACGCCGTCGCGGCGCAGCTGCTCGGCGCCCGTCGAAAACAAGCCGTTGGCCGCGCCCTTGAAGAACAGGAACGTCGGCCGCGATTCCAGCTGCGGGTCCTGCTTGAGCAGCTCCTGGTAGCGATCCTCGAGCGTCCTGAGGTGATGCACTTCCTCGGTGGCCAGCTTGCGGAAGATCTCCCGCGCGCGCGGATCTTTCACCAGCTTGACGCCGCGCCCGTAGAACTCCATGCCGCTGCGTTCGGTCGCGATCGCGATGCGCAGCGCATCACGCGCGAACAGCAATTCGGAATTGGCCGGCTCGTCCGGCGCCCGGCCCGTGCTGCACGATTCGCACGTGCCGTAGATCTGCACCACGCTCTGCCGCGCGGTGAAGCCGCGCGCCGCCGCGACTTCTTCGACGAGCGCTTCGATATCGGAGCTGAGGAATTCGTACGAGCGGTTGCAGGTCTTGCAGATCAGGTGAAAGTGCCGCGGATGGCGATAGGAATGCTCGAAGCGGAACCGGCCTTCGCCGAAATCCACCTTGCGGGCGATGCCCGCTTCCTCCATCCACTGCAGCGTGCGGTAAACGGTCGCGCGGCTGATCCGGTGATCTTCGCGTTTGATCAGATCGACGAGATCGTCGGCGCTGAGGTGTCCCTCCTGCTTGAGGAACGCGTTGACGATCAGGTCGCGCTTGCTGGACCGCTTGGTGCCGGCAGGGCGGAGACGATCGAGATCGGGAATGGCCGCGCTGGTGGCCATGACCTGGAACGTCTCCTTCTTACGCCGAGAACGATGAACCGCAGCCGCAGGTGGAGGTCGCGTTCGGGTTCTTGATCGTGAACCCGCCGCCCGTGATGGTATCGACGAAGTCGACCTCGGCGCCCTTCAGATAGCTGATGCTGACCGGGTCCACGAACAGGCGCACGCCGTTCGATTCGAACTGCTGGTCGCCGACGCCGCCCGATTCCTCGATCATCAGGCCGTACTGAAAGCCAGAGCAGCCGCCGCCCTGCACGAACACGCGCAGGCCGCTTTCGGTCTTGCCCTCTTCGTTCAGCAGCTCGCGGATCTTGCCCGCCGCCGCCTCGGTCACGTTGATCAGAGGGGTGTCGGTGAAAACCGGCGTTTCAGGAGTAATCGTTTGGGTTTCCATGATTTCTTTATTCTAACAGCTTGCCCTCCATAGCTTAGCGAAGGAGGGCGAGTTTCTCCAGGTTTTCGCCCGATTCCTGCTCCAAATCCTTGTGCAGGCTGTTTCCATGGGCGTCCATGGTCACGATTGCAGGGAACTCTCTTAGTTGTAGATGCCACATCGCCTCGGGAGTTCCAAACTCCAGGAGCGACACGCCATCCACCCGGTCGATGCAGCGCGCGTAGAACTGGGCAGCCCCGCCGATAGCGTTGAGATACACGGCGCCGTGCTGCTTGAGCCCGGCGAGCGTCTTCCCGCCCATACCGCCCTTGCCGATCACCGCGCGTACGCCGTATTTCCCGATGATGTCCGCTTGATACGGCTCCTCGCGAATGCTCGTCGTCGGGCCCGCGGCGGTGACTTTCCATCCGCCATCCGGCTGCTTCGCCACGACCGGACCACAGTGATAGATCACACCGCCGTTGAGATCGACGGGCGGCGCATGGCTCGCGAGGTGATGATGCACCGCATCGCGTCCCGTGTAGGCCGGACCGCTGATCAGCACGACATCGCCGACCGAGAGCGTCCGGATCGTCGCCTCGTCGATCGGCGCGCGCAGCGCGACTTCGCGGCCCGTGCGCTTGAAGCCGGCCTGGTCCATCATCGGGATCGTCGGCACCGACGGATCGCGATAGAGCCACCGCGTGATCGCGCCGGTCGATCCGTCGAGCGTGACGCCGAGACGGCGATACGCCCAGCAGTCATAGGCGATCGACACGAAGAAGCTCGCCGGCAAGCGATTCTGCACGCCGACCTTGCACCCGATCAGCGAGATCTTTCCTCCGAAGCCCATCGGCCCGACGCCGAGGGTGTTCGCGGTGCGCATGATCTCGGCTTCGAGATCCGCGAGCCGCGGATCCGGATTGAGGTCGTCGAGGCTGCGGAACAATTGCTGCTTCGCTTCGACGTAGCCGCTCGTGCGATCGCCGCCGATGCAGACGCCGATCGCGCCGGGCGCGCAGCCCTTGCCTTGCGCGTTCCACACCGCGTGAAGAATGGCCTTGCGCACGCCGTCGATCGTGCGATCGGCGCGGCCGAGATGCGCGAGCTCCGCCGGCAGCGAATACTGCGCGTTCATGTTCTCGCAGCCGCCGCCTTTCAGCAGCAGCTTCACTTCGATGTCGTCGCGCTCCCACTGCTCGAAGTGGATCACCGGCGTGCCGGGCCCGAGATTGTTGCCGCTGTTCTCGCCGGTCAGTGAATCGACCGAGTTGGGACGCAGCTTGCCGCGCTTGGTCGCTTCGGCGATCGCGTCCTTGATCTGTTCCTTCATCCAGATCTGATTGGCGCCAACCGGGACCCTGATTTCGAACGTGGGCATGCCGGTGTCCTGGCAAATCGCACCCTCGATGTCGGCGGCCTGATCGATGTTCTGGCTGATGATGTTGAGCGCCTGCCCGGCGCGGGACGAGGGCTCTTCCGTCTCCACCGCGTGCTTCATCGCCGCCCGGACGTCCGGCGGTAAGTCCGTTGAAGTCTTGATGACGAGGGCTACGACAGAGTCAAAGAACTGCTGCATAGCCGATCAGTTTACCTTGCCCACCGGGCGGGCTAGTCGTGGCGCAGGCTGTTCATCGGATCGATCCGGGCCGCACGCATAGCGGGAATCCACGCCGCCAGCGCACACGCGGCGATGATGACCGAGACGCCGGCGACGTACGCGGCGGGATCGAAGAGGCGGACGATCGCCGCAATCGGTCCGGCATCGGGCAGTGAGACCAGCAGAATTCCGAGGGCAAGCGCGAGCCCCGCGCCGATCGTGAGACCGATGCCGACGGGCGTGACGGTCTGCCCGACCACGAGCCGGCTGACGTCGCGTGCCGATGCCCCGAGCGCCATCCGCACGCCGATCTCCTTCGTGCGTTGCTCGACGAGATACGACAGCACACTGAAGAGGCCCGACAGTGTGAGCACGAGGGCCAGCCCGCCCAGCACCAGCGTCAGCCAGAAAGCCAGCTGCAGGAAATAGGCCGGCATGCCGGCCGCCGTTTTCATCGTCACGATCTGTTCCAGGTTCGGATCGATCGCGGTGAGGCTGTCAAGCAGCGCGCGCCTGGCGGCTTCGGAATCACCGCGCACCCGCAGCATCAACGTCGTCCCGGCTGTGGCGGTCGTGACCGGCAAATAGAGATTCGCCGGCGGCATCTCCATGAACTTGAAGCCCGCCACGTCGCGAGCGATGCCGACAATCGTGAAGCTGCCGGCGGGGGCGGCCGGACCGTCTTCACGCGCCGCTGGATCCGGTGCGAGCCGCACCACCTGGCCAAGGGCGTCGCCGTTGGGCCACAACTGGCGCGCGAAGCTGTCGCCGATGATGGCCACGGCGGCATTCACGCTGTTCTCGCCGGGCGTAAACACGCGCCCGCGAACGATGTCGATGCCGAACACCTCGAAATACTCCGGCGACACCAGCTGATACGCGGCCGGCGACTTCGCCTGCCCGCTCTCTGCCAGCGTGGGGCGAGAGGCCGCGGCAAAGCCCGGCGACGCGGCGCCGATGGCGCTGACCAATGGCTCGCGTGTGAGCGCCTCGAACAGCCGGCCGCGCAAGGACTCATTGGTGATCGGCACCATTGCCGTATCCGCCGTGCGGAAACCCGGATCAACCGTCGACGACGCAAACGCGCTGCGGAGGAACACCGCGGCACAGATCAACAGGAGCGCCGAGGCCGTCACTTGCATGCCAATCAGCGTGTTGCGCGCACGGCCGGGCCGCGCATCCCTCACGATTTCGCCGCGCATGATGCGCACCAGCTCGAGCCGCGTCGCCTGCAGCGCGGGCGCGAGACCAAACATCACACTGGCGGCGATCGCGACGAACACCAGGAACACCCCGACTCGCCAGTCTGCGTCCGGCACCATCAGTCGCACATCCCCGATGTCGGGCGGCATCGTCGACATCACGCCCCACACGATGGACTCGAGAATGATCCGCGAGATCGCGTAGCCCAGCGCCGCTGCGGCCAGGGCGAGCACCAGGCTTTCGGTCAGCAGCTGGCGCACGATCTGCGGGCGCGACGCGCCGAGCGAGAGGCGAACGCCGATCTCCTTCTGACGCGAGACGCCGCGCGCGAGGAGGAGGCTGGCAACGTTCGCGCAGCCGATCATCAGGATGAGTCCGAACGCGAAGAACAGCGGCGTGAAGACGATGAACACTTCCATCGGCTGCGGCATGGTGCCCCTGCGTGGCACGAGCGTGATGCCCGCGACGCGCCGCGCCGCCGCCGCGGCATCGGCACGGCCCGAATCCCACGATACCAACTGTGCCACCGCAACTTCGCGCGACAAACCGGGCCGCAGCCGGCCGATGATGTCGACCTCGAGCTCCTTGGCACGGGCCACCAGCGCCGGCTGCAATTGGTCGATGAGCGAGAGCGGCGCCCAGTAGTCCGGCGTGCCCGGCATGAGCCCGCGCAGGCCCTTGGGCATGACGCCGACGATGTCGTAGTGGACCCCGTTGATCAGCATCGTGCGGCCGATGATGTTCGGGTCGCGATCGAAATGGCTCGTCCAGCCGCGGTCGCTGAGCACGACGACGGGATTGCGCTTCTCATCGTCCTCCGGCGTCAGTACGCGTCCCCGGGCCGCGCCGACACCGAGCACCTGGAAGAAATTTCCGGTCACGAGGTTGCCGCCCATCGTGCGCCCCCCGACCCGGCTGTCAGTCTCCGGCACCATGGCGAACACATCGGTGAAGACATTCGTTTCGCGCCGCAGCGCTTCGTACACCGGCAGGGTCAGCCGCACCAGGTCCCCATCGGCCGTTCTTGGGCGCTCAGCGCCGTAAAACTCGTGCACGTTGGGCACTTCATCGACACGGAACCCGAAGCCCGTGAGCAGCGTGAAGACGGCGGCCACCATGCCCAGGCCGAGGGCGATGGTCAGGACGATCGTCAGCGAAGCCAGTGGGGCCTTGCGGAGCGCGCGTAGGGCGGAGGCGACGTCTCTCATGTGATCGATCGGAAGACGAAGGGAGCCTACCGGAATGTTCCATTCTTCGCGAACTTACGGCCAGCCGGGCTCGTCTCACCCTAGGTGAAACACTCTCTTCGCCGCCTTTTCAAATCCCCGGCCTTTGCCCTGACCGCGATTATTACTGTCGGCGCCGCCATCGGCGCCAACGCGCTGATCTTCAGCGTCGTCAACGGCGTGATCCTGAAACCGCTGCCCTATGCGCATCCCGAGACGCTGGTCGGCGCGTGGCTGACCGCGCCCGGGGTGATGCAGGGGCCGTTACAGCAATCCGCCGGCACCTATTACATGCTTCGCGAGAACGGCCAGTCGTTCGAGGATATCGGACTCTGGCAGAGCAGTACCGCGACGATCACGGGCCGCGGCGAACCGGAGCAGGTGGAGACCCTGTGGGTGACCGACGCCACGCTGCCGGTGCTTGGCATCAAGCCGGCGCTCGGGCGCCTCTTCACCAAGGAAGACGACCTGCCGAACGGTCCCAACGTCGTGCTCATTTCCTATCGATACTGGCAGCGCGCCTTTGGCGGCAGCCCGTCGGCGATCGGCCAGACGCTGATGTTCAACGGCGCGGCCCGCGAAGTGGTCGGCGTGCTGCCGGAGGATTTTCGCTTCCTGCGCGCCAATCCGCTCGTCATTCATCCGCAGAAGATCGATCGCGCCACGATTCACGCGGCGGGCTTCAACTACCAGGGCATCGCGCGGCTCAAGCCTGGTGTCTCGATCGCGCAGGCCAATGCGGATGTCGAACGGCTCCTGCCGTCGTTGACCGAACGCTTCCCGCTGCCGCCGGGCTTCACGAAAAAGATGTTTGACGACGCGCGGTTCGGATCGCTGGTGCGCCCGCTGGACGCCGACGTCGTCGGCGACATCGGCAACATGCTGTGGATCCTCCTCGGCACCGTCGGGCTCGTGCTGCTCGTGGCGTGCGCGAACGTCGCGAACCTGTTTCTGGTGCGCGCCGAGGCGCGCCAGCAGGAGCTGGCCATCCGCATGGCGCTCGGCGCCGAAGCGCGACGGGTCGCGTGGCAATTGATGTCGGAATCGCTGCTGGTCGCGCTGATGGGCGGCGTGCTGGGCATCGCGCTCGCGTATGGCGGTATCCAGCTGCTGCTCTATTTGCAGCCCGCTCAGTTGCCGCGGCTCAACGAGATCACGCTCGATCCGATCGTCCTGCTTTTCACGCTCGGGGTCTCGCTCATCGCCGGCCTGCTGTTCGGCGCGATTCCCATCCTGAAGTACGCGCGGCCGCACATGGCAGCGGCGTTGAAGGATGCGTCGCGGGGATCGAGCGAAGGCCGCGAACGGCACCGCGCGCGTAACACGCTCGTCGTCGCGCAGGTCGCGCTGGCGGCGGTGCTGCTCGTCGCGTCGGGCCTGATGGTCAGGACCTTCATCGCCATTCGCGACGTGCCGCCGGGATTCCGCAATCCCGAGAGCATCCTGACGATGCGCATCTCGATCCCGTCGGCGGTCGTCAACGACCCCGCGCAGACGGCGCGCACGCACGAGCAGATCGTACGCAAGCTCGAAGCGATCGGCGGCGTCGAGTCGGTCGGCGTGACCTCCGAGGTCACGATGGGCGGGAACAACAACAACGATCCGATCTGGGTCGAGGATTTTCCGCAGCAGGACGCCGGCATCCCGCCGCTGCGCCGCCACAAGTACATCGCCGACGGCTACTTCTCGACGATGGGCAATCCGGTGATCGCGGGTCGGGGGATCACGTGGAACGACGTCCACACGTGGGCAAACGTCGCACTGGTCAGCGAGAACCTCGCGCGTGAGTACTGGGGAGAGCCCACCAAGGCATTAGGCAAGCGCATCCGGAGATCGACGAAGTCGCCGTGGTACGAGATCGTCGGTGTGGTCGGCAACGAACGCCAGGACGGCGCGACCAAGCCGGCGCCGACGATTGTGTACTGGGCGATGCTGAACGGCGACAAGGCCGACCCCAGAGGCATCTTTATCCAGCGCTCGCTGGCCTATGTGATCCGCTCGTCGCGCCTGCAGGAGCCCGGCTTCCTCGGCGAAGTGCAACAGGCGGTGTGGAGCGTGAATCCCAACCTGCCGCTGGCGCGCGTCCGGACCATGCTGCAGGTCTACAACGAGTCGATGGCGCAAACGCAGTTCGTGCTGGTGATCCTCGGCATCGCGGCGTCGGTGACGTTGCTGCTCGGCCTCGTCGGCATCTACGGCGTGATCGCCTACATCGTGTCGCAGCGCCGCCGCGAAGTCGGCATTCGCATGGCGCTCGGCGCGCAGGGCGAATCGGTGCAGCGCATCTTCGTCACGCGCGGCCTGACGCTCGCCGCCGCCGGATTGGCGATCGGTCTGATCGGCGCCGCGGCGATGATGCGGCTGCTCTCATCGTTCCTGTTCGGCGTCAATCCGTTCGATCCGCTCACGTATGTGGCGGTGACGGCGGGACTCGGCTTGGTGGCGTTGGTCGCAACGTGGCTGCCTGCGCGTCAAGCGACGCGCATCGATCCGATGATGGCGCTGCGCGCGGAGTAGGTTGCCAACTGCCAACCGCCAACTGCCAACTACTTCCCGAAGATCAAGAAGTACTGGTACTGCAGAAAAGGCTCCTGGCGAATCAGCCGAAGCCCTGCCTTCTCCGCATCCTTCACCACGACGTCCGGACTGACGCGCTCTTCCGCTGAGGGGCCAGGGCCCGTGCCATCCAGCTTGAAGTCGACGACGCCGATTCTGCCCTGCGGCTTCAGCGCGCGCGCGAGGCTCGACAGCATCGCCACGCGATCCTCGATCTCGTGATACGCATCGACGACGAGGACCGCGTCGACCTTTCCCGGCAGCCGCGGATCGTTGTTGAGGCCGAGCACCGGTTGCACGTTGTTGAGCCCCTCGCGGCCGACGCGGCGCGACAGCGCGGTGATCATTTCCTTCTGCACGTCTTCCGCGTAGACGAGGCCCCGCGGCCCGACGCGGCGGGCCAGCCGGATCGTGAACCAGCCGCTGCCGGCGCCAATGTCGGCGACGATCGACGCGTCGGCGATGCCCATCGCATCCATGATCTGATCGGGCCGCTGCCATAGATCGCGATCGGGCGCGTCGAGCAGTCCGAGATCGGACGGCGGGAACAGGCGATGGATGCCGCCCTGCTGTTGGGCCTGCCCACCGAAGCGCTCGGCGCGAAGGTGGGTTTGCGCCTGAGGGACGGTGACGAAGAGGGCGCCGGCGATGAGCGCCAGCGCCGTTCGTTTTAGTGCCGTAGGAATTTCCATGCGGTCGGCAGCACAAGGCCAGCCGCGACGACTTTGACCACATCAACGACGATGAAGGGGTACAGACCCGTCGCCAGCGCCGTCTCGATGCCCGCGGCGCGCGCGATCCACAGGACGCCGCCGAGGAAGATCACCGACAGGCCGATGCCCATCGCGGCAATCGACGACAGGTAGTGGCGATCGAGTCCACGTTCGGCGAGCAGTCCCGTCACGAACGCGGCGATCGGATAGGCCATCAGGTAGCCGCCGGTCGGACCCAGCAGCCGCGCAATGCCGTTCGGCAGCTCGGGCGAGAACGCAAACACCGGCAGGCCGGCGACGCCGAGCATGAGATAAAAGATCTGTGCGAGCGCGCCCAGGCGCGAACCGAGCGCGGCCGCGCCGATCAGCACGATCATCGGCTGGATCGTGAAGGGCACCGGCGTGAACGGCAGCGGGAAGCTCAGCTGCGCCGCGGCGGCCGTCAACACCGTCACGAAGCCGACCGACAGCATCTGCACGCCGGTCCACGCGTTGGCGGTGGCGGCCCTCATGCTGACCTGATCGAGAATCGTCGATGCATGCGACACAGAAGGTCGTGATGTCATGGCAGGGAATGATACCGGTATGCCTACCGCGCTGACAATTGCAGGTTCCGACTCGGGCGGGGGCGCCGGAATCCAGGCCGATCTGAAGACATTCGCCGCGCACGGCGTCTACGGCACCTCGGCGATCACCGCGCTCACCGCGCAGAACACCCTTGGCGTCAACGGCGTCCACGTCGTCCCCGATGACTTCGTCACCGCGCAAATCGAGGCGGTGGTGTCGGACTTCGGTTGCGACGCCGTCAAGACCGGCATGCTCGCCAACTCGACGATCGTCGAGGCGGTCGCGGCGGCGGTCGAGTCGCTCGAGCTGCCGAATCTCGTCGTCGATCCGGTCATGGTCGCCAAGAGCGGCGCTCACCTGCTCGATGAGGAAGCGGTGCACGCCGTCCGCTGGACGCTGCTGCGTCTCGCGCGCGTCGTCACGCCGAACATTCCAGAGGCGGAAGTGCTCGCGAAGATGTCGATCACCTCGGTGGCCGACATGAAGGAAGCGGCGCGGCGCATCGCGATGCTGAAGCCATCGGCGGTGGTGATCAAGGGCGGCCACCTGGCCGGTCCGGAAGTGATCGACATCCTGCTGGAAAAGGGCGAGTTCCACGAGTGGATCGGGCCGCGTATCGAGGGGCCGAATACGCACGGGACCGGGTGCACGTTTGCGGCGGCGATTGCCGCGCACCTGGCGAAGGGCGCGCCGCTAATCGAGGCGGTACCGGCGGCGAAGGCCTATGTCGAAGGCGCGATGCGCCACGGCATCGCGCTCGGCAAGGGCCACCGCCCCCTCAACCACTTCTGGAACGTTCGGCTGGGCTGAGGTCTACAACTCCGCCAGCCACGCCTTCGCGAGTTTCAACGCCGCCGCGGTGGCCGGCTGACCGGCGCGGAAGCAGCCCTTCCAGATCGCGCCCTGTTTCTCATCTGCGGCGTTGACGAACATCGTCTTGCGGTTCTTCTCGACGGTCGGCGCGTTGAAGTTGACCTTGGAGGCGATCGCCACGAACGCCGTCAACTGCTGTTTCAACTGGCCCTTGAGGGAGTGGGCGTCATACGCCGCCTGCTCCTGCTCCTGCTTGGATCGCGCGGCGAGCGCATACACGGCCTCTTCGGTATCCGGTCCGCCGTTATCGATCGACTGGATCACGGCGTAGCCGCGCTTGAACTTCTCGTCGGAGGTGGGCAGCGTCTCGATCGACTGCGCCTTGGCCACCATCTTCTGGTATTTGGCGCGCGCTGAGTTCTTCGGGTTCGCCGCATATTCCTTCCACTTGGGCAGGCTCTCCATCAGTTGCGTTTTCAGGATGTCGCCCGGCATCGCTTTCACCTGATCCACGGTGACCGTGACCATCATGCCAGCCTGCAGGGCTTCCATCTGCTTCATGTCGCCCTTCTTCATGGCCTCTTCGAGGGTGACCACGCCCTTGATGCCGTGATCGACGCCCTGGTGCTCGCTCTTGATGAACGCGTTGTGCTCAGTGGCATACGCCGCTGACATCACAAGGGTCTTAAGCGCCGAGCCCACGGTCTCGACGAGCGTCGCGCGCGCGGAATCGTTGAGGGCGTACGCCGCTGCCGTTGCCGCCGCCGGAATCGACGGCAGTTGATCCCAATCACCATTGGGCCGCTCGTTGAAACGGCCGCGGAGCACCTGATTAGCCGCCGCTTGCAGCGGCAACTCGCTGACATCGAGAGCCGAGCCCGCCTTCTTCGGCGCGGCCGGGGCCGCGTCGCGGTTGGCGGTTGCCGCCGGTGCGGGCGCCGCTGCGGGCGCCGCTGCGGGCGCCGGAGTCGCCGGCGCGGTCTCTGTTGCTGGAGCCGGGGTTGGAGCGGGTTTGGCCGGCTCAGGTTTCTTGCCCAGCACTTCTCCGGCCTTCTTGCGAAGGAGCCCTCCGACTTGCGCGTCGGCGGGCGTCGAAGCCGCCATGGTGGCGAAAGCAAGAACACACACGATGTACCGTTTCATGAATGCCTCTTTTTTGGGGTGGGGTCGGCGGGAGTGCTGACATCCTATACTGAAGGACTGTGATTCCGTCCACCCTCATTACCGCCGCGCCGCTCGACCACGCCGCGCTCGTGAAGGCGCTGGACGGGTCCGGGATCGGTGCGGTCGCGGTATTCCTCGGGCTGGTGCGCGACCACAACAAGGGCCGCAAGGTGCTGCATCTCGAGTACGAGGCGTACGAGCCGCTCGCCTTGCGCGGGCTCGATCTGATCGTGGCCGAAGCGCGCGAGAAGTGGCCGGCCGTGACACTGGCGATTCATCACCGGATCGGCCGCATGGCGATCGGCGAGGCCAGCGTCGCTATTGCGGCGGCATCGCCGCATCGCGCCGATGCGTTCGCGGCGAGCCGCTACGCGATCGAGCGCATCAAGCAGATCGTACCGATCTGGAAGCACGAGTACTTCGAGGGCGGCGACGTCTGGATCGAAGGC
>Ga0310902_10000428_pt1 | contig 11750 bp, 10 predicted proteins | sample C24D3metaG_FD_203748 | JGI IMG/M metagenome (GOLD analysis project Ga0310902, IMG submission 203748) | Lab incubated soil microbial communities from West Virginia University Organic Research Farm, Morgantown, WV, United States - C24D3 | ecosystem: Environmental > Terrestrial > Soil >...
GATTAAATTATAAGTAAATGCACCATGTACATGCGGCTGATTATTTTCTAAATGTATACAGTCTTTTTCTTCCCACGATACTTTGTCGGTTGCACTCGAGGTAATGGTAAATTTTCCTTCACCATAGTTTTCTTTCCCTCCAATATCTTCAAAATTTTTTTCTAATATTGGTATTACATCTTTAATCTGATTATCAGTATTTTTGGCGTCTTTTGCTGCAGCTCCAGAGTAACAACAGTCGAGAATAAGTATTGCACTTTGTTTATTTGGAGATGCATATATCTCCTTTTTAAGGTCATTTATTCTTATCCCTCCAATATACGGATCTTTTTTATCAACATCATAAGTAGATAGATATAATTCATCTTTTTTATCTAGAAATCCATGACCTGAAAAATAAAACATTGCAATATCAAATTTTTCATCCTTTCTAAAAATCTCGCTAACTCTTTTAATTATATTTCTTTGTGTAGCGTGCTCACCTCTAATTAGGTTTTCTCTATTTTTTTCAAATCCTCCTTTTTCAGATGTTAATAAATTAAATAATTCTTGAGCATCGTTTTCAGCTCCAGATAATTGAGGAATATCTCGATCTTCGTAATTGTTTATTCCTACTATTATAGCAGTTCTTCTTCCCTTAAAGATATCCATGTTAGACATACAATATCCTCTTATTATGACTTGTTATCAAAACAGAAACTATTTTTATAGATTTTTTTAATAATATGAGATTCGTTTGATTAGATACAACTAATTTTAACCTAATATTTGCTTTTAACAATAAAGTTTTTAAAGATTTTAAAGAAACAACCATATCAAATATAAAAATTGAAGTAAAAACTGAAATGAAGTGATAACTTGAAGCAGATTTTAGTAAATCACTCATTATTGTCCTTGAAAATCCATTTTCACAACTTGTATATATACCTCACGTATTTTTAAAATTTTCTATTAGCATTTTTAAGTTTATATTACATTTATTTAGCGAATTTTTTTCAACTAAAAAATTGATCTAAATCATTTTGTAATTTTGTAATAGTTCCGTTACCTGAATCAGGACTTCTTGATAATTGTCGTCTGTTGCTCACCATTAATTTATTGATAATATGTTTGTAGTATAATATTATGCTAACGAGGAAAACAAATTGTAGATGATGTTTTCAATATCATTTCTTTTATCATGTTAGGAAATTTAACTGTCAATACATACTCACCAAACGTCCTTTTCATAGAGGAAAAAATAGATTGTACAATCAACTTTTTCCATATATGACGCTATCTTTCCATTTGTCAAAAGCAGTTTTCTTTTCCATTACTATCAAATTTCTTTGAAATGGTTAGTTTTTTTACATCATGTGCTTGCTCAGTAGCGACGCTTGGGGATACTAGTCTGCACCCTTTGAAAATGGGAACATCTTGTAATGGAGACCTTTCTACTCCTATCATTAATAGAGGAGGTCATACAGGTGCAAGGTGGTGTAAATAGAGCAAGTAGAAGCAGGTGCACGCCAGAAGACAAAACAAGAACTATAATGGAATCATTGACTACAAATATACTGGACAACATTAATTCGTAGACCTCATCAGATATTTTACAATATCGAGATTGAATCTTGTAGTTCTGTAATAGATAGAAATCTAGGATAATAACAAGTATACGATACTTACCCTGTCTCCATCATTCTTCTACTCCATTAAACTCTGGAGAACCAACATGAAAACATTCCAGTCTGATGGTATCCTTATTTATACCCATCAAGAAATCTTCTTGTAATCTTTGAACAAGATGATGCTGCTCTATGGACAAAACAATTACAATTTTACCAAATTTTTTCTGTACCTGTTTTAGATGATTAATAAACGTACTACTGTTAAATTTATCAATTGTTTGAATAATTGTTTACCATCTAAAGATAGACAGCCAAATATAATTGTTATTTTGCGAGAATCTGTTACCGTTATTATACTACGTTTGTATTTAGAAATCAATTACTTTCTCTTGAAAATATAATCATATACAAACAAATATTGATTCATCTCGTACAACGATGTTCCAATCTAATTAATTTTTTATTGTCATGAATCATAAATATCTTTATTAATAAGTTATTGAATAAACTATCTTATGAAATCTCTAAAAAATCTTACTTTTAAGAATAAAAATCTAAATTCAATCATGGTTTCGGTTATAGTATCATTTTCTCTCACATTACTTATATCTTATCAATATGGTTATTCACAGCTAGCAGATAATCAAAATATTAATGTTTTAATAAATAGAGGAAATTCACTTTTTGATGAAAATAAATATGAAGAATCAATAAAATATTATGACAAAGTGTTGGAGATAGACCCTAAAAATACAGAATCATTAATTAATAAAGGAGCTGCTTTAACTAATATTGGTAAAGATATTGAAGCAATGCAAATTCTTGACGAAGTGTTGAAGATAGACCCTAAGGATGTGGATGCTTTATATAACAAAGGTGTTGCGTTAAATGGTTTGGGTAAATATATTGAAGCAATGCAAACTTTTGACGAAGTGTTGAAGATAGACCCTAAGGATGTGGATGCTTTATATAGTAAAGGTGCTTCGTTAGGTGCTCTTAGTAGATACAATGAAGAAATCCAAACTTATGATGAATTGTTGAAGATAGACCCTAATTATGTTGACGCTTTATATAACAAAGGTGTTGCATTAGGTGACCTTGGTAAACATATTGAAGCAATCCAAACTTATGATGAATTGTTGAAGATAGACCCTAATTATGTTAGTGCTTTATATAACAAAGGTGTTTCGTTAAATAGTTTGGGTAAATATATTGAAGCAATCCAAACTTATGACAAAGTGTTGGAGATAGACCCTAATTATGTTGACGCTTTACTTAACAAAGGTGTTAGCTTGGGTATGCTTGGTAGAGATGACGATGCAATAAAATACATTGACCAAGTCTTAGAAATAGACCCTAGTAACCCAAATGCACTACATGCTAAAAAACTAATATCAGGGGCACTAGATAAACAATAAAATAGAATTCATCAGTTTTGCAAATAAATATTATGACCTCGTACTAGAACTTTTTCCATCTTCTGGCTCTGCTCTGTATAATAAGGGTACAGCCCTTTTTAATATGGAAAAATATGAGGAATCAATAACATAAAGTATATAATTGCTTTACTATCATTTCCTATGTCTCATACAAACTACTGAACTTGCCAATATTGTTGAAAAATATTCGCTTCTGTAATAAGTCTTTGTATGCTTTTTTATTGGTTAGCTGAGTCCTCTCACCAAAAATACTTCAAGGAATTGCAAGGATATTATCTAATAAAAGGAAGAAAGGAATATAATCTACGAAATAATTCTCATAAAAACTATATATATCAATTTTAAAAAAATAACGATTATCAAAATCAATATTTGATCTTTATTTGCAAATGGATTTAAAGTAGGATCACTTTTGACGAAATTTCAATATAATATTTTTAATAATATGTCTTACCTCCTCATTATTTATTCTGACTACTTTATGTTCTTTGTGCAAAGACAATATTCGTTAGTGGTTTAATTTTGTTGTATGCCATTATTTCTTTTTGATAAGACTATTTTAAAAATGTATATTACTTCTATCCTTATGGTTATATCTATGTAATTTTTTATCCTTGTAATTCAGTTTTCGGAATATGGTTATGCCAGTCCAACAATATAAAGGGAAAAATTACCATAAAAAAAATTCCAAACACTCTTTCAGCCAGAATACAGCTCTCTGTTATTAAAAATTTATGTAAATTAGAATATTGAACTTGAAGAAAATCAAGAAATTTTATTGGGTGTTTCCGACAACCATATTCTCGCGAATAAATTAGAATAAATTAGTGTTTGTGATTTATTGTCTGTGTACTTGACATTGTAATTATTTTCGCTATTTATATTATTTGATTGCGTAGAAATAAGAAATAATAATGTATTATCAACAATAAAAAAAATAGCATCAAAATGAATATCTCTCTCAAAGTACTTGATTAGAATATTGTCACTTTTTTCTGAAAATATAATATTACTATCTCTATTTTTTAGCAGTGTTTCCCTATTTTTTAATACAGAGACTAGGATCCTAATATTTATTCGATTCTTTTTATTAGATACTATATTTAAAAAGTTAATGACCTCATCCATGTAACTAATCAGTAAAAATGGTTTCTTCGTAAATAGTACATCAATTTCTCTTTCTGCTTTTTAGATTATATCCACTGCAGCTTCAAATGTTCTCTTTTTTATCTTCTTTGAAATTTTTCGGCGCCGAAAATTTATAAATTGGTAGATTATTTTATTATTTTGATTTTTCAAAACATGCTGGATTATTGATAGGAACTAGGAGGGGATTCTTTAAACTTACTAAACGAGGTAAGCAGATATTGAGTCAAAATCCTGAAAAAATTAATGCTAGATTTCTTTACCAGTTTTCTGAATTTAAAGACTTTACAAAGGTTGAAAGATTTACAAATGACAACATTAAAGAAATTAAACCTTAAGATATATTATAACATTAAGTGTAACATACACATAATATTTTTTTCTCATACTATTTTTTATAACGAAATAATCTTCTTTATTTATTTTTATCATAGTCCGGAAAAAATAGGCAGCCCAATTCTTTTTCTTTTTAATAAAACTAAGTTTCTCTAATATTTCTATTAGATTATTCTCTAGAGTTGAAGAAGTAATGAGTTTTATTCTGATTCTTAATGAAAAAATTTCGTTTTCATTCCAAGATGGGTGATGGGTGGGGTGATGGGTGAGGTTTAAATAATTTTTCATAACTTTCAAACATTTTTGAATCTGATTGAAATATGCCTTTGAAAATTCCACCCTTTAAATAAAAAATGATTTTATCACCAGATTCTATTTGTTCAATTTTTTTTTTGACTAAGTTTTACTCCCCAAAGGAGATTTGAAGAAATTATATTCCAATTCTCTTTATTGATGATACAAATCCAATAATTCAAATCTAGAGATGTATATAATTATAATTATAATAATATATAACAATAAAAATTATTTATACATGTTCATAATAATTAAATAATATATTTGCTGAATTATATCAAAGAAATTTGATACTCCTTTTCAACAGCAATAATCTAAAGGTTTAAAGTCATAAAGCTTGTTTTTTTTATTGTATTTATGATTTTCATTTCTAATTTAAATAATATCTTTAGTTTACTATTGTGGCGATAATTAGAATATTTTAGTTAAATTTGAATATAAACCTGGAAGTAACACTAGAGGGTTCAAGTCCCATTCTTGTGTTCCAACTTATAATTCATTTTTTAATATAATTTTAGTAATACAAATCATATTTATTATAAACTTAAATATTTATTATAAACTTCAAAAAGTTATTTTCTTGTTATCATCTTATAACAACTTATGACTGAACCAAACAAGCGGACTCGAGGTTAGAATTCTGATCCTCTGGTGTGAATTGTACACAATCATATTTTTACATTTACTGAACAATAAAAACAAGCTTATTTGAAATAATCAAAACTTTAAATATTATGTTACCGAACCCTGTTATAATGAGAATTCTCTAAGTCGTCAGAACTCCTATAATACCAACGGTCGGTCTAAAGTTCCATTTAATGGTTAATTTTTCAGATTTAATTATGGTTTCTTTTTAATTCATCTGCTTCCACTCTATTTAGTCCAAAGCCCAGCAATATTGGCAATTCTATCTTGTCCTTCTTTTTCTGAAGCAATAAGTTGGACTGTAATATCATCGAAATATCTATCAAGAACACTTTCTCTTTCCATGGCTAATGGAGGAGTACAATAATCTTCTTCTATCCATAAGGCATAGCCATCTTCGGGATCAAATTTTGCGTTATCTAAGCCATATTGTAGTGCTTTTCCAAATGGCCTAAGTCTTGATATTTCCCCAGAATTCAATTCTTTCCTAAGAACAGACAGGTCATTTTTTGGTCTCGCTCTGACTATATATAATGCCATTATTGTTTTACAGACATATTAGTAAGAAAATATCTTTATAAATATCTCTAAAGATTAACTACAAAATCATGTCAAAATCAGTTGACTATCTTTCGAGCCCGTACACATCCTTAGTTTATATTATCTCTTATTACTTTACACATATGCCTGGAACATTGACCTTCTTGAATAAATGTGGAGATAATACTAAACTATCATCATATTTTAAAAGTGACGATTGTGTTTCAGAACTAAATAATATTTTGTTAACCGCTTCCTTATAATGCTCTATCGATTCCCAAACTGCATAATTAATGAATACAGTACTTTTTCCAATCCCTTTGTGCAATTGGGTAGAAATAAATCCTGGTTGTTGTTTAAAGTTCATAGCGTCCTCTGCCCAATCCTTTAAAAACTGCTCAACCTTTTCTGGTTTCACATTGAATTTGTTAATCAGAATTATCGAACCCTCTATTTCTTTTACTTCAATCTGATCCTTAAATTTTACTCTCTCGTCCATTTCAACAAATTTTGCCATAATAATACAATATAGTAGTAACTAATAGAATAAAGGATTTCTTTTTTCACTACAATAACAGAAACATTATTTGGATATTGAAGATCATGTCAAAGAAGCAAGTAACGAAAAATTTGCCTTTGCCAGAAAAGAACGATAGATATAAAAACTTTGTAAAAGATAATTTGATTGTAATGAGACTATAAATTAATTAATTTAGAATTACTATAGAGTTGTACTGAAACTATTATATAAAATGGTGTGCTTAATTACACATGAATTTTTCTAATGATAATGAAATGTATAATGAGGATATTGAATATGTTGATTATTTCGCAATACTTACTGGTAGAGAGGAAGTTCCACAAGTTTATACCTTAGATACTGCCTTAGCGACATTTCAATCCCAAGATAATAGTGATCTGAAATTCTCTGTTAAGTTTACAGAAATGAGCAAGATAAAGCAAGTCAATATTGATATAGGAAAATCGACTGAATCAGAAGAAATAGTTGCGGAGTTGTATAAATCGGAAATTCCATCAGATAAAGTTACGGGCAAATTATGTGAAGGGGATATAAGTTCACATGATCTTAAAGGTCAGTTAGAAGGAAAAGATACTGAAGAATTAGTTAGAAAAATAGAGCATGGAAAAGCTTATGTAAACATTTTAACAGAGGATAAACCAAACGGAAAAATCAGAGGAAAAATCAAGAAATTAAGTTAGAATGTGTATCCATTATTAAAATTTAGGATTTTACTTTAATTCTTGAATTTAAACTGTACTTTTTTGTTAAAGTCATTAGAAAAAATCACTTTCTTCGTTCCGGATATACAAGCCAAGTTGTCAATACGAAGGTTATTGTATATGCAATTACGATAAAGTGGTTTATCTTTATTTATAATAGAAAATATGTGCAGTTATATTGATCTAAAAAACTGCATTAGGTATTGATACTTTTGATATGAACCTCTGAGATTTTGGGTAGGGTTCAAATCCCATTGATTCCCTTTTTCATTTTTTTATCGCCTATTAGAAATTGTTTAGCAAATATCAAATAAGTTACCAAATTAATAAACATCAGTTTACCGATCCCAATTACATGTCATGCTCGAAGCCCTCCGATCCCTTATAGTATCTGGAATCTGTTAAATTAAGTTAATATAATATCTTGTAGAATTTATAATATTTATAATCATTTTATTATTTATTCATTTTACGTAATAATATTCTAAATTGTTAGTATTTTGAATTTTATAAGTCAAATCTTTTCAATACTTTCTCTAGCCAATGAATCTATGTGGTCTACGTGCCATACTGTACCATGCAAATCCAAAACCTAACACCAACAATAACGATAATAATGGCTATGAAAAGTGGTCAATTTTTCCATCCCAATATAAATCGTTACCTGTGCTAATTATGAAGAAGACTAGATTAAAGAAGAAGAGAAACTTAACTATTTTTATTTCATATTTTGGATGTGTCACCAAATCTGATCTTAGCTAGGAGAAAAAAATGTTGCTAATAATTTTGCTATTTTATTTAATTGGCTACTTGTATGGCCTTATAGTTGAAAAAGGTTTACGTGTTAGGACGCAAAGTTATGACGCCAAAAACTGAAATCACATGATGTGATTTCTTCGCTGTATACATAGATACAGCCAGCCTGGTTCTAGACTATTGTAGATGTTGTTATGACAATAGCAGATCAATATCCCTGGAGTAATGCATGATTTAATTAAAAAAAGAAAAAAAGGAAATCTATCCTATCCCGGGAACGGGATTATTCCTGATATGGAATCCAGAACGTCTGTCCTTAGTTGATTGTTAAAGTTCAAGTTGGCGCATATATTTACAAGATTCCTCTCGAAGTTTATACCTCCAACACCATTACCATTTTGTTCTCCGTTTACAGCTGCTTCATTTTCCTGAAAGTCATTTGTTGTTGCAAAATCTTGAGGTATCCGGTTAATATCTATGCCATTTACATTGATGTTGCTGTTAACACATTTTATTTTCTGGATATTTACATTAGTCTTTTCTGGATGCTTATCATATCCATATTCATCACCATATGGTTCTGCTTGGGCAGTTGTAATCATTAATGGATTTAGGGTCAACAAACTTGCTGCTACTGCCAGCATAATTGAAGCCAACACGACTTTATTATTATTGCTCATTACATTGTTAATTAAGATTATAATATATCAAAGATTGGAAGGAAGATTATATGATCTTGTAATATGTTATCATTCTGAATTATTGACAATAAAAAGAATAGCAATTGTTGTTAGGGTATGATATGAAATTGTATCATGTGTATTCTCCAAAGTTATTTTTTTTATTCTCCCATATCTTTGTCTTGCCAGTTCTTGTATGACCCGAAACTCTTTGATCATGGAAGATTAACAAATCTTATTACCAAAGCCCAAAACGACCACTTGAGAAGGAAAAAAGAAGAATAGAAGAGAAAAAAATTAGAACAAAATGAACGAATTCTTGTTACTGAAAATTTAAGTATGTAGAATTCCATAATATTGATAACCACTGGTAAATTCTCTATAGTGAGAAGGCTAGTTCGGTTGTTCAAGCAATATGCTACGATAAAGTAATGTCGTCATATGCACGTTTCCCCACTATCGAGATTTTTACACTTATTTCGGTGGTGTTGGAGGGAAAAAGAACTGTAAGTGACGGACGGATATCTAGTCATTAGCTCCATTATGACGGATATCATCATTTGCACAATGCTTGCTTTATCCATCCATCTCTCCAACTACTATATAAACCAGGATTATTTTTTAAAGATGGTTATAGTTAGATAGATTGATAGAATGTTAAATAGTTCGTATTTTCTTCTGTTTATATGTAAACGATAAATTGTTTAAGATGGTCCAGATGATGTTGTAAGTCTGTACCCGTACTTGCTGGATATGTTCCTATCATTCTTTTGATAATCTCTAAGTTTCTTGTTTTTCTGGTTTGATTGATTGATAAGTTTCTAGAGTGTTTACTGTTGATTACGAAGTGTCTTTTATCAGCATATATGAGACTAAAAGATTCTCGTTATAGATACAGGATATGAACTAATATACATTTGGAAAAACGCAGGAACTATGTCCTCCTGTTGATCGATTGTGTCAAATACTATTTCGACTATAGTATCCTAGATTCTATAAATTATATTACAGGTTAATACCTTATCTATCTATGGATTTTCTACTTTTTAGCAGCAACGGTTTCATTACCTGATTGACAGTTGACTAGGATATCTGCCTTGCCTAGAAATCTAATATGGCAATATAACCAAAAAAACTTTCAAAAATAATTGTAAATAATTTATTGACTTTATATAGAAAAATAACTTTTTAACATTTTTAAGATCGTTTATTATATACAGTAACAATATACAAATTGCAATCAAGTAACGCGGTTTTAGGAAAAGAAGCGGAGTTGGCCATGAAAGTAGATAATGACAGAATAAAATGTAATGCCTGTGCAAGATATTGTCAAATACCAGAGGGAAAAATTGGATTATGTGGAATTCGCGGAGTAGTCGACAACAAATTATTTCTATTCTCTTACGGGAGAGTTATTTCAGGTAATATTGACCCTATTGAAAAAAAACCTGTATCACATTATATGCCTGGGACATCAATTTATTCGATCGCTACTACTGGTTGCAACTGGTTATGTAAATATTGTCAGAATTACGATATCTCTCAGAGAAGAAAGATTGAAGGTATAGAAATGTCACCCTACAAAGTAATAGAGACCGCAAAAAAATATGGAGTAGAAGGGATTGCATATACATATAATGAACCATCAATTTTTATGGAATTTGCCAAAGACTGTGGATTAGAAGCACATAAAAATAATATTTTTAATATTTTTGTCTCCAACGGTTATCTTACTCCTGAATCTGTTAACATGGCTAAAAGCTTCCTAGATTGCATAACTGTTGATTTTAAAGGTAGTGGAGAAGAAAGTTTCGTTAAGAAGTATATAGGAATTCCTTCTTCTGATCCAATTTTTCAATCTCTTAAAGAAATTAAAAACCATACAGATATTCATATCGAGATCACAGATCTTATTGTTCCAGAAGTAGGTGACGATTTAAAAGCTGCAAGAAAATTATGTAAATTTATATATGATGAATTAGGGGATGATACGCCGATACATTTTTTACGATTTCATCCAGATTATAAGATGATGGAATTTCCATTTACTCCTATTGAAACACTTGAAAAGCATTGTGATGTTGCTAGAAATGAAGGTCTAAAATATGTTTATATTGGAAATGTACCTGGACATAAACTAGAACACACCTATTGTCCAGAATGTGGAATCATTGCAATACAACGTGATGGATTTGATATTATTTCGTGGAATCTTGATAAAAAGAATAGATGCAGAAATTGTTCTAACCCTATCTCGATAATTGGTAAACCTAAAAAAATAGGAATGAGAAATAGATTCCAAATTATTAACTAATTGATGTTCAAAAACATAAGTAAGTGGTAATATATTAGAATTAGATAAGACAGTCATTAAATTGATATCACCTGTAATTTTATATTAGGAATTAAATGGATCTTCTAGAGAAATTTTTTAGTATAGTTGAATACCCCAGGGATACCGCATTCTCTCACTTTATATTATGGTGGGCCAAGTTTATCAATTCCCTCTGCAGCACTTCTAAGAAAGATGGCGGTCATACAAAACATGATACTACATCCCGTTGTGTTAACTGGCAGCGTTTAATATAAGAAAAAAGATTTAGCCGTATGCCTTATTCTAATACAAATATTGTTCAAGTCTGGCAAAAATAGAGCATTACCTGTAATTTAATACTTTTTATATTCATAATTCTTAGCATAACTATACAAAATACATTAACGGCCTTAAAAACTTGACCTATTCAAGTAAATAAAAATATTGGTATAAATATTCATAGTAACATATTATTTATCAATTGAATGACAAAATGCTAATTACTGCAGAAATTAGTATAATCCCAATACGCCTAAATAATAAAACAACAGGTATGAGTAAAGAAATTGCAGCTGTATATGATGCTATAAAGGAAATAGACGATACTAAAATTACTCTTACTGGTATGGGAACTCAAATCGAAACAAGAAATTTAGAAAGAATTCTAAAGATTATAGAGATATCCCATAAAACACTCAGAGAAATAGGTGTCAAACGAATAATATCATCAATAAGAATAGATGAG
>Ga0310902_10000430_pt1 | contig 11739 bp, 14 predicted proteins | sample C24D3metaG_FD_203748 | JGI IMG/M metagenome (GOLD analysis project Ga0310902, IMG submission 203748) | Lab incubated soil microbial communities from West Virginia University Organic Research Farm, Morgantown, WV, United States - C24D3 | ecosystem: Environmental > Terrestrial > Soil >...
GCTCGAGGTACAGGAGTACTTCCGCCTCTGTTTCACCGTGGTCGGTGCGACCTTCAGCCGGCCGTTCTATCCACGCGACCTCTTCGAGCAGATCGACGTGATCGGCCTGGGCTCGCTCACGGTCGTTCTGCTGACAGGGTTCTTCACCGGAGCCGTCATGGCGCTGCAGTCCGGCATGACGCTCGATCAGTTCGGCGCGCGGCCCTTCGTCGGGCGGTTGATCAGCGCGTCGATGATCAAGGAGCTCGGCCCGGTGTTGACGGCGTTGATGCTGGCGGGTCGTGTCGGCTCGGGCATCGCCGCGGAACTGGGGTCGATGGTCGTCACCGAGCAGATTAGCGCCTTGCGCGCGCTCGGTACTGATCCGATCCGCAAGCTGGTCGTGCCGCGCGTGCTCGCCGGCTTCATCATGTGCCCGATCCTCACCGTGGTGTCCGACACGGTCGGCATGCTCGGCGGCTGGATCGTCGCCCTCACGCAGCTGCGAGTATCGTCGGGGGTCTACTGGCACGCGGTCGTGGAGGGCCTGTTTATCGAGGACGTCTGGATGGGCCTCATCAAGCCGTTCTTTCTCGGCGTGGTGATCGTCACCATCGGCTGTCACGTCGGCTTGCGGACCTCGGGCGGCACGCAAGGCGTCGGCCGCGCGACGACCAACGCCGTGGTCGCCGCGTCCGTCGTGGTGCTGATCGTCGACTTCTTCGTGACGCGCCTGTTGATTTCGATCTTCTTCTGATGCGCGCCAAGAGTCTTGCGGAATTCGGGCTGCCGGTCGAACTTGCCGAGGCGCATGCGCCGGTGGTGCTGTTCGACAAGGTCAACCTGGCGTTTGACGACAAGGTGATTCTGACCGACGTCACGTTCTCGGTGCGTGCCGGGCATACGAAGATTTTCCTCGGCGCCAGCGGCGCCGGAAAATCGACGATCTTGAAGTTGATGCTTGGGCTGTTGAAGCCCGACTCGGGGACGATTTGGGTGCTCGGGCACCGCGTCGATCTGATGGACGAGGCGCAATTGATGCGAGTCCGGCATCACATGGGCATGGTGTTCCAGGAAGGCGCGCTGTTCGACTCGCTGACCGTGGGTGAAAATGTCGGTTATAAGCTGTACGAAGAGACCCAGATGGACCTTGCTGACGTTCGCGCGCGCGTCGACGAGGTGCTTGGCTTCGTCGGGCTCTTGCAATACATCGACAAGCTGCCGTCGGCGTTGTCCGGCGGCCAGCGCCGGCGCGTCGCGATCGCGCGCGCCATGGCGGCACGGCCGACGCTGCTTTTGTACGATGAAGCCACGACCGGACTCGATCCGATGACGGCGTTGACCGTCGATGCGGAAGTGGTCAAGCTCCGCGATCTCGAGCAGGCGACGTCGATTCTGGTGACGCACCAGCTGCGCGATGCGTTCTACGTCGCCACGCACCAGGCGCGCCGCACGCCCGCGGGCGACATTGAGCTGTTCGAAGCGGGCGAAGCGAAGGTTGAAGAAGCGGATTTCGTCATGATTCGAGAGGGCCGGGTCGCCTTCGAAGGGTCCGCCGCCGACCTGCGGAACTCGAACGATCCATACTTGCAGACGTTCCTTTCTTAAAGGGCTCGCGACACATGCCACGCACACGTTCACTCGCCTGGGCCGAACTTAAGTTCGGATTGATTGCCGTCTTCGCCCTGGTCATGTCGGGACTGCTGATTTTTGCGGTCGGCGGCAGCGGCGGCTTCTTCTGGCAGAACTATCCGCTCAAGGTGAAGTTTCCGAACGTCGCCGGGTTGATGAACGGATCGCCGGTGCGCGTCGCGGGCGTTGAGGTCGGCGCCATTACCAACGTCGAGCTGGTGCCCGGCGGCGCCGAGGTGTGGTTCAACATCGTCGACGACATGAAGCCGATCGTCACCGACCGCTCGACCGCCAAGATCGGTTCGATCTCGCTGCTCGGCGAAGGCGCAGTGGACATCGAGGCCGGGCCCGGCGGCACGCCGATTCCGGACTGGGGTTACGTGCCGACCGGCAAGGCAGCGCCGACGATCGCCGAACTCAGCGAGCAGGCCGGCTCGGGTATCGCCGATGTGACGGCGATTTTCGCCGACCTGCGGGCCGGCAAGGGCACCGTCGGCAAGCTGCTCACCGACGAGGCCGTCTATCGTGATTTCAACAACCTGATCGCCGCGGCCGATCGCGTCGCGCAAAATGTCGCCAACGGCAAGGGCACCATGGGCAAGTTTGCCAACGATCCCAAGGTGTATGACGAGCTCCACGCCTCGGTCGCCAACCTGAACGCGATCACGGCGAAGGTGAAAAACGGGGAGGGCAGCCTCGGCCAGCTGTTGAACGATCCCGCCCTGGCGAAGTCGCTCACCACGACGACGGCGAATCTCGAAGGCATGACCGGCAGGCTGAATCGCGGTGAGGGTACGGCCGGGAAGCTCTTGACCGACGATGCCCTCTACAAGCGGATGGATTCGCTGACTGCACGGCTCGACACGGTTGTGCAAAACCTCAATAACGGCGAAGGTACAGCCGGCCAGCTGCTGCACGACAAGCAGTTATATGAGAACATGAACCAGACGGTCAGCGAGATGCGCGCGCTGATTGCGGAAATCAAGAAAGATCCGAAGAAGTATCTCAATGTGAAAGTGAGCATCTTCTAATGGCCAAGGACAATTCTGGAAGCTTGTTGGTCGCGTTCGTCATCGGCGCGCTTACCGGCGCGGCAGTGGCGCTGTTATATGCGCCGGCGAAGGGCGAGGAAACGCGTGACTACCTCGGGCAAAAGGCGCGCGAGGGCAGGGCCAAGGCACGCGAGGCGATAGATCAGGGCCGCGAATACTACCGCGACCAGCGCGAGAACATCGTCACCGCCGTCGAGCGCGGCCGCGAGGCCTTTCAGAAGGTCCGCGAACGAGGAGACCAGGTGTGAGCGAGACCGGCGAGCTGTTTCTCGGCATCATCGCGTTCGCGGTGTTGATCATGGCGCTGATTCAGGTCTACGCCATTTTCGCCGGAATCCGCCTCGCCAAACGGGTCGATCAGATCGCTCAGCAGCTCGATCAGGAAATCAAGCCGCTCATCGCAAACCTGACGGCGTTTTCGAGCGAGGCGGCGCGCGCCGCGGCCTTGGCCGCCAGGCAGGCCGAGCGTCTCGATCGCGTCTTCGGCGAGTTGGTTCAGCGCGTCGACGAGACGCTGGCGGCGGCACAGGAGTTCGTGACAGGCCCGGCCCGCCAGGGCATGGCCATCATGGCAGGCGTCAAGGCGGTGATTGACTCGTTCCGCGGCATGCGCGAGGCGTCGCGCCGCCGCACCGCAAGCCGCCCGGCCGTCGACGAGGAAGAATCGCTTTTCATCGGCTGATTCGCCTTCGCCGCTGGCTATGGCGGAACAAGTGTGTTAAATGGGGGACATGAAATCCCTCACTCCCACGACCATCCTGCTGTTCGTCGCTCTGACTACCGTGTTTACCGTAGCGGCCAACGCCCAGGAACCCAAGTCGGCCGCTCCCGCTAAAGAGCTCGCGCAATTACTGACCAGCAAGAAACTGGAAAGCATTGCCGCGCGTATGCCCGGCTCGCTCGAAGAGTTTGTCGGCGCGCTCGCGTTCCCTGGTCAGCTGATGGTCGTGTGGGCCAAGACGACAGCTCCGTCCGTCGTCAACGAGAAATTGATGCGCAAGGATTACCGCGAGGTTTACATCGACCTCAATGCGGCATCGGTGGTCGAGTCCCGCCACTTCGTGACCGACCTAGGCACGGATGGTCTGCGCGCGAAGCCTGAGCAGAAACAGGGGCCGGCTGATTCGCACGACGCCGGCGCAAAGAGCATGCGCTTCGATGGCAGCTGGCGTGAAGACAAGATCTCCGAGGCCGAATACATGAAGGCGTATGCAGAGGCCGACGCGGCCTACGCGAAAGCCGTGCAGGCACTGATCGACGAGATCAAGAAGGCCGGTTAGGCTTCAGGCTTCCGCGTGTTGCGCGTGCCGCAGGCGATGTTCCACCCCTGCAGGGCGGCTTGCGTGCTGCGCCGCTTCCCGTACCTCGCGCTCGACCGTTGGCCCGAGTTCGCGCAGGTTGGTCGAGAGCGCCTGATCTTGCTCGCCGCCGCGCATGGCCTCAACCGGCGTGTCTCCGTCGATCGTGTTCGACACTGCAATGAATGGAATGTCGGCGTCGTGCGCGCGCAACAGGTGCAGCACGTCGGCCGAGGTCACGACCTTCACTGAATCGTCGCCCAGGACAACGTCCCACGGGCCTTCCTGCAGGGCGGCCAGGAATTCCGCGCGTGTCCCAATCACCCTCGACTGGACCTGAAAGCCATGCCGGCAGAGGCTCTGACGAATGAGTTCGAGATCGTCAGACGAGTCTGCGACAAAGAGGACTCGAAGGCTGGTCGGCGGGACAGGCAACGCTGATATAGACGGCCATCGTCTCAAATACTCTCAATGGCAGCGCCTCAGGAGCGTGGCATGAGGTGGTCAGAATCCCACCCATGGGCAGGCGCCTGTTCATCATTGTCGAGCGATCGGCGACGGCTAACAAGACCGGCGAGGTAATCCCCGCCGAGCCCGGAAAGGAGTGCCAGGATGGGAAGGACACCCGCCGCCTCAGAAAGGTAATGAGGAGCGCCCAAGGTAGCCCCGGCAATCGGCAAGATGAGAGCGCTGCCGAGCAGGATGGCGCCGACACTGCGATCGGCCTGGCGCAGGCAGTTGACAATCCCCAGAACGATCAACGGCAGCGAAAGAAGCAGCAGTGGCGCCGCTGTGTCTTTTGCGGCGAAGAAGAGCCACGACGGATCCCAGAACCCCCAATAGAGAGAGGCACGAACGCCGAGGGTGTTCGAGTTGATTTGTGCCTGTAGCCCCGCAATCGGGTCGCGCGCGTGGGCGGCAAAAACGAACCATCGCCCGAAGGTGTCCGCATAGGTGTCTGCGTGCCGGAAGAACCACCAGGCTGCCGGCAGCCACGCGGCGACAAACACCAGGGTCGCAGCGAGAAGCCTGAGGCGATTCCGGCGGCGTGCCACGATCAGCGTCAGCGTCCAGAGGTAAACGGCTGTCAGGGGGGCAGCCGGATGCGAATAGACGCTCACACCCAGGGCTGCAGCGGCCATCGCAAGGGACCGCATGGAATCCCGTTTCAGGAACAGAAGCGCGTTCCATAACCACAGCAGGACTAATGGCGCCGGAAAGATCGCATCGGTTCCGCGTTGTGCGAGCGACCAGTGTGCTGGAGTTGCCATCAAGACTAACGCCGTGACGATGCCGATCCAGACGCGTTCGGTAATGAGATGAGCGATCAGAAAGACGAGTCCGACGTCAGCCGCAGCGAGCGCCGCGCTTGCGATCCGTCCGGCCATGTCGTCGCCACCCGCTGCCCGCATCGCGCCATTCGCGTAGACCGCGAGTGGCTGCAGCCAATGCTCATCACGCACGTGAAAGAACAGCGGTGTGGCACCGGCGTGGACATGTTGCGCGGAAACATTGAACGCTGACTCTTCAGCTGTAACCGGCGCCGCGGTCAATCGAAAGCCATAAAGCAGCAACGTGAGTCCGGCCAGGAGCCACGCCGTGACGATCGGCTGCAGTCGCATGTTGGAAGAGGAGTTGGTGCGCGCTGGTGGATTCGAACCACCGACCCCCGCCGTGTGAAGGCGGTGCTCTACCGCTGAGCCAAGCGCGCGCCCAGATCGTCGATCATAGCACCAACTCTGCCTTTTCTAGATGGTGCCAAAGAGCCGATCGCCGAAGTCGCCAAGTCCTGGCACGATGAATTTGTGCGCGTTCAATTCCCGGTCGACCACCGGCGTGAAAATTGGCACGGACGGATACGCGCGCTCGACGGCCGCGACACCTTCGGGGGCCGCGACGATGCAGACGAGGCGCAGGTGCCGCGCGCCCGCCTTGGTCAGCATGTCCAGGGCGGCGACGGCGCTGCCCCCCGTCGCCAGCATTGGATCGATCAGCAGCACGAAGCTGTCTTCGATGTTCTTCGGCAGCTTCGCGTAATACTGCGACGCCACGGCGGTGCGCTCGTCACGCTGCAAGCCGAGATGTCCGACACGCGCATTTGGAACGAGCTCCAGCATCCCCGGCAGCATGCCGAGGCCGGCGCGCAGCACCGGTGCCATGACGACGTCGGCGGCCAGGCGGCGGCACGGCGACGGGCCGAGCGGCGTCTCCACTGTTGCGTTCACGGTTGGCACATCGCGCAGCGCTTCGGCGCCGAGCAGCACACTGATCCGGTTGGCGAGCGCGCGAAAGCGTTCAGGTGAAGTGCGCGAGTCGCGTAATTCCGCAAGACAGTCGTGCACGAGCGGGTGGGTGACGAGTTGCAGCACGGCGCCAGAAGCTTACACGCAATTTCCGTATTCACGTACAATCCGGGCTGCATGTCGATTCGCGTTCCGGCGATTGCGCTGGCACTGGCGATGGCCGCGGCAATCGCGTGGCCGGCCGCTTCGGGAAGAGTATTCGCGCAGGGCCCCGCGGCAATCTCCCTCATCATCACCAACGGCATCGTCGTCACCGTCGACGGCAACCGACGGGTCCTCAATCCTGGCGCGGTCGCGATCAACGGCGCCGACATCGTCGCCGTCGACACTCCGGCCGCGATCGCCTCCCGCTACAAGGCTGCACAAACGCTGGATGCTGCAGGCAAGGTCGTGATGCCCGGCTTGATCAACACCCACACGCACGCGGCGATGGTGATGTATCGAGGCCTCGGCAACGATCTCAACCTGATGGACTGGCTGCAGAAGTACATCTTTCCGGCGGAGGCAAAGACGGTCACACCTGACTTTGTGCGTATCGGCACACAGTTGGCCCTGCTCGAAATGATCCAGTCGGGCACGACGACATTTGCCGACATGTATTACTTCGAAGAGGAGGTCGCGAAGGCGACCAAAGCAGCCGGCATGCGCGGCGTCCTGGGACAGACCGTGATTGAGTTCCCCGTCGCGGATGCGAAGACCCCAGCGGAGGCGCTAAAGCGGACCGAAGCGTTCGCGAAACAGTTTGATCACGACGAGTTGATCACTCCGTCGATCGCGCCGCACTCGGTCTACACGCTCGATGCCCAAACGCTCACGGCGGTCAGCGCGCTGGCGAAGCGGTTGATGATTCCCATCCAGATCCATCTCGCCGAAACGTCGGCGGAACTCGGCCTGTCGCAGGAACGGCATAAGATGCGACCGGTCGCGATTCTCGAGAGCCTCAATTTCTGGGCGCCGACCACACTCGCGGCGCATGGCGTGTGGATCAACGACGAGGAGATTGCGCTCCTCAAGAGACGGGATGTGGGGATCTCGAACAATCCCGAGAGCAACATGAAGCTGTCGAGCGGTACTGCGCCGGTCTTGAAGTACCGCAAGGCCGGCGTCAACGTGGGAATCGGCACCGACGGCGCGGCCAGCAACAATGACCTCGACATGTTTGAGGCCATGCGACAGGCGGCGTTTCAGCAGAAACTCGTCAGCATGGATCCGACCGCCATTAGCGCCGCGGAAGCGCTGGACATGGCCACGCTCGGCGGCGCAAGCGCGCTCGGGCGGCGACAGCGCCTCGGCTCGCTGGAGCCCGGCAAGTTGGCCGATGTGATCATCGTCGGGATGTCGAAGCCGCGTCAGCAACCGCTATTCGATCCGATCGCGCAGCTCGTCTATGCGTCGCGCGGCGATGATGTCGAGACGACGATCGTGAACGGGAAGGTGCTGATGCGCGATCGAAAAGTGCTGACGCTCGACGAGTCGAAGGTGTTGAGCGAGGCCCGCGCGGCGGCGGATCTTGTCAGGAAAGCGGTGCGGTAGGGGCGAACTTTAGTCGGCTCAGGACTTACTCGAGGACCCCGATGTAGGGGAGATTGCGATACTGCTCGGCGTAGTCGAGTCCGTAGCCGACGACGAACTTGTCCTCGATCGTGAAGCCGATGTAGTCGACCTTCACGTCGATCTTGCGGCGGCTCGGTTTGCTCAGCAGGCACGCGGTGCGAAGAGTTCGCGGTCCTCGCGCCTGAAGGATTTCCTGCAGGTAGTGCAGCGTCAGGCCGGTATCGACGATGTCCTCGACCACGATCACGTCGCGTCCCTCGATACTGGCATCGAGATCCTTCGACAGGCGGACTTCGCCGGAGGAAGACGTCGCGACGCCGTAACTGGAGCAGGCCATGAAATCGATGCTGACCTGGCCGTGCATCTGCCGAATCAGGTCGCCGAGAAACAGGAACGCCCCTTTGAGGACGCAGACAAAATGCAGCTGACCGGTGGGGAAGTCGGCGCGGATTTCCTGGGCCAGCGCGTTGATACGAGCGGAGAGTTCGTCCTGATCGAGGAGGACGGTTGGAGTGGCTGTCGTCGACATCGCGCGACAGACTAACATAACGAGACCGATGAAATCGTTCGACATCATCACCGAAGCCGACGCCAGGACGCTGGAGATCGGAAGCAGCGTGACGCTCAAGCCGGGTGGGCACGTGACGCCGCTTGCGGCAGACACGCTCAAGACGCGCCGCATCACCGTGTTGAGCGGTGTCGCCGATGCGAGCCTCGATGGCCTGGCGCCGGTGGCCGAGATCAGGTCGATCGCGATCGGCAGCGATCATTCGGGGGTTGCCCTAAAAGCCAGACTGCGCGATCACTTGCGGCAGCGCGGGCTCAGCGTCCTCGACATCGGCACGGAAGGATCCGATCCGGTCGATTACCCGGACATCGCCGCGCAGGTTGCGCGCCTGGTGACGCGAAAGGAAGTCGACGCGGCGATCGTGATCGACGGCGCCGGTCTGGGTTCGGCGATCGCCGCCAACAAGATCGCCGGCGCTCGCGCCGCGATGTGCAACGACAAGACGCTGGCGCGCTATTCGCGGGAGCATAACGGCGCGAACGTCCTGGCGCTTGGCGCGACGCTGCTGTCGGTCGATGACGCCATAGCAATTGTCGAGACGTGGCTCGCCACGCCGATGGGCGAGGCGCGATATATTCGGCGCCTCGCGAAGATCCGGGCGCTGGAGAGGATGCCGTGACCGACTATCGGCGGGTGATCGAGCTGATCCTCGAGGAACTGGCGCGCGCCGGCGCAGTGGCGCCGTCTCGTTGCGCGTGCCACGGCTTCACATCGGAGTGCTGCCCGGATCGGGTGCAGCACGTCATCGATGCCGGCGCGACCCGCCTGGGGCTGCACGCCGCCGATGGTGGCGCAAGCGGGGTGTCCGGTTACATCGATCACACGCTCTTGAAGCCCGATGCGACCGCGAGCGACATCGAGCAACTGTGCCGCGAAGCGGCTGAGTGGAAATTCGCGACGGTCTGCATCAACCCCACGTGGGTAGCGCTCGCCGCGAAACAACTGAAAGGCACGCCGGTCGGTGTGTGCACGGTCGTCGGCTTTCCACTTGGCGCCACGACACCGGACGTCAAGCAGTTCGAGGCGCGGCGCGCCATCTTCGACGGCGCATCCGAGATCGACATGGTGATTAATGTCGGCGCACTCAAGTCAGGCGATGTGCGCCTCGTCACCGACGACATTCGCGGCGTGGTGTCGGCCTGTCACGCCGCGGGCGCCGGCAGCAAGGTGATCATCGAGACGGCGCTTCTCACCGACGAAGAAAAGATCACCGCTTGCACGTTGTCGAAAGCCGCCGGCGCGGACTTCGTGAAGACGTCGACGGGATTTGGTCCGGGCGGCGCCACCGCCGCTGATGTCGCCTTGATGCGGCGCGTCGTCGGCGACGAAATGGGAGTCAAGGCCTCCGGGGGCGTGCGCGATCTCGAGCAGATGAAAGCGATGGTCGCCGCCGGTGCGACGCGCATCGGCGCCAGCGCCGGGGTCCGCATCGTCAAGGAATCGCGCGGCGAAGCGCAGGCAAGCGCGAAGAGCAGCGGCTACTAGATGCCCTACGCGCTCGTCATTCTCATCCTGCTGATCGCCACACCGGTGTCAGCGCAGGCGCCGGAACGCCTCCCGTGGTTCACCGTTGACGCGCACGCAGCGACGGTCGGCCTTCCACAGGCCGAGGGCTGGGTGCCGGAAGTCTCGGCCGATACCGAGCTCCCCGGCCGCAATTGGGGACTCAGCACAGGCGCGACCGTCTATCCGTTTCGCCTTGGAATCATCACGTTCGGGGCAGGCGCATCCGTGATCGTCGGCAAGGGCAGTAGCCAGTCGCTGACCATCACAAGTGGATCCGGTTCGAACGCGACGACGCGAACCACGCCGGTCGTGCATACAGGCATCACCAGCCTGGTGCCGCAGCTGTCGATCAACTTCGGACGCAAACTCGGATGGAGCTACCTGAGCGCAGGCCTGGGCGTGTCAAGGGTCACCAGCCGCGCTGACGCCGTTGGCTCGACGCCCGCGATCGAGGTACCGGAGGCGTGGAATTCTGCGCTCAACTTCGGCGGCGGCGCGCGATGGTTCATGAAGCCTCACCTCGGCGCCGGTTTCGACGTTCGATTCGTGAAACTGGGATCCCGCCCGGCGACTGCGACGCTGCCTGCCGCCAAGCGCACGCAGGTCTGGAATATCAGCGCCGGGATTTCAATCCAGTAGTCGGGGCGTGCCCTGGCAGTCCTGCAGCTTCCCGTTATTCGGTGCGTCCAGTGGATTCGGGACGACTGGGAGTCCGCCTTCCTCGACAACGCCGAGATTCTTGTTCACGAACAGCACTTCGAACACCGTTGCCGGCAGCGGCAGGACGTTCGACGCGCACGCCCAGTTGTTGTAATGAACGTTGACCACGTGGAAGACGCTCCGGAGGCGATTGATCGCCGTCACATAGTCCTTCTCTTCCACGCCGTGAAATTCGACGCTGAGCTGATCGATCTGCCGCATCACGGATACCGGCATCGTGAGGAATGACGCCCATTCCGAGCCCTCGACGTCCATCTTCATCACCACGCGCTTGCCGGCGTCGCCGTTGCGCGCTATCTGGGCTTCGACCGTGTCGTAGCGGCGCCCCTCGATGGTTTCGCGCGCCGGACCGACGCATTCTTCGTGGAACACGGGCAGGGCCTCGCATACCGGACGCTCGAGATTGAAGCAGTCGTACTGGTGCACGGGCTTCTGTAAACGGGCCGACAGCGTGCAGCCCCAGTTGTCCGTGGCCGAAATGCCGTACGAGTACAGCGACTCGGCGCGGCGCACCAGGTTCTTGCAGATCACGTAGCCGCCGTCGTCCTTGTCGCCGACACGTTCGAATTCGCAGTTGGCGAGCTTGACCGGCTGAATGGCCTCGAACAACGCCTGGAGATGCGCGGCGCGTTGCTGGACGGGATCGGGCGGCGGCTCCGGCCGACCGCATCCGACTACAAGGGTCGCCACAAGCAGGATGGGAACGCGGTTCATGTGAAGTTGGAGCGGGAGACGGGGATCGAACCCGCGACATCGAGCTTGGGAAGCTCGCGTTCTACCGCTGAACTACTCCCGCTCAGCAAAATGGATTCTAGCAGACGGCCGGATTAAAGTCCGCCCCTACGAGCGGATGATTCCGAGCACTTCGTCGCGGCGCTTGTCCATGATCTCGGGGGTCAAGCCCTCGAGATTCAGGCGGAGCAGCGGCTCCGTGTTCGACTGGCGCACGTTGAAATGCCAGTCGGGATACTCCGCCGACACTCCGTCAAGATCGTACGGATTGCCGCTCGCGTAGCGCTTCTTGAGCTCTTCGATCTTCTTCGCGGCGATGTCCATGCTCGCGACCTTGGTATTGATCTCGCCGGAGATGAAGTACTTCTCGCGCAGCGGCTTCAGCAGATCGTGCA
>Ga0310902_10000431_pt1 | contig 11735 bp, 13 predicted proteins | sample C24D3metaG_FD_203748 | JGI IMG/M metagenome (GOLD analysis project Ga0310902, IMG submission 203748) | Lab incubated soil microbial communities from West Virginia University Organic Research Farm, Morgantown, WV, United States - C24D3 | ecosystem: Environmental > Terrestrial > Soil >...
AAGAACGTGCAATTAGATCAATTTCGTGTTCTACACATTGACCTTTGACTTTGGATCTTATAGATTCAATGCTATATCCGTGTTTTTCAAGAATCTGACCAACAAAGGATTCGAAAATAAAGCCGGTAGGACCAAGGGACATTATTGATTCGCGTAGTCTATACCTATTTTGTATCTTTGGATAATGTTGGTCTTTTAGAAATCGAAGTATTTTTTTATATACCTCTTTTGTAGTCATGCCGTCATAAGATTGTTCAAATACTTTTTGTGCAATCTCTTCAGCTAGATTTCTACTGGCCCCGGCTCTTATACATGTGGATATTATTTTATCAAAATCAAATAAGACTTTCCTACCATCACTTTTAGTTAATTGAACAGATTCGTCAACTCTTAATCCTTCATTTCCCAAGGTATTATACACAATACTTTGGGAGAGATATATTTAATTTCGATCTACTTGCTGGATATTTGTCCTCTGATCTCACCATCAGGATAACTTGTTGTATGTACATTAACATATGTTTCTCCACTTTGCATCAGAGAAATTAGATTTTCTAACTTTTTTCCTTCTAGAGAGCCTTGCAGATCAGAAGCGTGGAAGTTCCCACTTGATGAGAATTGACTGGATCGTTGAACAGTTGATGCAACATCAATTTTTGGAGCGATCTTCTTAGGTAAAGATGAGATATCATTGCCATCTGTATCTCGGGTATACAAACTGACTAGTACCTCTCCATTTTCTCCACTTGTTCCTTTATGGATATGAATTCCATTTATTTTATCAGTATTCACAACGTTTACCTGATATGTTATAGTATTATCTTGCATTTGCAAAGAAGCAAGACCTGTTCCTTCAGTAGTTACAGGTGGTATTTCTTGTGCTCCATCTAGACTTGCACTAAATTTATCACCAGATGCTGAGAAAGCCGCATTTAATCCTCCATAGAACAAAAATATCGAAGTAATTAAGCTAGTCATAATTAACAATAAATTTTTTTGGTACATCGTTTATACTAATTGATTATATACAACATTTATTATAAACAATTTCACAAAATTTTTATAAATAATCTTATATAGGTTTTATCCATAAAACAAATCTTAAATCAATTCAAATAAAACAAAAGGAAAAAAATATTTCGAGCTAGAGATGGACATCTTTTGTAGGGATTTACCAAGAATTGCATATGTTAAAAATATATCTATTTATTTGAATTTACCTGATTCTTTCAGCCTAACTCTCATTCTTTCCTCCCCTTCTTTGAATCGAGTTTTATCGCCTTCAGTTTCTAATAGGAGTTGAGGTACTTCCATGGATTTACCGTATTTATCAAGCGCAACCATAGTCACAAATGCTTTACCAGCATGATCTCTAGTATTATAATCAAGATCTTCTGAATAAATATTTACCTCTATTTCCATAGAAGATCTTTTAACATAATTAATTCTTGCTGAAAGGATGAGAGCGTTTCCAATAAATATGGGTTTGATGAAAGTTATTCTATCCATACTTGCAGTAACAATATTTGACTGATTGGCATGTCTTTTAGCGACAATACCAGCAATTAAATCAACATGTTTTAGAATTACTCCTCCGAAGACGTTTCCCTTAGGATTTGCATCTGTGGGCAACATCATAATAGTGGATTCTGCTTTTGAATCACTAGGGCTCTTTTGAAATTTCATATAGTTATTATCCAAAAAGAGTAACCTCCGAACACTCTTCATTTATCATAAATATATTCATCATTGTCTTTTTCATTTAAAACTAATCAATACATACCTGATATCATTATCAAAGTATGCAAATAATGTACTACGAGTATCAATAAGTAATATCATCAAGTAAATTGCATAATTTAAAAAATATATTGAAATTTTATCTAATATTTGATTGTTTAATTGAAAGACTTGTATAAACAGATCATTTAATAATAATTTTGTTGTTCGAAATAAGCGATGAATGCATTAGATAAAAGTAAGAAACAATGCACCTCTTGGTGTGAAGAGTGCGATCAGGTTTTTGACAACATCTTTGATTCAGAGATTCACAGAAACAATAATAATCATAAGGTCAAAATAATAGAGTTTTGGACGATATCAAGAAAGTAGGATAGTAATATAAAAATAAAATCATAAAGACTAACAAAATGAAAAATTAATAAAGAAATGAAGTATAAAAAAGTAAAAAAGATCTCTAACCGTTAGTTTTTGCGAATTCCACTAAACTTCGCATTTAGGATTTCATGTCTACATATCCCTAATATAGAATATGTAACTTCTTTTAATCTGTCTATTGTGTTTCCCAAGATTCTAATAGCTATTCCTGAATCATCAGGCATCATAGAACATCCACCTCTGACCTCTGGAAATAGAGATATTTTATCATTAATACTATCATTCAATTTCTCAACATATCTGGGTGGTGTGAGGATGTACGTATTGCATAACATATTAAATTCTTCGAGAATTCCAAGGATCTTTAGATCATTTTTCTTGGGTTGTAACAATGCGGTATCAACAAATCGCAATATACCTTCTTGGTTCTTTCCCATCATTTTTAAATAACAAATATCATAATCAAAGTATTCACCCATAGCCATACGTCCTGGCACTATTGTTTCAGAATATATCATGGTAGCCTCCTCATGAATATTCAAAGTTACAGATTGATAGAACCTAGAATCCCTATAAGGTATTATCTGGTCTGGCACAAATTCAAAATAACTGTTGCTATCCAAAGTTATATTGACTATCTGGGTCGCATAGTTTTTATCCATTCTATAAAGTCTTGTAGCTCCCTGGGTGGTCATATGAGCTAATGCACTATTACCTATCTTGATATCTATTCTATACCGGTCACCTTGCAGAATTCCCCCAGAAGGGGACATTATATAGATGTATGCCATGGATGGCAGACTTTCTTCAAGGTATAACGCACGTTGAACAAAAAGAGGGACTTTAGAGTACTGTTCCCTTATTATTGTTCTATTTAGATTTTGATCCTTTTCAAGGGACAAAATCAATGTTCCAAGCTTTCCTGCTTTACCTACCCCTAACTGAGTCAAAACTGCTTCATAATATAAAACCTCTCTGGGAATATCCTTTGGGATGAAATAATCTACATCAAGAGGTATCATAATTATGTAAACTCTTTCATCATCTAATTGTTTTTCTTTAGAAGAGTTTTTGGAGGTGCCTCAAACAAAACATCTTTTATAATATGTTCTGCAACTTCTTTCACTCCCTGACCAGTTTTACAATTAACAAATAGAAATGGTTTATTTTGTCTCACGACAATAGCATCATTTTCCATTACTTTAAGATCTGCACCTATAAGTGGAGCAAGATCAATTTTATTAATCACCAAAAGATCACAACTCTCTATTCCAAGACCACGTTTTCTGGGATATTTATCTCCACTAGAGACATCTATTATATAGATAAAGTAATCAGCCAATGCAGGACTAAATGTTGTTGTTATATTATCACCACCGCTTTCAATGATTATCAAATCAAGATCTTCATTATGTTTGGATTCTATTTCTTCAACCACAGAAATATTCATAGAAGGATCCTCCCTTACGGCAGTATGTGGACATCCACCCGTAGCAAGTCCTATTACCAGACTTTCTGGTAGTAACCCTTTTTCAGATGCCAAGTTCTTTCGCATTCGATCAGCATCTATTTTCGATACTACATCGTTGGAGACAATTGCCGTCTTATATCCTTTTTGACTTAATAAAGGAACAAATTGTTCAATTAACATTGTTTTTCCTGATCCCACAGGTCCACCGATACCAACTCGAGGAATTCTTTTAACAGTCATAATAAATAAATGATAAATATTTTATGTAATAAACATTTTTGAGTCCATCCTTTCATGTGTAATCTGCAAAATATCAATTCCAGGAGCAAATTGCCACATATGAGAAAAGGGTCTATCAATATTTGTTTTTATAACCTCTATCATCACTGGTTTTAAAGAATGAATTATTTGTTGTCCTTCAAAATGTTGTAACATTCCCAATCTAAGTGCCGCACCTACAATGCTTACCGTAAATCCGTACAATAAAAGCATACAAGCCCTTTCTTTTCTTATGTTTAATCCATTTGAGGCTACGGCTAATGCAACTGGATAAATACCATGAGCAGTTTTATTCTTTATCGCATTATAATAGGATGAAACCATTTTGGCAGGAGTAAGAATATTATCATGAATTAAATTTGTTGCGACATCGTCGGTAATACTTTCATTAACGAAACTTGACACACAACTTAATAATTGTGTTCCGGACCTTGTCGAGGCATCCCGTATCTCCTTAACTAACTTCATGGAAAAAAGTAATTTGTCTATATCTATTACACCTTGCAAATCTGAAATTTTAGCAAAATGATATGCATTGGAAAGGGCTGTACAGTCTGCTGGACCTATTTGGTATTTCAGAGATACGGAAATAAATTCCAAAATTTTTTGTTTATCTTTTATCTTTCTGTTGTAAAATAGAGACTCTAATCCACTTGAGGTCGTATACATACCCGTTGGAAAAAAAGAGTCCCCTAACTGCATCATGCTTATCTCTTCTAACTGAAGATCGATGACATCAATGTTCATGAATATGGTGTCCTTCTTCAGGTTCAAAGATCATATAATCAGTTTTAATATCAAGAAATTGACTGAATGACGAAAAGAGTTTTGTAACCATTTCAATTTCTGTCTCTGCTTGTAATGGAAAATATACTTGATGTTTTGTAACCTGAATTGGTCTATGTAAATTTCCCAGTGTATGACCAATTTTTATCGACATTGAAAATATATCTTTGTTATTATTATAATTTTTCAATGTAATTATACCGACATATTCTGGTTCCAATTCGACAATGATCATCTTCTCATCATCCGAATATACAACATCCCCATGTCGCAGTTGTGGATTATGGTCAAAAACAAAAATAACATCAGATCCCTTATCTGTATTTTTTCTCATTCTGAGCCTTTGGGATTCCAACCTATTGATTTTTACTTTTTCACAGATACCTTTCCCAAGCATTAATTCATATTTTTCTTTTAATTTAGAATCTCTAGTTAAATTACCAATTATATTATTGATGGTTATCATTTTTTTTATTACTCGACCTGCTCTATCGTATTTTCTTGATTCAATACTTTTTTAACTGATTTAGAAGTCTTAAGATTATTTACTTTTTCAATCATTTCAGAAAGATTCTTTGTATAGTCTAGGTATCCATAATTATCAAAATGTGAAGACATCACCAACGCAAACATAAACCCGTTATTACCGAAAAGAATATCAGAACCTAACTCAAATTTCTTCGCAATAACACATTTTGTTACCTTATGTAACGGATAATCAATATTAAGATGAGAAGCAGGATCAATAAAACCTGACATTGATTTTATCTTTCCTCCAGAAATAACTATGTGTCTTATTTTTGTGGGATCCTTGATTATCATATGTTCATTTACGTTATCTTCTTCTACACAGTGACGAATTTGCACTTCTGTCTTTTACCTCCTTGATTCAGAAACGGCCTGTTGACTTAGGTCTTCAGCAGCAAGATTTCTATCAATTCTAAGGACAGATTTTGAAATTTCTCCAGCAGCTTCGAGGGCCATTGTTTTAACCAATAAAGGATCGATAACCCCCTTTTCACACATGTCCACTAGATCACCACTATCTATATCAACACCAATATTTTGTTTTGATGCTTTTGCAGCCATCACTTTTTCTAGACCATTAAAACCAGCATTAGTTAAAATTTGTCTCATTATGCTTTCAAGTGCTGACGCTACTACCTCAACTCCAACCTGCTCTAAGCCTTTCATCCTCAAACCTTTTAACTTTTCAATAACATGTAATTCTGCTGCTCCACCCCCAGCTACAACTCCTTTATTAAGGGCGGCTTCAGCAGCATTAACTCCATCTATAACTGATCTCCACCTCTCAAGAGATGTCTCTTTGGTAGTTCCTGATACTATTATGGAAACAATATTTTTTCCAGAACCATTTTCAAGGTAAATTAATCCTTCATCTTCATTTTCTTGAATGCAGTCAGCATTTCCAATTATACTGTCCCCTTTTAGATCATCTATCATTCTCACAGGCCTTGTTCCAAGATATCGAGACAGAAATTCTATTTCATCAGAAGAAATCCTGGCAGCAAAGATCTTTTTAGACACTAAAAGATTTTCTACGACTTCATCTATTTCTGGAGACGCTATCAAGAGTGTATTAGCTCCAGTAGACACAATTTCATCAACTATCTTTTTAGACTTTGAAAGTCTATCATTTTCCATGGTCATTATTTCTTCATAGCGTTTATTTTCTTTCAACCATGATTCTTTTACGGGTTTTAAATCTAGTTTTACTATCATTATCTTAGGTTTCTCAATTTTTATCGGCATCTCGGCATCGAGTCTTTTCCTTTCGAACACAACACCGTTGAACACGGTGTCCGAAACGTTTGTTTTTCTTATCACTTTAATTGATTTACCAAAATCAAAGGTTCCGTCATAAACGGAGTTTTCTCCAATGGCTCTAATGGATTTGATAACCAATGTAGATAATTTTGCACCATCTAATTTGGAATTCAGAGATGTTCTTATTACCTGTTCAAGCTCCTGATCACTTAACGATATCTTTTTTGCTTCTTTTTCTAAGAGTTTGCATGCTTGTTTAACGCCGCTATCTATACCTTCCACGACTTTGGTCGGATGAACACCTAGTTCTTTTACTAGCCTTTTCCCTTCTTTTATCATTTCAGAAGCCATTACAACTGCAGTGGTTGTACCGTCACCAACTAGCTGTTCTTGTCTTTCTGCAATTTCTACTATCATTCTTGCAACTGGATGTATAGCCCTTAAAGAGAGTAAAATTGTAACTCCATCATTTGAAACGTGTCGGTTCATCGCCTGATCTATTAAGAGCTTATCGAGACCTTTTGGACCTAAAGTTGTTCTGACTGTTTCTGCAACGGCCATTACCGCTTGTGAATTAGATTCAAGAGCATTAAACTCTACGTTTTCTGCAATTGGTCTCCAAACTCCATAATTTGGATTGGACATAAAATATTATCCTACTATGAGGTATATATCTCGATAAAAAAGAAAATGAAAATAAAAAATAGTTGGTGTCTGTATAGTTTATCTCTTATGCCATGAAGTATCTTTGTGCTAAGGATAATTCTTTTGCAGGGTCAACTGTAGCTATCTTTCCGTCCAGTTTTACCTCGTATGTCTCAGGATCTATTGTAATCTCTGGAGTTTTATCGTTCCAGACCATATCTTTTTTGCCAATGTTCCTGCAATTGTGTACGGGATGTAGAACCTTTTCCAATCCTAGTTTTTCTCTCACTCCAAGGTTTACAGCTGCCTTTGATGATAAAGTCAAGGACGTTCTTTTTACCGCCTTACCCATAGCGCCAAACATTGGTCTATAATAGACAGGTTCAGGCGTTGGGATGGACGCATTAGGGTCTCCCATGATTGACCATGCAATGAAGCCTCCTTTAAAAATCATTTTTGGCTTCGCTCCAAAGAATGGCGTTTGATACATAACGATATCTGCATATTTTCCTACTTCTAGAGATCCAAGGATATCGGCTGCACCATGCGTAATAGCAGGATTGATGGTGGTCTTTGCAATATACCTTTTAGCTCTAAGATTATCATTGTCTCCTGTTTCTTCTGTCAACCTACCTTTCATTTTTTTCATCTTGTCAGCAGTTTGCCATGTTCTTATTACAACTTCGCCAATTCTTCCCATTGCTTGACTATCTGATGAATACATGCTCAACACACCTTCGTCGTGCAACACATCTTCTGCAGCAATTGTTTCCGCTCTGATTCTTGACTCTGCAAAAGCCACATCCTCGGGTACCGCCGGATTCAAGTGATGACAAAACATCAGCATATCGAGGTGTTCATCAACAGTATTGACAGTATATGGTCTAGTAGGATTAGTTGATGAGGGGAGTGCAAACTGCTCACCTGCGATTTTCATAATATCAGGAGCATGTCCACCACCTGCGCCCTCAGTATGATATGTATGAAGTGTTCTACCATCTATAGCATTAATAGTGTCTTCAACGTAGCCACATTCGTTTATTGAATCAGTATGTATAGCTAATTGTGTGTCAGTCATGTCTACCGCCCTAAGAGATGCATCTAAAACTGCGCCAGTTGTTCCCCAGTCCTCATGATCTTTTAATCCACATGCACCAGCTTCAATTTGTTCTAGCTGAGTGGCAAGTGATGGATGTGAATCATTTCCTTTGCCCAAGAAACCCCAATTGACTGGGATATCCTCTACACTCTCCATCATCCTACTAATATTGAAGGTCCCTGGTGTGCATGTTGTTGCATTTGTTCCATCTGCAGGTCCCGTTCCACCCCCTATCATAGTAGTGATTCCATTGCTAATTGCATCAACGTACTGTTGTGGAGAGATCATGTGTACGTGGGTATCCCAGTGACCAGGAGTACATATTGTATGTTCACCCGCAGTTGCCTCTGTACATGCCGAGACAATCATGTTCGTATTAACATGGTCCATAGTATATGGGTTACCTGAATTTCCTACTCCTGCTATCTTTCCATCTTTTATACCAATATCGGCCTTTACAATCCCAAGCATAGGATCTAAAACTACGGCATTTGTTATGACAAAGTCCAAGGCGCCGTTTGCATTGGTAATACCTGATGCCTGTGCCAGTCCATCTCTTATCGTTTTGCCGCCACCAAAGACACATTCATCTCCTTGGGAGATCAAGTCCTTTTCAACTTCAATAATTATGTCAGTATCTCCAAGTCTTATTTTGTCACCTTTTGACGGTCCAAAGAGGTCCGTATATTGTTTTCTAGTTAATTTCAAAACCATTTTAATTCATTCTCCTTGAGTTTTATTTTCTCATCCCCCGGTACCCAAGTTTCGTCGCTTTTTCCATGGCAGCATCCTTTATGACAGACGAATTGAGACCGCCCATCGTCAGACCGTTAAATCCATATACAATTCTTTTACCACCTAATTCACATAACTCTACTTCTCGTGAATCACCGGGTTCAAATCTAATTGAAGTGCCAGCAGGTATGTTCAATCTGTATCCATATGTTTTGTCTCTTGGAAAATCTAAAGCCCTATTTACTTCAAAAAAGTGTGTATGAGATCCTATCTGACATGCCCTATCACCAGTATTCTTTACAGTAACTTTTACAGTTTTATAATTTGGATTACAGATTACAGGCTCCGAAGACAAAATATACTCGCCCGGAATCATTTCGATTTAAAAGCCTCCCTGCTTTTCTTTATTTTATTTTTTTCAAAATTTCTAATCATTTTTTTCACTCCTATTGAACTGGATCATGAACAGTAACTAACTTGGTACCATCTAGAAAGGTAGCTTCAACCTGAACAGTATGAATCAATTCTGGTACCCCTTCCATAACATCATTCCTTGTTAGAACCTCTCTAGCAGATTTCATTAATTCTGCCACACTTTTTCCTTCTCTCGCGCCCTCGACTACGTAGTTCGCTATATATGCAACAGTTTCCGGATGGTTGAGTTTTATTCCCCTTTTTTTACGGCCTTCAGCAATTTGTGCTGCGGTCCAAATCATCATTTTATCCACTTCACGTGGAACTAACATCATATCTTCAATTCACCTTATCATACTAGTGAATTTGAAATATTTTAAATTTGAAATAATTAATTTATATAAAAGTAATTTTTGCCGACGTCGGCTAAGATCAATATGCAACTGAAACCTTTACTGGAAGAACCTGAAGCCAATGAGTCATCCTATAAAAATCACCATTCTTCTTAGCTGGCAAAATATACTCATACCTTTTCTTATCCGCAATTATAGTCAGGTAATTTTTTGTTATAAACGAGCCAAACATATTTCTAACAACCGAACTAGAGCCCTGGCTTGCAATAACTTCATCTACCAAATCATAATCTAAGGAATATTCAAAATCTGATTTGTTCATAATTTTTCTGACGTCTAGTTTTGCTGAATCCTTTATTTTTGATGTGTGTTTTTTTTCGGATAATATTATGTATGGAAATGGACCCATCCCAGCTACATAACCAACATCAAGAAATTTTTTCATAAAACTTTTTTTGGTAATAATAATTCGTTTTGTTGTGAAGTCTATTATGCGGTTATCTCCTAAACCTGCATCTTTTTCGGAACTAAGTCTTAGAAGTATTTCTTCGTGGTTGTTTTTATTGCACCAATCTATAAACATCTTGATTTTTTGGATATCGGAATTCTCTCTTCCTTTGCTTGTAAGTTTCAAAAATTCGTTAAATTCCTGTATGTTCATTTTTTTCACTTTAAAAAATAAAAAATAAAAGGAATTTTTCGGATCTATGGACGTGCCCAACCTATACCAGCAGGTATATTAGAGAAGCCAGCTATTCCTAGTAAGAACACCCATGCGGTGAAAACGAACGGACCTGTTAAAGCAGGCAATCCCCACATTCCGAAGAATCGTTGGAGCGCAGGCATCACAAAACCGCATGATACTGTCGCAAGTAATGCAATTAAGAAAGATTGTGCGGTAAGAGGCAGAAAACTGGTGAGAGCAATCATTACCAATACCTGGTTGAACCCATGTAGACCTGCTCTTATCTCACCTGTTGGCAATTTGGTCAATATTGCCATGCCAGCTCCAACTGCAGACCCAACAAATGCCATCAAACCACCTAAATAAAGCGGAGAAAATTCATTCCATTGTGCGGTGTAACCATTTGTCCACCAAGGTCTGTCTTGGCCAGTTATAAACGGGGCCAATTCAAACGCTAACGTAAGTCCGACCACCCAAAAGATTCCAGTCTTCCAGTTTTCTACAAAGGTAACCTGGGAAACACCCTTTAACGTTGATTTTATGAATTCTCCAGCGGTCCATTTGAAATTCTCTTCCTGTACCTGAACAGGGTTTCCACTGCCTTTTATCAACTCTTCGTGTGCCGCGGATGCAGGTTCCGGCCAGATATCATGTCCGAATCTTTTTGTGGCGTACATTATTGTCCAAGTTGTAAAGATGAATGATGACGTAAATCCAGGAATCGCCCAAGATTTAGATAAACCATCCTGAACAAACATGTCTCCCATCAAATGACCAAATGCCATCCAAACTACTGCTGTAACAGCTGCACCGAATATAGATATGAAGAATGTTGCCTTGTTAGATTTAACGAAAGGTCCAGACCAAAAAGCCATACCAGTCAATATAGAGTTATAGCCGAAAAGACCGAATGCAACAAGTCCATATGGAGCTCCTAGCAATATACCCATACCTGCACCAATGAGACCAGATATCACCATCATTATTCCAGCATTTCTTGACGCGATAAAGACTCCAATTAGTATCAGAATGCCAGTGATCGGGGAACTGAAGAGAGGAACTTCTGAAATTCCATTAAACAAAATATAAAAGAAGTCCAATCCCGGATTACCGGACACAAAATCTGCTACTCCCATGTAGGTAGATTTTCACAAGGTATTCTTTATTAATTTGTAATTTAATTTTGTTTATTAATAAAGTAAAAATTTTTAGATCATATTATAATTGATTTTGAGTATTTATGATTACTGAATATCCTCATCAATATAAAAATATAAAAAGATCAGGAAAATAGCGAAATAAATAAATGTGTATAGTAAAAAAATTTATTAGAATTTGTAGTTATGGGCTTACATAGTTGCG
>Ga0310902_10000434_pt1 | contig 11690 bp, 11 predicted proteins | sample C24D3metaG_FD_203748 | JGI IMG/M metagenome (GOLD analysis project Ga0310902, IMG submission 203748) | Lab incubated soil microbial communities from West Virginia University Organic Research Farm, Morgantown, WV, United States - C24D3 | ecosystem: Environmental > Terrestrial > Soil >...
GGGCACACGTGACACAACGGATTCGACTCGAGACAGGTCGATCGGCCGTGATGCGAAAGGTACAGCGTCGCCCGCTGTATGGCCGTCAACACGTCGCCCAGCTCGCGCGAGACCGCTTCGCTTGCGGTTTGAAGCCGCGCGAGCACCCGCTGCAGATGGGGATCGTCGGGCAACAGAGGATGATGGCCCGCGAACAACAACAGCCGCTGACCGGAAATCGTCGTCAGATATGGCAGCAGGGCGAGCGCGCCTCTGGCCGCCGTGGCGTCGCCGCGCAGTCGATCGGCCAGGTCGCGATGTCGCTTGAACACATCGACGCCCGCCACGAGCGCGCGCAATCGCTCTTCGCGGTACGGTCCCGACAGCGCCACCGCGCTTTCGAGCGTCGCGCGAGGAGCCCGTCCCATCGAGTCCGGCGTGAGTGCGGGAATGCGCCGCAGCGCGCTCATCGCCGCATCGCGGCGCGCGGCGGTGGTGTGCACGCCGAGCACTTCCCACGCGTACAGGGCGAAGGGCTCGCCGGGCGGCTGCGGCAGCGGCCCGTAAAACCGTTCGAGGCGGTCCATGACCTTAATCATGCAGACGCGTCATGGCAGATGGATGATGGCAGATGGCAAGCTCATGCACGAAGCTTGGCGATCTCCTCATACAAATGTGCCGATGCAATGACGCCGCCGTGGAAGTTGCCCAGGTCGAGCCGCTCGTTGGGCGCGTGGGCGTTTTCGTCCGGCAGGCCGACGCCGAAGAGCACGCTCGGAATGCCGAGCTCTTCCTGGAACGTCGCGACGACCGGTATCGATCCGCCCTCGCGCGTGAAGACCGGCGCTTTGCCGAAGCCCTTCTCGATGGCGCGTCCCGCCGCACGAATGTACGGACTGTCGAACTCGGCCATCCACGGCTTGCCGCCGTGCAGCCTCGTGAGCTTCAGCTCGACGGTCGCGGGCGCAATCTTCGTGACGTACTCCTCGAACTGCTTCGCGATCGTGTCGGGATCCTGGTTGGGCACGAGGCGCATGCTGACCTTCGCCATCGCGACCGCGGGCAGCACGGTCTTGGGCCCCTCGCCGGTGAAGCCCGACAGCAGCCCGTTGACCTCGAATGTCGGCCGTCCCCACACACGCTCGAGCACGCTGTAGCCCGATTCACCGGCGAGCTTCGGGGCACCCCACTCTTTCCGGTACTTCTTCTCGTCGAACGGCAGCTTCTTCCATTCGGCACGCTCGGCTTCGGTGAGATCCCTGACGGCATCGTAGAAGCCGGCGATCTTCACACGGCCGCTCTTGTCCTTCATCTGGGCCAGTATCTGAGCCAGGACGAAGGCGGGGTTTGCCATGGCGCCGCCAAAGACACCGGAGTGCAGATCGCTCTTCGTGCCCCGGAGATCGATCTGGTAGTACACGAGCCCGCGGAGTCCGTAACAGATCGAGGGAATTTCGCGCGCGAACATGGCCGAGTCCGAGATCACCACCACGTCGGCCGCGAGCAACGGCTTGTTCTGGCGCACGAACTCGTCCAGGTGCAGGCTGCCGACCTCCTCCTCACCCTCGAGAAACACCTTGATGTTCAGCGGCAGCCGCCCGGTCTGCTTCATGTGCGCTTCGATGGCCTTGAAGTGCATGAACACCTGGCCCTTGTCGTCGGCGGCGCCGCGCGCGTAGATCTCGTTCTCGCGCACGGTCGCTTCGAACGGCGGCGATTCCCACAACTCGACCGGATCCACCGGCTGCACGTCGTAATGACCGTAAAACAGCATCGTGGGTGCTCCGGGAGCGTTGAGCCACTCGCCGTAGACGATAGGGTTTCCCGGTGTGTCGATCAGCCGGACGTTCTCGAGCCCGACACCCTTGAGATGATCGGCGCTCCACTCCGCGGCACGCCGCACGTCGCCCTGGTGCTGCGGAAGCGCGCTGATGCTCGGAATGGCGAGGTACTGTTTCAGTTCGTCGACGTAGCGGTCGCGCTGTACGTTGATGTAGTCAACGACTTTATCGATGTTCTCCATGGTCCCCCGGCTTACGGTTTGTTCGGATGTTCGATGGGCAGATCGACGCGATCGCCCCATTCCTTCCACGATCCGACGTAGTTGCGCACGCGAGGATAGCCGATCAGCCGCAGCGCGAGGTACGAATGCGCGGCACGATAGCCACCCTGGCAATAGGTGACGACCTCTCGATCGGGCGTAATCCCGGCCTGCTCGTACATCGTCTTCAGATCGCTCTGAGACTTGAACGCGCCATCGGGACCGAGATTGTTGGTCCATTCGAGATGGATCGCTCCCGGCACGGCGCCCCCGCGCGCGGCGCGGACGGTCGTGCCGCAGTACTCGCCGTCGCTTCGCGTATCGACGATGACCGCGTCAGGCTTGCCCAGCCGATCGTTCACGTCGCGCCAGCCGGCGAGGATGCCGGCGTCGCGCGTAGCTTTCCAGTCGGTCGGTTTCGGCCGGGACGCTTGCCGGGTTACAGGCAATTGCTTCCTCGTCCACGCGTTGTAGCCGCCGTCGAGCAGACGCGTATTCGGGTGACCGAAGAACTCGAGGAACCAGAACGCGCGAGCCGCTCTGATGCCCGACGAATCGTCGTAGACCACCACGGGCACGTCGTTGGACACGCCGCGCGACGCGAGCAGGTGCTCGATGATCCAGAAAAACGCGTTCAACGGAGCGGGGTCGGTATCGACGCTGCTGATACCGAACAGGTCGAGGTGCACGGCGCCCGGCAGGTGGTTCTCGCAATAGTCTTCGACGGGCCGAAGATCGATGAGGAGCGGCGCAGACGACTCGAGCTCACGCGCGAGCTCTTCAGGCGTGACGAGCAGAGACATCGTTCAGAAACTATATCTTAGGGGCGAGACAACTGCCGTCCTTCGTAGTCTTCGATGCGGGTGCGCGCCCAGTCGGGCACCGGCACGGGCCTGGCGGCGGCATAGTCGTAGGTGACCATCACCGCGCGTCCCTTCGCAACCGCCGCGCCGGCCTCGTCGAGCATCTCGCAATCCATCGTGAAGCTCGTGCGGCCGATCTTTACCGTGCCCAGCCAGATTTCGACACGCTCGCCCGCCAGTACGGGCCGGATGAAGTCACATTCCGCACGCGCGAGAATCAGGCCGGGTAGCCGGCCCTGCGGAGAATCACCGGTCAGCTCGCGCCAGTACGCCCATCGCGCCTCTTCCATGTACGTGAAGTAGACCGCGTTGTTGACGTGGCCGAACAGATCGCAGTCGCGGAAGCGCGAGCGCAGTTGATGGCGGAATCGAAAGGCGGGCATGTCCGGCTTTAGCGGGACTAGTGTACCCTGACGTCGTGCCTGAATTCACCTCCGACGAACAACGCGCGCTCGCGCCGTATTTCTCCAATCTCGACGGACCCGTCTTCGCGCTCACCAACCTGCCGGAGACTGTGAAGGGCGCGCTCTTCGCGCGGTACTCGCGATCGGCGAAATCGCTGCGGCGGCTGTTCCTCGACGAGTTCCTCAAGGACGTGGAGCACGCACAGGTCGGCGAGAGCAAAGTGGGCCTCGAGCGGGCCGAAAGGCTGTACGCGAAGGTCTTCGCCGATTACGGCGACGATTCGGTCGCCCAGCTCGGGGGCGTGCATCTCGCCTGCGAAGGCGTGTCGAACGTGCTCACCAAGATCCTCGAGTGGGGCCGGCTGATGGCCTATCTCGAGCAGTCGACGCGCTATGTGCCCTACACCGATCGACCGGGAGGCCGCTGTAAATACCACGTCCCGAGCGAGCTCGCCGGGACGCCGCTGGCGGACCGCTATCACGCCACGCTCGATCGGGCATTCGAGACCTACGCGCGCTGGTTCGAGCCGATGCAAGCGCATTTCCGCGCGCGGTTTCCGAAAGAGGCGTCCGACAGCGACGCGGTCTATCGCGCGGCCATTCGCGCCAAGGCACTCGATACGCTTCGAGGCCTGCTGCCCGCGGCGGTGCAATCGAATCTCGGCCTGTTTGGAACGGGCCAGGCGTATGAGGCGCTCCTGCTGCGCATGCGCGCCAACCCGCTGGCTGAGTGCCGCGAATACGCAGACCTCATCCTGACCGAACTGAGAAAGGTGATCCCCGCATTCCTGACACGCGTCGATCAACCCGAGCGAGGCGGCCGCTGGACGGCCTATCTCGCCGCGACGCGTACCGCGATCGAGAGCGTCGGGGCCGACCTTCTGTCGGATGTCGACCGCGAGCTCCGTCCCGAAGTGACCCTCACCGATTTCGATCCCGACGGAGAAATCAAGGTCGTCGCCGCGGCGCTGTACGCCGTGTCGGATCTCCCGGACGACCAGTTGTTCGACGTGGCGCGGCGCATGTCGTCCGACGACCGCGCGCGCGTGCTCCAGGCGTATATCGGGCGCCGGGAGAATCGCCGGCACAAGCCGGGGCGCGCGTTCGAGCGCACGGCGTATCGCTTCGATATCCTCGCCGACTACGGCGCGTTCCGGGATCTGCAGCGTCACCGCCTGCTGACCCTCGAATGGCAGCCGCTTGGCGCGCTCCACGGCTACGTCGAGCCCGATGCCATCGAAGCCGCCGGCGCTCACGACGAGTGGACCGAGGTGATGAACGCGTCGGCCGAACTGCACGATTCGCTGCACGCCGCCGGTCTGTCTGCGGTTGCGCCGTACGCGGTGTCGATGGCCTACCGCATCCGGTTCTACATGGAGATGAACGCGCGCGAGGCGATGCACCTCATCGAGCTGCGGACGGCGCCGCAGGGACATCCCGCGTACCGGCGCATCTGCCAGGCGATGCACACGCTCATCGCCGACAAGGCGGGCCATCGCCTCATCGCCGACGCCATGACATACGCGGATCACTCAGAGGTGGAACTGGAACGGCTTAAAGCGGAACGGGCGGCCGAGAGGAAACGTGAAGCCAGAAGCTGAGATTCGCAGATTGTGAGATGGTGCGTCAGTCCCCATTCCCTTTGGACCAGTACCTCGAGTATTCATCGAGAAACGCCAGCGACGTGAACGTCCGCATGCGATCGAAGAAGAGCACGCCATCGAGGTGATCGGTCTCGTGCTGAATCACCCTCGCCGGAAAATCGTGCGACGTGATGTCGATCGGGCTTCCCGTCCGATCGAGCGCGCTCACCTTGATCGTGCGCACGCGTGGCACGCGGCCCCTGATGTCGGGGATGCTCAGACAACCCTCCCAGTCCTCGACAATCTCGTTCCCCACCGGCGTGATGACGGGGTTGATGAACACCATCGGCTCGTCGCCGGGTGACAGCGGCTCCTCTTCCTGCGGCGCGATCGCCGCGACGAAGATCCTCAGTCCCTCGTGAATCTGCGGCGCCGCCAGGCCGACCCCGTGGTACTCGTGCATGGTGTCGATCATGTCGTCGATGAGCTGCTGAACGGCGGCGTGCTTCAGCTCGACGCGCGCGACTTCTCTCGCGCGGGCGCGCAGGACCGGGTGCCCCATGCGGGCAACCTTGAGAAGTGACATAGTTAGATTGTATTGAAAATTGGCGGATTCGCAGATTCGCAGGGGAGATGCATGGACTCTGGACGGGCGGACTACAGGCGCGACCCGCCTGACCCGATACGACAGGGCATGAAGCTGCTCAGAACTGCGCTGGTCATCGCGCTCGCGTCCACCTCGACCGCCTGTCTCGGTCTGGACTCGATTAAGAACCTCTTCAGCTCACCAACGGGCCCCGACTCGAATACAGGAGAGGTCCGGTCGTACATCGGGACGTGGAACGGATCGGCCGTGGCACCCGCCGCGCAGAGCTGCAGCGGGCTGCAGTGGAAGATTACGTCCCAGTCGGGGAGCCAGGCGTCCGGTGACTTCACCGCGACCTGTTCGGACGGGGTCACGCTCGCCGGCACCATGACGGCCACACACGGCGACACGACGATCCCGTGGGCTGCCACGGGGACCGCGTCGAAAGGCGGCGTGACGTGCCCGTTCAACCTCACGGGCGCCGGCACGTTCCAGGGCACGTCGAACATCGTCGTGACCTACTCCGGCACGTCGTGCAACGGGCCGGTCAGCGGGACGGAAACCATCAAGCGCTAGCTGGGTTCAAGCGATAGTGACGTCCTTGTTCAAGTAGACGTCCTGAATCGCGTTGAGAAGCCCGACGCCTTCCTTCATGGGCCGCTGGAACGCCTTGCGGCCCGAGATCAGCCCCATGCCGCCCGCACGCTTGTTGATGACGGCGGTCTTCACGGCTTCCTTGAGATCGCTCTCACCCGATGATGCGCCGCCCGAGTTGATCAGGCCGGCGCGGCCCATGTAGCAGTTCGCGAGCTGATAGCGCGTGAGATCGATCGGATGGTCGGACGACAGATCCGAGTAGACCTTCTTGTGCGTCTTGCCGAAGCCCTGGATCGCGTTGTAGCCCCCGTTGTTCTCGGGCAGCTTCTGCTTGATGATGTCGGCCTCGATCGTCACGCCCAGATGATTCGCCTGACCGGTGAGGTCGGCGGCAACGTGATAATCCTTTTCCTTCGTCTTGAACGCTGGATTGCGCAGATAGCACCACAGCACCGTCGCCATGCCAAGCTCGTGTGCCTGCTGGAACAGCTCTGAGACCTCGACGATCTGCCGCTTCGATTCCTCGGAGCCGAAGTAGATCGTCGCGCCCACCGACTGGCATCCCATGTCCCACGCCTGACGCACGCGCGCGAACTTGATCTGATCGTACGTGTTCGGATACGAGATGAACTCGTTGTGGTTCAGCTTCACCATGAACGGAATCTTGTGTGCGTACTTGCGCGCGACCGATCCAAGGACGCCGAGCGTCGATGCGACCGCGTTGCAGCCACCCTCGATGGCCAGCTTCACGATGTTCTCGGGATCGAAGTACAGCGTGTTCGGCGCAAACGACGCCCCCGCCGAATGCTCGATGCCCTGATCGACGGGAAGGATGGACACGTAACCGGTGCCTGCGAGACGCCCGTGGCTCAACAGCGACTGAAGCGCGCCCAGCACGCGCGTCTGGCGATCGGCCAGGCTGTAAATACGATCGACGTAATCGGGTCCGGGCAGATGGAGCGAGTCCCGGGGAATCGTTTTGCACTGGTGCTGCAACAGCGCCGCAGCCTCATCGCCGAGGATTTCTTCGATTTTCGAGCCGACTGATTGAACTGCCATAATTCACCCTTCCCTTAGAAGGCGACATTTTATCACTGGGGTCCGGCTAAAGCCGGACATGCCGTGCGATTCTGCAAGAAACCCGACGTTACGTGCTGGCGTGGGTCCGTCGCACTGCGACGGGATACCTGAAGTCTTCCACTACCGCCGCCTCGACGGCCTGACGGACAAAATCGTCGATCGGCAGCGCGTGTTCGGCGGATTCGATGTCCGCGCGCCTGGCTTTGGTTGCGGGATGCTTCGGCGTGAACAGCTGACAGCAATCCTGATCTTCGATGATCGAGATCGGATAGCTACCGAGACGCTTGGCTTCCACCGTGATCTCGTCCTTGTCCATGCCGACGAGCGGACGCAGGATCGGCAGCGTGGTCACCGCTGCAATCGTCGCCATGTTCTCGAGGGTCTGGGACGCGACCTGCCCGACAACCTCTCCCGTCACCAGCGCGCCGGCGTGCGTGCGCCCGGCGATGGCCTCCGCGATCCGCACCATCAATCGCCGGTAGATGACGACACGGAGCGGGGGCGGGACGGCGAGCATGACCTGCTGCTGGATCTCGCCGAACGCCACCGTGTAGAGCCGCGTGTGCTGCTGATACCGCGTCAGCAGCCCCACGAGCTCGCGGACTTTTTCCTGCGACGCGCGCGACAGAATCGGATAGCTGTGAAAGTGGACCGGAATCACCCGGCAGCCGCGCCTCATCAGTCGGTACGTCGCGACCGGCGAGTCGATGCCGCCCGACAGCAGCGCGACCACACGGCCGCTCACCCCCGTCGGCATACCGCCTGCGCCAGGTTCCTTGCCGAAGTAATAGAACGCCTCGCCGGTGAGCGCTTCGACGTGGATCGTCAACTCGGGATGGTCGAGGTTGACCGTCCATCCCTTCGCCTGCTTGATCCGTCCGCCCACCTCGCGCTCGATTTGCGGCGATGTCAGGGGAAAGCGCTTGTCGGCCCGCTTGGCGGACACGCGAAACGTGGCGACCTGCAGATCGCCGAGGTCATCGAGAACCGCCCTGGCGATGCCGTCGATATCGAGTGGCACGAGCGCCGCTTTCGAAAAATTCGCGATGCCGAAGACGTGGTGCAACCGATCCGCGACTGACTCCCACGCGTCGGTCGAGCCGAGCGTCACTTCGATGCGCCCCATTTTCGAGACGACCCGTGTCACGTCGAGATCGCTCGTCGCGGTCTTGATGTTCCGCACCAGCCGCGCGATGAACCACGGACGGTTTCGTCCTTTGAGCGCGATCTCCTGATAGTGAACGACGACAGATTTCATGACAGGCTGTCGGCGGCAAGACGGCCGCTCGCGGCGGCGCCTTCGATCGTCGCGGGCAGCCCGGTCTCGATCCAGTCTCCCGCCAGGACCAGGCGCGGCACCTCGGTGGCGGTCTCCGGCCGCTTCGGCTGACCGGGGGCGAGCGAAAATGTCGCCCGCCGCTCCCGGACGACCGACGCGCGCACCACCTTTGCGGCACGCGAGTCGGGCAGCGCCTCACGCAGCTCCCGAAGCGCCAGCGCGATCAAGTCTTCGTTCTGAAACGCCATCACCTCGTCGGCGCCGCTCGACACCAGCGTCAGATGCGACGTGTCCGATTCGAACATCTGTTCCTTGTCGAAGACCCACTGCATCACTCGCCCGGGCAGGCCGAGAAACGGCGTTTGCAGTACACGCCGGTCGAGCCAGAGGTTGACGCTCGCGATCGGGGACGGCTGGGTCGCGGCCGCGGCCTTCTGAAGTCCTTCCACCGGCGCGGTGTCACCGGCAAACAGGTCGCTCAGTGCGTACCACGGCACGGCGACGACGATGGCGCCGGCCACCAGGCGCATGCCGCGAGCCTCGACGTAGTCCACGTGCCCGTTCCGCAGATGGATTCGCGCGGGCGCGCCGACGCGCACGACGCCACCATGTGATTCGATGAAGCGGCGCGACGGCTCCGCGTAGAGCTCGTCCAGCGGACACACCGGCAATCCGAGCGACGCGTCCCTGGGTCCGTCGCCGAACATCCGCGCGAGCACGGCGGCAAAGGGCGGGGCGGCGGCCGTCCGCACCGACTGGTTCAGCGCGGCGAGCGCCAGCGGCTCCCACAGCATCTCCCGTATGCGCGACGTCTGGCCGTTGTTGATCAGCCACTCCTGCACCGTTTCGCCCGGCGACGCGGCTATGCGTGTGGGAGACTGCCCCTGCTTCCTGGCTTTCTGCTCGGCCTGCGCCAGGCGAATCGGCCCGATCAGCCGCGAGGCCGCGATTCGATCGCGCCAGCCGAGCGCGGGCCAGTCGAGCAGACCTGATACAAAGTTCATGGGCGGCGGCATCGGCGACAAGCGAAGCCGACTGCGGATGCCTCGGGCGTCGACGAAGTCCACTTCGAGATTCGGCTGCACCCGCACGCGCTCTTCGCTCCCGATCTGGCGGAGAAAGGCGAACGTGTCGTCGTAGCAACCGAGCAGCACGTGCTGGCCGTTATCGACCCGCTCGCCGGTGCGCGGGTCGTCGAAGGCCGTCGCGCGTCCGCCGAGGACCGGCCTGGCCTCGAGCACCGTGACGCGTGCGCCGCGCGCGGCCACGGCGACAGCCGTGCGAAGCCCGGCAATGCCGGCGCCGATGACGAGTACGTCGGGCGATATCATTTCAGCGGTACCATCACTTTCAGCCAGGTGACACCGGCGATCAACGCCTGCCGGGGGCGCGACACCCGCACGTGCTGGCGGAAAACATCATAGCCCGCCCGCTCGATGGCGCGCAGGAGGGCATAGTAGATCGCGCCCATGATACGCGCGGCGATCAGCCGGCGCTCGTCATGGCGCGGCAGCGCCGCCTCGGCTTTCTTGTAGAACGTCCGCGCGCGCTCGACCTCATAAGCCAGCAGTTGCCGGACTTTCTCGGTCACCACGCCCGCCCGCAGGTCCGCCTCGGTACACCCGAAGCGCTGGAGATCCTGCGCCGGAATGTAGAGCCTACCCCGGTTCAGATCGGACGCCACGTCGCGCACGATGTTGGTCAGCTGCAGCGCAATCCCGAGATCGATCGCGTAGTCGCGCGCCTGCAGATCACGGTATCCGAAGATCTCCACGCAGATCAGGCCCACCGCCGACGCGACGCGCAGACAGTACTGCCGCAGTTCGTCGAAGGTCTGGTAGCGGGTATGGCGGAGATCCATCGCCACGCCATCGATCAAATCCTCGAACGCCGATCGCGGCAGCGTAAATCGCGAAATGTACGGCAGGAGCTGGCGTCCCTGCGGGGTGGCGGGCTCGCGCCCCTCGTACAACCGCGCGACTTCGTCGCGCCACCCGGTCAGGGCACTCGCGGGATCCCGATCGCCGGGCTCGTCCACCGCATCGTCGACGGCCCGGCAGAAATCCCAGACCGCAACGATGGCGTTGCGCTTGTCAGCGGGAAGCGCCAGGAACGCATAGTAGAAGCTCGTCGCGCGCCCGCTCATGGTGCTGCCGCTGCCCCTCCGCGCCGCCTGCGGCTCCAGGCCAGGGTTCGCCACAGCAATGAGGGCGCGTCGGCCACGCCGAGCGTCGGCCTGGACGTGAACACGTCGTAGTCGCGCTGCTCCAGGCGATCGAGAATCTGCATGCCGCCGAGCCACGTGGCGCGGAGCTCGTGCCGGAGCCGGCCCTCGACGAGGTCGCAGACCTCGCGCCCGCCCTCGAACAGATCGCGCGTGCGAGTCGCGACGCCGCGTAACACTCGATGCCAGCCTTCGGTGAGACGTCGATCGTCGAGGTCGCGGAGCTGAGCGTTCTCGGCGCGCACATCATCGAGCGGCACGTAGAGACGCCCCTTCTGCCAGTCGCGGTCGAAGTCCTGCCAGAAGTTCGTCAATTGCAGCGCCGTGCAGAGCGCGTCGGACGATCGATCGAGGCGGGCGTCGCGATGCCCTGCGATGCGCAGCACGAGCCGGCCGACCGGATTCGCCGAGCGCCGGCAGTAGTCGAGTACGCCGCTCCACGTGGCGTAACGATGCGTCGTGATATCCTGACGAAACGCGCTGAGCAGATCGTCGAAGAGCGACACCGGAAGATCGCAGTCACGGATGGTCGTGCCGAGCGCGAGAAACACACGATCCTCTGGATGATCCCGCCTGATGCACGCGTGCAGCCGATGCTGCCAGTCGTCCAGCAACCGAAGTCGCTCGTCGGCAGAATGCTGCCCTTCGTCGGCGAAGTCGTCGGCTGTTCGCGCAAACGCATACAGCGCGGCCACGTGCGGACGCATGCGCGCCGGCAGCAGCCACGAGGCCACCGGAAAATTCTCGTAGTGCGCGCGTGCGAGCCGCTCGCACTCGGCGTAGGCCGCACGCACCGACGCCGCGTCAGGCCCGGTCACATGATCTCGTATCGGCAAGACGGACATTGTAGCGGACCGGTCGCACCCTGATGCGCGACCTGCTAGCCGCGCTCGTCGCCGCCGCGCTCATCTTCGCCGCCTTGAGCCTCCTGACCACGCTGCATTTCTACCGGAAGCGGCATCAGCGCGCGCGCGAGCGGGAGCTCGGCCGGGGCCGGACGATCATCGTCGAACTGCCGACCGATCCCGAACTGACGCTGTTCACCGAAGATGAG
>Ga0310902_10000435_pt1 | contig 11679 bp, 13 predicted proteins | sample C24D3metaG_FD_203748 | JGI IMG/M metagenome (GOLD analysis project Ga0310902, IMG submission 203748) | Lab incubated soil microbial communities from West Virginia University Organic Research Farm, Morgantown, WV, United States - C24D3 | ecosystem: Environmental > Terrestrial > Soil >...
GGCTCTGGCAAAAACGCTGACGGATGTCCATATCCGGGACCTGGAGCAGACGGGCTGGGCGTACAGCCAGCACGTCAGGTTCCAAGTGTTCCAAGGGGATAAATCACTGCCTTCCTGGCAGTTCTCAACGCTGGCCGATGCAAAACAGAAGGCCAGGCTTTGGGCCAACTCGCACATTATGGATTTGGTAACCAATCAGTGGGTTTGGGACAATATGACGATGGATCGGAAAAGCGCGGAGCGGAAAAAACAAGCTGTCTATGATTTGTTCGTGGGCGGTGTTTCCACCGGAGGTACGAAGTATGCTTTCTTGCAAGATGCGATCTGCGCTTCTGCATCGGTTCCCCGGAGCGAGGTTGTTAATATGGCCACCGGCATGGTGGTTTATTCCAATCTGCCTCCGTATTCCGTAAGGCAGAACGGCAAAGAGATCCGCACCTTCTTCAGCGTCGACAATGCCGCAGCGTATGCCAAAGCGTTCATTGGAACGGAAGTTGTTAAGGGTGGCGAAGTTTGGTGGACGAATGTTCCTTACCTGCAAGTCTATCAAAAAAACCGTCTTGTCCAGTCGTTCCATAACCTTAAAGCCGCGCTGCTATATGCCGGGACGCTTGAAAACTCCCGCATTAAAACGGCGGAAGCCAGGCCGGTCTGGGACAACACCCGCAAGCTCTTGTACATAGGTTGGAACGGTTCGTCAAGCATCGAAACGGCGCTCGCTCAGGTGGCGGATACACAAGGTCTGGACATCGACACCCCGACTTGGTTCGTACTGTCCGCGCCCGACGGTTCGATGACCGATACGTCGGATCCGGCGTTTGTCAAGCAATTAAAAACCCGGGGCAAGCAGGTCATGCCGGTCGTTATTAACAGCCACGATTCGGAGTTGGCAAGCGCATTCCTGCAGAACCCCGCCGGGCAGCGGATGTTCATCGACAAGCTGGCCGACAGATTGACAGAACTCGGAGCAAGAGGTGCCAACCTTGACTTTGAAGCGATTGCCCCACAGGACCGCGATGCGTACACCGCATTCGTAATAGAATTTACGGAAGCGATGCACCGCAAAGGTTTGACAGTCTCCATCGACCTGCCGCGCGGACATCTCTCGTGGAATGATAAATCGGGTTATGATTACGAGAAGCTCGCCGGTATTGTCGATACCGTCGTCATTATGGCTTACGACCAATTCTGGAAAGGGAGTACATCGCCGGGCCCGGTATCCGGCCTTCCATGGTTCGAGGAAGGCATCACCAATTACCTCAGTTACGACATCCCGAGGAGCAAAATCATACTGGGCATTCCATTCTATATACGCGTGTGGAAGCTCGACGAAAACGGCAAGCTCGTCGGCAATAGCGCGTTGATGATGAAAGACCTGCCGCAGCTACTCGCTTCCGTAGAGGAAACGGCCGAGTATGATCGATATCAGCGCCAGACCAAGTACACCTACGCCAAGGACGGATTCACTTACGTGCTTTGGGCGGAGACGCCGGACACGATAATGGCTCGGATCGCCATTGCCAAGAAATACGGCCTTGCCGGGATCGCGGTATGGCGCCTCGGCTACGAGCCGGCGGAACTGTGGACAGAACTGTTGCGTGCGAAATGACAGAAGGGGCCGCTTCCTTGGGGAAAGCGGCCCCATTTAATCAGTAACTTATGGATCTTGATTCGATTTTCTCTCCATCTAGTAAAAAACCTCCCTCAATACGTTCACCGCACTGTTTATAACGGCAAGCTAAAGGAGTAAACATAAAAGCTTACTCCTTCCTTTTATCCTTATTCTTTCATTGTTTATTTTCAAAATTAATCTTCATTTGATTGCTTTATAACATTAGGCTCTTAAACAACAGTTGATTTTATTTTGAGTTGAGTCGAATCCCTTACTTTTTTCCGCGACTCAGAACAGATACATCTTTCTCGGGCTTACCCATTCAAATACCACAACAGCAGTATGTACGAGTTTATTTAGTGCGGTTTGCTCGTTACTAGAACCAGTAACGTCAAGGGAATGACACCTTTGAAAAAGAGCAATTGCTTCTGATTAAAACCATCCAACATTTATTGTTACCCAGTGTAATGAGAATATCCTGTGCGATAGGAATATTAGAGGGGGCTTGGCCCCTTCCATGGCCGGTACTTTCACCGACTAGAAGATGCGTGCCTCTGGGCACGCCTTCAATGAAAAAAGCAGACTGCCGCTGCAATCTGCTTCTTTTCAATATCGTTCCTAGTTAGCGTAATGCAGGTGAGAAAATTTTAATGTATCAACGTGGCCTACACCTTCGGATAAACAACAATTATAGAATTATCCATTTAATTATTTTATTATTCACATTTTCAACTTATTAGTTTGCCTGTATTAAAGAAAGTTTAACATTAATATTAATTAAAAAACTATATAATTGGGTATAGAGGGTTTTATTACATAATGATTAGGAAAGTATTAATACGTTTAGAAACTATTTCTCAAAACTTTATATAATTATATAAACTGAATAGAAGTAATACTGCTGACTGTCCCTGTATTTATATCCATATTCTAGGCAATGACAAATAAGCTGACATCCTTTATATTATGAATTGTGAACGAGATGCTGAAACATCAAGTTCATTTCATAACCTTTGTTACTCCTCCGGTGTTTGAGAGTCACCAGAGGAACCTTGGCCCCAGCTTTACGAGCTGGGGTTCTTTTTTTCAAAAATGAAGGCTTAGCCTACCGTTATTTTCAATCATGACCGAATTCCTGAAGAACATCGATTCATTGCATAACCTTTTTTACTCCGTGGTGTGAGAGGCACCATAAGCTTTATTTTCTTGCTATATTGGGTCTACGAATTATATCGGTTTTATTCTGATAAAAATGAATAGGCTTAGCCGAAATTTTTAAATTAGTTTACCTGCCATCATTTCATACATTTTATTAAACGTAACTTAAGGCGAAATTGTTTCACACTTGATTGATTTTATTCGAAAAAAATTATAAAAGTAAAAATTCATCCTATGATCAAGAACTTGCCTTCATCTAATAACGAAGATATACCTTCATAATAACGGGTTTTCTTAGATGGTAAGGCGTGCTTCACTCTATTTCCAGTTGTCTTACATAGGCGATATAGTCCGTATTGACCGGAGCTTCACCAGCCTGACTGAGGAGCGCTGCAATCTGTCCGCGATGATAGCTGCCATGAAGTAAAACATGGGTCAGTATGTCGCTTATCGTTGTATTAAAAGCAATTCCCTTACTGTTTTGATAAGAAATCACAATCCTTAAGCTGTGAAAGCAAGGTCTGGTAACCGATTTTATTTTGTTCCCTTACATGCTCGCATTGCTCAAGCGTAAATTCAGGCCAAATGGATAATGCTGCAGCTTCCTCGCCATTAATCCGAGTAAGCCACACCTTCTCCGCAGCGAGTATATGGGCAAGCAGACTTAAAGGCTTTTCGATGGAACCTTTACTTACTTGCAATGCTTTATTAATCTGATGATTCGCCCAATCGGTATGATCAAAGCTTTTGAGCTTCGGAGCCATATAAGGCTTATCAATCGAAACAATGTGCAAAGGTATTTGGGCGAGAGAGGATAACTTGATCTTCACCTGCTGCTCCGGTACTAATCGTTCTAAAATTTCAGGAACGGCAATTTTAATCTTTTTTACCTTTCCGTCCGCTCGTAGTACGTAAATGACATTACCATATTTACTGATCAATCTGGCTTGGATAACATTATGATTTATATTGACTAGATCAACTATTAAAATAATGAACAGGGCTAGCATAATAATCCCGGTTAAAAAGTATAAGAAGCCTAGAGCCTCCGGACCGTCATTCATATATAGGTTTATAAACTGGAATACGTCACTCATAATAAATAAGAAACTTGATATTAGTGCTAAACGAAACGTCCTTGAAGGTTTAAGATTCATCGACGTAGCCCCCATTCCTAGGTAATCTGCTTCATTGTTATTGCATGCTATAACGGCTGGGCATTTCGAAAACGAATGATGGAATAGTCGATCGTGGATGTGATAATACGGTCTCTTAGCGGATATAGATTCGGAGTAAATCTTAACTCGACCGCATTCTCTACAATTTGCCCAATAAGATCACTGACACGCTCGACCCTCAGCGGTTCAACCTCATCATAAGAAATGTAGTAGCCGGCCGTGCTTGCTTCATCCAGCAATTTAAAGCTGTCCTCAGCAAATGTATATCTATATAGCTGAGTGTTGCGGATGCGGTCAAGCCAATCATTTTCTACAGCGATTATTTTATTCACGGTGCTGTCAGAGAAAAAACGTTGAATGTCCTCCTCGCTGCTCCAGTCTGCTTTCCAGTAAATGACCCGCGGGCAATCTCTTGGAAAATAGTAATGCACCGCTTTCTCCTCATGAATCGCGAATACGACCGGCTGCAAATCCGGGTATGCTTTTTGCGGCCTTGGACTAAACCGTTTGATATCCGATTCTTCGCTAAAATGATAGAGCATGATTATAGCCCCCTCATTTTCTCTATATATTTTTTCTCTGCCGTTCTTATCCGGTTTAACCTATCGTTCATACGGACTCTCCAATCTTCGCAACATATTTTGGTTTAGTTACGTTATATTAACAGCAATAAAAAATTTGAGAACGGCAAGGAAAATCAATGAATAGAGGTGTACATTGCTGAAGCGAAAACGATTGGTTCTTGTATGTATCTTTTTTTCATTCCTTACCAGCTATATCTTATTCTCGGTCTGGATTGCAAATGACGTTCGAATCATTCTTCGTACGGGGATGCAAAACGACGCAAACTATCGAGATTACATGAGCTCAGACGTATATCAAAACATAAATCCTATGTTAAGGAACATGACTTCAGCTGATTACACTTACAATGCTGAATCACATTCGATTGGCATGCCAGTTCCTTTACACTTTTTCGGAATCGCAAAAGTTTGGGTTACACACCGATACAATGCAGAAATTGTTGGGTTCGAAGAGCCAGTTACGTTGACACTTAAGCTGAAGAAAGGGAAATGGTATGCTGCAAATGTTCATATTAAACCTTAAAGAGAAGCGGTAAACCGTTTCTTTTTTGCCTAATAAAATTGATTAGTCGCTGAGCTTTTTCTCAAAACAAATATCGTTCGCTCCTTCTGTTTATTTGCCGCTCCTCCGAGAACATTCCCATACACAAACTAAAAATAGTAAGGAAATCAAACTGAATCTAATTTGATAGTTACATAAATATGTGTTTCAGTGCAACAAAATTTTCCACATGCTAATACGGCAAATTTTACATGGAAGGGGCATCTGCCACAATTTTAAAAGGACAATTTCCAGTTAATCGAGGCATAAGTAGGGATAGCGTGGAATTAGCAGGAATTTTTCCCGTTAGTTATTGCGCATGTTTGTGCTTATCCCGATAACGGGTCACTTTTTCCGCCACAGAAAAGCAACCGCCGATTAAGTCTGACACTACGCAATAATTACAGTTTGATCGTATATCTCGTTATTGAGCTAATCGGAATGATACACGCAGCTCTAAATAGCACAAGTCAAAGAGGCTGTCTCATTGAACCACACTCCGTCAAGTAGACAGCCTCCTTAAATCATCTTAGTCAAATAAAATGCTGCATTTCCTATTGAGGTTCAATGGAAATTAATTCCGGTTCCTCCCATTCCCGGTGCTCGTATTTAATCCAATATTGTCTATTCACTTCAATTAATTTATAAATGCCCTCTGGTATTTGAACGGTTTCGCGGTTTCCGCTTAAATCCTGTATCAGGATTTCATTTTCTTTTACCTCATTCAATATCCATATATCCTTTGGAGTCAGCTCAATTGAGCATCTCCTTAATGACTTCAATGCTTTTGGCCGCCCGATTATTTAATGACCTCTTGTCTTTCAAATGAAATTCGTGCAGCACATGGCCCGGGTCGATAATTAACGGTTTGGAAATTATATCCTCCAAAATAAGCGCAGTTACTTTATAAGCATGGTGAAGCTGCTCGGTGGTACATTTATTGCTTACCAGCTTAATAATCGCGATGATGTTCTCAGCATACATGAGCTTGACGATGCTGTCTGATGACATGACATGCCTGGAAGTGAATGAAATAACGTTGTCCAGAATTCGGCTGTCCGGATAGTTTTTAGCAACGGACAATAGACCGATAACAGCATCCCAGCTCCTTATGGACAGCTCGCCGGTATATTTTGCAATCCATTCCTCGATCCATTCTGACTCTTCTTCCTTGGAAATGTTATAACTCTTATATTCCTCCAGCTTTCCATCACGGTGCATCTGAAAGTAGTTCCCGAAATGCGAGGTAAAAAGCTCTTTTGCTCTTGGTGTGGTGTGATCCATTTTATCGCCGCCTTGATCTACTTTTTGTCATTCATGTTGTTTCCTCTAAATAACGATGAACTCCCTAAGTCGTTCACTAATCGCTTATGACTGCTTCAAATCGTTTGCACAAATCATTAATGTCATCAAGTCTTGCTAGCTGACCGATCCATCCCTCTGGGATATCATCGATGCCATAATAAAGTCCAGCTAGCCCACCTGTAACCGCACCTATCGTATCCGTATCCTCACCCAAGTTCACTGCCCGAAGCACAGCCTCGCTATAGCTTCGAGTTGTCAGCAAACTCCATATGCCCGCTTCCAACGTGTGTACGACATAACCAGATGAATGAATATCATCAACCGCAAGCAGACGAATATCTTCTTTAAGTATACGGTCAAACCGCCTAATATTTTTTTCATCCTCGTCTATAAAGGCATTGGTAACCGTTTCTCTCATTTTCATAACGCTTTCCTCCAAACTCAAGCCATCCATTAAATGAATCGCAAGCTCAACATAAATAACACAAGCGATTATGGATACTTGATGACGATGGGTGAGAGAGGAAACCTGTGTAACCATCGCTAACCGATCCTCGAAAGACTCTTCTTTTAACAAATAAGCCAGCGGCAAAATACGCATTAACGATCCATTTCCATTACTATACTCATCTGTTCCACCTGCAAAATCAGGCCGGATACAGAGGTCTTGATACTTATCAATCGCTTCTGCCGTAGCTGTACCCACGTCAAACGTAAATCCGTGAGGCGTCCAATAGCCGTTATTCAACCATTTGGTAAACTTGTCGGCTAGATCATGCAGATCAATTTGAGGGAATTGAGCAACGCTTTCCATTAAGCAAAAAACTAACGAGCTGTCATCCGACCATGTGCCCGCTGGCTGCAAATGCGAGCCGTAACCGATCATATCCGTCAATGGTTTTTCCTTTAGATCCTCGCGTGTTTCGAACTCAACAGGAACGCCAAGCGCATCTCCAACGCATAAGCCAATTATGCCATCACGTACTTTAGTCATCTGTAGATAACCTCCATTTTGGCGTGAAATCTTTTTTCGTTCCTTCTAGTATAACAACGCCGAATTCATTAAGAAACAAAATCCAAGCCATGGATAGTAAAGCTTAACTCGGACGCGCCTCGAAAAGCGCGAACAAAGAAAGGCTTCACGTCTAATCATAGACGTAAAGCCTCCCCCAGTTGACTAACCTATCGCGATTATGATACACGCAGGCCCAGTGCTGCAAATTCACTTTCAAACCTTGCAATCATCGCCTTTTTCTCGTCTTCCTCCAAAAAGGCCGCTTTCACGCCGTTCATAATGATTCTAGCGATCTCGTCCAGCGTGATGCCGCAATGTTCGATCAGCTGCTCATATTCCTTCTGTAACGACGTATCGGAGACGGTCATATTGTCCGTATTTACGGTAACGATGATGCCTTGCTCCAAATAGCGACGTAACGGATAGGAACCCCAATCCGAAACGGCTTTCGTCTGGATGTTGCTGACCGGGCACATCTCTAGCGGTATTTGCCGTTCCTTTACTAGCGCAACAACCTCAGGATCCTCCAGCATCCGTACACCATGACCGATTCGCACTGCGCCAAGATCTGTAATGGCTACATGCACGTTTTCCGCACCTGCGGCTTCTCCCGCATGAATCGTAATCGGCAAGCCTAGCGTCTGAGCCTCTTCAAACAGCTGAAGAAACAGCTGCGCGGGAAACGAAGCCTCATCCCCGGCCAAATCGACTGCAACGACGCCTTTTTTATAAAATCGCGCCGCTTCTTCAACAACGTCCTTATTCAATGGATACGAATGGCTTCGCAAACAAATAATGATCGCTCTCGCTACCGTTCCGAACGCTTGCTCGCCACGCTTCAATCCCTCTACGACATGATGGATAACCTCGTGTATCGTTAAGCCCTGCAGGCGATGCAGCTGAGGCGCGAATCGCACTTCAATATAGTTCACCCGCTCCTTAGCGGCTTGCTCAACCACCTCGAATGCGACTCTTTCTAACGCCGCTCCCGTTTGCAAATAAGGCAATACAAAGCTGAATTTACTTAAATACTCCTTCAAGCTCTCACAATGCTCTCCGACTTGCATATGAGCAAGCAGCTCATCTTCCGAAGCTATAGACAAAGGGCTTCCTTGTTCCCTCGCAAGCTCCAATAACGTTTCCGGTTTTACACTTCCGTCCAGATGCACATGCAAATCGATCTTTGGCAGCTGCGACAATAACGCCTTAACTGCTGCCGATTGTTCATTGACTAACGTCATCGCCAAATCTCCTCTCGTAATATATCTATTCATACACTTCCGCTAAAGCTTATATACATCTCTATGCACGTCTAGCTCCCGCGATACGTGCTGTACCCGCCGGGAGCAACCAATAACGGAACATGATAATGCGACGCCGAGTCTCGAACCTGGAAACGGATCGGAATCAGATCAAATAAGCTATTTGAGAGGGCTGCCAAATGCTCCGCTCGCCTGAAAAATTCGCCAGCCGCGAATATAAGCTCATACACGCCCGGCTGAACGTCTTCACCCTCAAGCAATGGCTGATCAACTCGCCCGTCATCATTCGTCATATACGCACCTATCAGCCTCGGCACTTGCACATCTTCCGCATTTCCAGCTTTCTCCCCCAAATACCAAAGCTCGATTGCTATGCCGACAACCGGTTTACCGCCGGCAAGATCAAGAACATGAGTCGTGATCCGTCCGCTCATGGGGATTCCGTCCCTTCCTCCAGATCAGCTCTTGTGAGCGTAAAGCCTTGGAAGCCGTAAGGAGGACGCGGCTCCGTGTAAACACCGGCTGCTGCGGAATGGTCCGGCTCCACAACCGTCTCCCATGTACGGTTGTTTGATTCGAAGCGTACCTCGGCCAGCTGCGGAAAGCTCGTTAAGATGCTTTTCCCGATTTGATAGATCAAATATTGGATAGACGGCGAATTCGCCGAATGGAACAACGTATGAGCAAGATCATGAACCTGCTCGGAAGGAACATAACGGCCTCGCTTGCTGTCGAAAGCATCCTCCGCGTCTTCATACGTCCAAAAGATATCTAAAAATATAAATAAAGGCCGATCAAGGCTTTCAGGCAAAGTCGTATATTCATCGCGAACGAAGCCATAGAAGGAGCTGCCGCTAACCTTAATAAGCTGAATTTGCGACAAGGCGCTTTCTTGCTCGGCAAGTGCTGCTCCATCAGCGGTACGGAACCATTTTTGAGAGGCGCTGGCATGCTCGTTATGCGATCTGCGAAATACAAGCTGGCTATCGTTCCAGCCGCTTCCTTCCGCTAAAGTGACGGCATTGAATGGCAGCCGGTCAGCGCTAATTTCGATGGCATCGATATGCGGATAACGCTCAAGAAACTGTTCGCTGATGAAGGCAAGAAGCCCCTCCGTCGTGCTTCCTTCATAATTCGCCGTTTGGCGCAAAATAAAATTTTTCATGGAGTCCGTAGCTACGACCTGCGTATTATCCCCTTCCGTGAAGGAGGTAAGCAGCACCTCGCTGCTCACCGAAAAGGTAATGTTATGAGCAAAAATAACGTTTGTATCACCCTTATATTGCGATTCCGGTATCGATTTGACGGAGAGCGGAGCCGCATATGTCCGATAGCTCAGTACATCCCCTTTACCATAATAAAGCGTGCGTCCGCTGCGTAATTTTAACATGATGCTTCTTCCTTTCTCTACTCTATTATGAGATCTCTTAATCGAAAGCCGGTTATTTTTTCGATTTCTAGCAGTGCCTGTTCCGCTTCTTCACTAGCCGTGTTCCATATTCTTGCTTTCATCGCTTCCAATATATCCTCCTTCTTCTTCCCTCTCACTGCTAAAATAAAAGGAAAACCGAAGGTCCTCAAATACGTTTGATTCAAACTGTAAAAACACTCATATTCTTCAGTCGTCAGCTGATTCAGGCCAGCGCCTTGCTGCTCCTGCGCGGAATATTCAGCGACTGCAAGCCGCGTACCGAGATCGGGATGAGCACGGAATAAGTCGACGATCGTCTCCACCCTTGACTCGCGAACGACATTGATCATAGCTGTATGCAGAGCGTCAACTGAAGCGAATGGACGGGCTCCATAGGCCGAAACGGCTACCCACGGCGAATGTTCAAAAATGTTACCCAAAAGCTCGACGAATTGCTCACGGCTGCTTTCATTTATCTTTTCAATCGTTATCCTCATCTCCAATACCCCTCATGAACCGCAACCGCCGCCTCCTCAACCTCTGGAAACGGACCGATTACTTGAATTGGCTTGCGGCCCTGCATGAATACGTTGCGGCAGGGCAAATCCAGCGTCGGGTTTTGTTCATCGTCACCTGTAAGCTGGGCTAGGCGCTTCTCCGAAATGCCATAAACGACTGTGCCTACATTTCCCCAATAGATAGAGCCTGCGCACATCGCACAGGGTTCCGCCGTCGTATAAAGCGTAAAATGCCAAAGCTCATCTCTACCGTACCGTTTTGAGGCTTCCTCCATCAGCGTTCTTTCCGCATGGCCGGTACAGTTCGATTCCGTAATCTCCACATTGCCCTGCTCAAGCACGATCTTGCCATCCGGGCTCACAAGTATTGCTCCAAAGGGTGTATTTCCTGCTTCTCTGGCCTTTCGCGACACTTCAATACTGCGTAATAAATAAAATAAATGCTTATCCTTATCGGTCATATCGCAGGACGCCTCCCTTCAATCGCTCGCTTAACCGCACGCCATATTCCGCCATAGCCGGTACAGCGGCATATATTGCCGGACAACGCCTCAGCTATTTCATCCTCCGATGGATTTGGATTTTCATCCAGCATCGCTTTAACGGAAATGACCATGCCCGGCGTGCAATAGCCGCATTGAAAGCCGCCTTCCTCCAGAAATGCCTGCTGGATCGGATCCATCCCGCTTACCGCTACGCCTTCGATCGTCGTGATTTGTTTTCCAGAGCATTGATAGGCCATCGCTAAGCAGGAATTGACCGCCTTGCCGTCGATCAGCACCATACATGCGCCGCATCGTCCGACTTCACAAGAACGCTTCGTCCCGGTAAGCGCCAGATCCTCCCGCAAAATCGTGAGCAATCTGGTGGAGGGCGCCGCCTCGATCGTTTTTTCTCCTCCATTAATGAAGCAATGCAGCGCAAACGGCGTCTGAGATTCCGCACCCTTATCACTCATTCCTATTCACCCCTTCGTCAGAAAAAATGGCGCTTCCTGCAGAAAGCTTGGCTCAACCGGCAATTTCGTTACCCATTTGCCGGTTGCCTGCCGAATGGCTGCCGCTATTGCCGGTGCCAGCGTTACAGAACCGACCT
>Ga0310902_10000436_pt1 | contig 11677 bp, 11 predicted proteins | sample C24D3metaG_FD_203748 | JGI IMG/M metagenome (GOLD analysis project Ga0310902, IMG submission 203748) | Lab incubated soil microbial communities from West Virginia University Organic Research Farm, Morgantown, WV, United States - C24D3 | ecosystem: Environmental > Terrestrial > Soil >...
GCATAATATAAAAAGATGGCTATCCTATCGTATAACATTATAATCGCAAACGGTGTTGTTGTTAAAATACTAAATCAACTGAAAAAGGTGAATATACAAATCGCTGCAGTTGGGCTGCTAAGTCCTATACTTGCAGCGGCTGCTATAGCACTTAGTTCAATTTCTGTTATTGCTAATTCATCACTTTTAAAGAGAATAAAGATTATTGGTGAATAAAAAGATGAAGAAGAAATAAAGAAGGTGATAGACTGTATTATCGAGTATTATATTGTATCCTTTTATACTTAAATTCAGATATCATGTTTGGAAAATATGTTACTGCCATTAGATTTGAGAACATGGTAAAAGAGATAGTAAAGGAATATTGTATAATTGGTTTAGAAGTATAACAATATAATTTCTTAATATGCTTATCAAAATTTATGCTAATTCTTTCTGATAAGCTTTCTTAAGCCATAATGGTGTAATTATTGTTGTCACTGCCACCATAACTATGATTGCAGTATATACGTCTCCAGATAACACTCCTGATGTTGCACCAACTCCTGCCACAATTAAACCGACCTCTCCTCTAGATACCATCCCTATTCCAACTCTCATAGCTTTGCTTTTGTCTTTAAGAAAGATTATTGAAGGTAACCCACAACCAAGAATCTTAGTGGCTATGGCGATAGAAACAAGTATTCCTGCGATTAATAACACTTCAAGATTAACTCCTCTTAAATCTACTTGTGCTCCAATTATAGCAAAAAATAAAGGTGCAAAAATAATCTGTAGTTTATGAACATATTCTTCAACTTGTTTTATTAAACGAGTACTAGCAACTGCCATTCCAATTGCGAAAGCACCAACAATGGGCGAAAGTCCTACAAGAGCAGCGATTCCAGCACCTCCGAAAAAGATTGCGGTTGTAATTCCTTCTATACTTCCTTGAGATTTCCATAATCTTTCTCTATGAAGTATTCTTGGAACAATTAAAATCGCGCCTACCAGTAACGCTACGAATAATCCCAGAATTTTCAAAATCAGAAAAGTGATATCCATTATATCTGGTGTTGTATTACCTGTTTGTACCATTGTAAGAACTACAGATAAAACTGCTATTGCTAAAATATCATCTACTATGGCAGCACCTAGAATTAGTCTTGCTTCTTTGGTTTGCATTTTTCCTAAAGATGTCAAAACTTGAATAGATATTGCTATACTAGTGGCAGTAAGCGCTGTAGCAATTAAAAGTATTTCAAGTGCTTCTAATCCATACAAAGAAAATACAAAATAACCTACGAAAAAAGGTACAATTACACCTAGTGCACCTATTGTAAACGAGCTTACACCTCCACGAAGAAATTCTCTTGGAGTGATTTCTAATCCAGCTACAAAAAGTATAACAATTGCAGCCAGCTCGCCAATATGTTTTATTGTTTCATCAAGAATAACTAATGGCTCTCCATTAAATAGTGGCAATCCTCCTAAGGCGTAAGGACCTATTACAATTCCAGCTAAAAGTTCACCTAGTACTATTGGTAATTTAATTTTATGAAAAAGTTCTGCAAATAATTTTGAAGCAAATAGTAATAGTGACAGTGAAATGATTACGTGAACAAATATTGAAGATTCAGCGCCTATTGCCATAATGATTAATGTTTTAAAAAATAAATGACGTTATAAAAGTTAAATTATTCAATTTTGGAATTATAATTTGGTCGGTTATAAGATTAATTGGCTAGACATTAATATCAAAACAAACTTTTTGGAATTTCGTCTTCTTCCTCATAATAATAACCAAGTATGTTATCTACTGTTTCATGCAAACTAGTATTATTTTTTATCAGGACAACCACAATTTTATTTTTGTCAGCAATCTGTAATATTCGTATTTTTTCAAACTCAGTAACTTTCCATTTTAATTTACCTAATATGTCACTGCTGCTATTGGTAAGAATGTCTATTTTATCATCTTGCTTAAGTATCCTGTTAAAATTAGTAAATATATTTTCAATAAGACTATTTTCAAAATCAATGTTTTTAGAAAAACTCAAATCGTTCGTCTGTCCGCTAGAATTGACAGTAAAAACTGCAAATATGTCATCCTCAATCTCTACTAAATGTTTAACTTTGTCATAACTTGTATCACTGCTCATTTGAATAATCGTAACTATATAGCAGATGACATTTAACCTCACCGTTAACTTGTATTTATAATACGAGATTAATACTAACTTTATAAAATTTTTTGTTTATGATATGATGAATCAAAGTGTATCTAGAACTCCTAATACTATCATGATTAAAGCTGAAACCAATGATATGGGTCCCGAGAAGACATCTGATTTCATAATAAAAAGCTAAAAACAAGATATGTCAATTTCCATATATGACAAATTCAAATCCCTGTGCTTTATCATTGTCAAAAAATCAGTTTATTTTTACAAGTTAACAAAATTTCATTATTTGTATTAAAAATGTTCAAGGTTATCCCTTTCCTTTTCTAATTTGGTGATTGGTAATTTCAATCTAGTACGACAATATAACTTTCCATTTTCATTCTTTAAAGATTCAATGATAAATAAGAGATGTTTAAATTATCAGAAAATTTTATTGAAAATGGTACTGCTCGAAAAATTAAAAAATGAAAAAATTTAACTATTTATGATTGGTAAAAAATGAAAAAATGAAAAAATGAAATTACTTATTTATTAGTCGCTCCCATCATTGGTCCCATCATCATGCCAGTTTTATTCATCTGTTGCATCATAGTCTGCATATGACTTGGGTCCATCATGTGTTGCATCATTGTCTGGTCCATCATGTGTTGTATCATTGTCTGCATCTGGTTTGGGTCCACCATCATCATCGGTCCCATCATAGGCGGTTGTTGTCCTCCCATCATCATTCCTGGATTCATCATACAGGGCATCATACCCATCATAGTCTGATTTCCCATCATCATCGGTGCCATCATCATACATGGCATTGCCATACCTTGTCCCATTCCCATCATTGGTCCCATCATAGGCGGTTGTTGTCCTCCCATCATTGGTCCCATCATAGGCGGTTGTTGTCCTCCCATCATTGGTCCCATCATTGGTCCCATCATTGGTCCCATCATTGGTCCCATCATTGGTCCCATCATAGGCCATTGCTGTCCTGTCATCATCGGTCCCATCATTGGTCCCATCATAGGCCATTGCTGTCCTGTCATCATCGGTCCCATCATTGGTCCCATCATCATTCCAGTTTTATTCATCTGTTTCATCATTGTCTGCATCTGGTTTTGGTCCATAACTGGAGGATTTGCAAATACCGATTGAACGTCTTTATAACTAGCAAAAAAAACTATTGCACTAAACACAGATAACATAAAAAAAATAACGTAGTATCTGTTATTCTTGTTATTAAAATTAATATTCATTAAATTGACAAAATCAAGCATAATATAAAAAGATGGCTATCCTATCGTATAACATTATAATCGCAAACGGTGTTGTTGTTAAAATACTAAATCAACTGAAAAAGGTGAATATACAAGTCTTTTTCATTCATAATGCTATTAACTCATATTTCTTATTAAAAATAAAATTAATAGAAATAAAGATTCTGTGTCTAATGAAGGCTTATTTTCTCCTAATAAAGATCTAAATACAAGGTATGTGAATTCCCATATATGACAAATTCAAATCCCGGTAACCGAATCACATATGTCTGTTCATATTCCAGTTTTGGAAAATATTTCAAATCAGATACCAATCACATGATGCTTATCAATTTATATTGCTAAGATGAGTACATATAATATTATATATTATTTTGGTACATGAGATTTTACATATTCGAATCATGAAGATAAATACCTATTTTTAACTTTCTAGTTACATATTTGTTTCCCATTCCAAAGAACAAAACAAGATTTGTTGTATAATTTTTCATTTAATTTATAAAATAAATATCCTCTTTATAAAAAGATACACTAACTTTGACTCTTGAATGCATTAGACAGCTTCTTGAGTTAACCAGTAAAGCTATATCTAACAACGTTCTATTATGATGATATGAAATCTAGATGAAAGAAATAGAACCTTCACTTGTATTGTAATGTATTCTGTATATATATTTTCTTGATTTAAGTATGTCTAAGGATCCATCATACATGTAAAACATTAATACTCTTTAAAGATAAAAAAAGATTTATGTGTCTGTGTAGGATTGGACCAATTGTTTTGGTCCTGTCAAATCTATAAACTGAATAGACTAAAAAACCTTCATCATAGATCAAACTGTTATTCAAATTGGCCGTCAATACTTTTGGCCATGGTTTTGTATAGAATCAGTTCATAGTTATGTGTTTGTAATTCACACCGAGCATGATAGAAATATCTGTTACTGAAAAATTCATTAGATATATGATTCAAGAGTATGTAAAAAGTTCTGTAAATTCAGATGGATGTACATTCTGTGATGACGCATGCAACATAATGGATTGAAACACTATCTACATTCTGCTTAGAGAAAAATCTAATGAAACGAATCAATCAGTATTTCAACGATCGAGTAGAATATTTTGATGGCTATTATCCATGTATGCAAAATGAATGCAATATATTACAAGTATATAACTGGGCTCAACTGATTTCCACCTCTTTTATCATTTTTCTAGGAACGCCAAATAATCCTTCATCAATTTCTATCCAGATAACCTTAATTCTCCTACCTGCTTTAAAGATTCATTGTATATTGCATATGCTAACGATCTGAACGTATTTTCTTTTGTTGATAAATTGAGAAATATCAAATCTAATTCTGTATGTCGGTTCTTTGAATGTAAAGAGATAAAGTAGATGTGTGATTTTGTTTATCGATATTAGAACATTTCCTAAAATAAGTATCTGTAAAGTCACTTAAATTATACTGACAGTCTTTACATCCATATCGATTACCAGAAAGACAATATTAGGATCTGCAATGATATCTGGTATAAGTATTTGTGCCATTTCAACGTATATGACAAAAATATACTCTACTATTTGTCATACTAGATGCGCGATCAATTGGATAGGATTCACGCACGAAATATGTATATTTAGTATATCTATGGTTTATCTTTTGCTTCAACTGCACAGATATTAGCGATAATAATATAGAAAATTAACTTTCAGGTATTCTATAAAATATTGAAGATGTTAAATTTTGGTTGTTATTCCAAAAAAACTTGTTTCTCGTGCTACTTTTATGGAATTCCTTACATGACTTATCTTAAGTTTAGACCAGAATCAAGAAAAGCTGCACATAACAGAATAAGAATAGAAAGGAAAACTATTATTCTTCCATAGTTAATTATCTTTGAACGAATTACTTTCACATATAACGAGTCATTATCTTCTAACAGTTTATTTTCAATATCTTTCCCAAAACTTTTGATATGAATAAAATAAAAAATAGAGGTAATAACAACTAGTATAATTTTAATCAAAAGTAATATTCCATAATCAGTTGTAATAAAATTATTAGGATCTTCAAAAAAAAATCTAGAATTGTATACCCCACTTAATATTAATATTAAAAAAGAGGGAAATGCAAATTTGTTAAATCTTCTTCCGACTTTGATCATTAGGATAACACGATCTTCTATTGAGTTTCCAATAGTTTTTAGCATTGGTGCGAGAATCAAGCCAATGAAAATTGATCCTCCTATCCAAACACAAGAAGCTAGAAGATGGATCCAAATTATAATACTATCAATTAAATTCATAACCCAATAACATGTTGTATATGATATAAATTACTTAAGTTATAAGACTAGTGCTATGATTACAGAAACATTTTAATTCGCTTTACGAATTCTAAATTTGGTATTATATGTTCTTTAGTAAAAGAAGAATAGTTTTATTTGCGGTAATATCCGCCCTTGCAATAACGATAATTTTACTCCCCGAAATTCAAAATTATGTCAGTGCTCCCAATGTAGATGCGATAGATTTCAAGCTAGCTAATATAACAATAAATAATATTTCTAATGATACTAATAATGTAGAATTATTATTATCATTTATTGTATTTAATCAATCTGATAAAACTGCAACTACTTCAAAAGTAGAATATGACTTGTTTGGAAATGATGAATTCTTGGGTCATGGTATTCTATCATATGAAGATATTCCACCAAATGGTAGACCTCAATTTTTGCCTCAACAAACTACAACATTAAATTCTCCTATAGTACTAGAACCAACTGATTCAAATCTGCAATTAATTGAAGCAATATTAAAACAGTCATCTATATTGATAGATGATACCATCGATTGGGAAGTTAATGGAACAAGTCAAATTGCATCTGCACTTGTTATCATAGAAAAACAATTTAATAGCAGATTATAACCATTCCTTGAATTATAAAAAACTACTCTATTTGATACCTAGATTGATTCTCCTCGTTTTTTAGAGTCAATTACTACCCATTGTTCAATCCAACTACATCTTGAAGGACTGTATTGACTCATTTCATCTTCAGTAGAACACAAATGCTGATAGGAACAACTAAAACAAGGTGCCCCTTCTACACTATCTAATTCAATAGGTTTCTTATCTACTTCTTTTAATCGTGGTATCTTTTTTACTATCAACTTGTATGTCCATCTTCCTTTATACAATATTTTTTCTCTTGAGATCAAAGACTGTTTTTCCAAATTTCCTACTAATCTAGAACCATCTCTGCTATCTATTGAAAAAGATTTGCAAAGTTCAGTTTGGAAGACCCCATTTTCTCCGCTATCTGCTATAGCATGAAATACCTGTTCAGTTAGTTCACTTTTATTCTTTATAGGTGTTTTAGACTTATTTATGTTAGTTGACAAAAGATAATATTTTTTCGTTTATTTCATATAAAAATCTAATGTCCTCTCAATGGTGCAAGATTAACATCAAGATTTGTAAGATTATTAATATTTAAATAAAAGTAGTAAACCAGCTATAACATGAATAATATACAACTCGTCCCCAATTTTTTTGAAAAAATATATTCATCAAGGTAAATTGTTAAAGTCTGATAATACTTGTATTAAAAAAATAACGAGTTATATAATATTATATAGAAAAATAAATGTAACAAATTTTTGATAATAAATGAGAATTCCTAATATATTTATAATTTAACCAAATAAATATTGAAAAAAGTAAAAGGTCTCGTAGTCTACTTTATAATGTCAATGGTTTATTTGCATCTTTTTTTTTCACTCTCATCGATTTCAAGTGAAATCTATTCATAATCATCATCATCATCAGAACTTCTGCTGACAGCAATGACATACAAAATTTCGCAATTATTTAAAGACTTGTATAATAATTAGATAAATAAAACAGAAATAGAAAATGAAAAGGTAAAATTATTTATGAAATATTACAGAAAAATGTAACTCTTTTCCTAAAACTTTTCTAAATATTTCATACTGTTAATGGAATATTTTACATTTTTGTGAATAATTTTAAACGTTGTTATTGATGAACGCTGTTCTTTTTTAAAAATTAAAATCATGGTAGATAAAGATTTACCTCCTACTTCATCGACTCCCGTAACTAGAACTTTTATTCGGGAATTCTTTGATTTTATGAAGACATTTGGTATAATAGGTTTAGCAATAGCTTTTGTCATAGGTCAGGCATCATCAAAATTGGTTACTGCACTTGTTGAAGACATTATTAATCCACTTGTTGGTCTATTCCTGCCCTCAGGAAGTCTAGAAACACTATCTGCAAAGGTTACGAATGTGTCTGGTACAATGTCAGAATTCAAATATGGAGACTTCATCGCTAATATCATTGATTTTCTGATAATAGCACTTGTAGTTTTTGTTGTATACAAGTTTTTATCAAGATATAAAATTGTAGAGGACAAAACAAAACCTGAAGGTAAGTAGATATTTAAAAAATTAATAACATATTTTTTACACAAATTTATTGAATATATTACCTATAAAGACCAACTTTTAGTATTTGTTTTGGTATGTATAATATTATTGATATTTTTTTTGATCATCATACTGATATCTTGTATAATAATTTTATTTAACCAGAAAGTATATATTTTTTACACAAATTTTTTTAAATAAGAACGTTCGTATTTTTGTCTTGTCATCTAAAACAATCTTAAATCATAAGGAATCAAGCAAGACTAACAAGATCAAAAAAATGTACTCAAAAAAAAACCCAATAAACAACAACATTTACAAAGAAAGAAATTACCAGATCCCATAATTTACGATCCAGACAATAATCAAACAAATATACAATTAGTACAGCATGCTGATAATAGTTTGAGACAGCATCGACAACGAACTACTAAGGACGCAATAGAGATTACTACCTATTATCTAGAACTTCATAAGAATATGATAAACATGTATAATTCGGTATATTCTCAAATATTACACGACATTTAAAATTTTTCTTGGAATGATTTTACTATTTCGGGAAGATTTACAAATTACCCATTTCACATTCAAAATATGTATACCAATTTAATTAGTAAGGATGAGTCATTAAAATAATAAACAATATTATAACTAATAATTTGGATACATTTATTAAATCAATGGAACTTACACAAAAATTCTACAAGGACATAATTCAAAGTTACCTAAATTATATAAAAAAAGAAGTAGAGTAACAATCTAGATAACCTATTCCGAAACCCCATTATTTTGTTTATAAAAATATCTGCAGAAAAAATGATCAAAAACAAAATGAATATTTCAAAGATATGGAAACAATATTGAAGAAATTAGATGAACTCTAAGAAAATAGAGCTATAAACTACTTTTAGGATAGATTCTTAATATGAAAATATCATATTGTAATATAACTTCCTACAGGTAAAGTCATTAAAGAATGCAAGAGCATAATATTAAAAAGTGTCTAAATTAGAAAAATTATTTAGTTACAAAAGAGATAGTCTCTTTGTCCAGCTTTATCAGATGTATTTCCACCAATCTTTACTAGAACAAATTCTTTCTCATGATCCAAAAGCGATTCATTGATTGGTAGTTCATTAGAGTGAAGACGTTTATATTCTGCCATATCAAGTTTAGTACGATTTCCTATTTCCATTTCTAGATTCATGTCTTTTACTATTTCTTTATATTCTTCTTGGACCACACCACTGAAAACCATTGCACTACTTCCACTTCCATATGAACCAAACCCTATTCTCTTATTTGCTAAATCAATATTTTTCTTATATTCAAATTCAAGCAGACTTCGTAATCCCATGTACATAGATGCAGTATATATATTTCCTATTATTGTAGATGCTTCAAGAGAACTAGACATCTTTTGCTCGAATACCTGTTTAAAGAAACTTGTTTTTATAAAGGCACGTCTGAAGGTTTCATCTGCTTTCATAAATTCTTTATCGGCTAGAATAGATTCAATTGTTCCTCTTGGATCCTTTGGAACTGGCTCCTCCATTCCAACTTCTTCAATTATTTTTTTCCATCTTGGAAGATGTCTCCATTCATGTCGTAAAAGATAAGCCAATGCTTTTTCACCCATTTTCCTATAAGGCAGATGAACGCTAAAATAATCAATTTTATCTGTTATTGATTCATCACTATTTATTTGGAACAAATTAGTTCTTAAAACTTTTTCCTTATAACTATCAAAGGCTTTTTTGACTTGAATTAGATACAAATAATTAGAATAACTACCATTAACAAGAGGAGTTTCTCTTCCAAACGGTCGGTAAAAATCATACTCATTTTTAATAATCGTAGAAGTAACTTTGGGATCGAAAATAACTAATCTAGGATTTTCTTTGACAAGCATTGCTATTGCACCTGCCCCTTGAGTATATTCTCCTGCAGAACCCAGATCATACTTTGCTATATCGCTTACTATGACAATGGCTGCACGTCCGTTATTTTCCTCGGCCCTGATCCAATTAGCATTATCATATAGAGCATAGGAACCGCTCACACAAGCAAATTTACATTCTATTCCGCCGGCATGTTCAAATGAGCCTTCACCATAAATTTGTTCGAGCATACCAATCACGAAGGAATTCATTGCTTTGGATTCATCCAGAGCTGACTCAGTAGCTACATACATTCTTCCTATATCGGTTGGATTCAAGTCATTTTTCTGCATTAGTTTTAAACAAGCATTAGCAGCCATACATGCTGGATCCTGATTAGTATCAACAATGGCCATTTTCTTTATACCTATCCCATTTTCTAATTTATAAGGGTCAATTCCTCTTGCCTTCGCAAAATCTTTTGAATCGACATATAGCTTGGGAACATAAAGGGCCATATCGTCAATACCAACAGACATATCAAGCTCTATTTTATGAATTAGACATTTAAACGTACTTACTATTTATAGAGAATTTTGTAATTATTAATTTATTTTATAAAAAAAATTATAAAGTCATACAAATTTTAGATAAAATATCAATTTCAAAAATTATACTAAAAAAAACGTATAATATTATAAAAGTTATCTCGTTCAGCAGCATGAAATTCAACTTGTTGAATGGAATCAATTATCTTGGTCGAAGTTAGCTCGGTAGAACGTGCTCCAGTGGCACTTACAACTTCTTCACCAATTAAGGTACCCCCAAAATCATCTGCTCCAAAAAATAGTGCTAACTGTGCCATACCTATTCCATTTGTTAACCATGATGACTGAATATGAGGAATTAAACCATAAAAGATTATTCTTGAGATAGATATCATCTTTAACAATTTTAACCCTCCAGGTGAATATTTGGTCAATCCTTCCAATTGCAATTGAGTTTTATTAGGTTCAAATCCCCAAGGAATGAAAGCTATAAAACCATTAGTTTTCTCTTGTAGTTCACATATTTTCATCAAGTGTTGAGCAATATCATAATCATTTTCTACAGTTCCATACATCATAGTTGCAGAAGAACTAATTCCCATATCATGTGCCTCATTCATTATCCTGAGCCAATCATTACTTTTGATTTTAAGAGGGCTTATTTTAGACTTAACTTCATCTACAAGAATTTCCGCTCCTGCACCTGGAAGAGAATCTAAACCTGACATCTTTAATCTAGATAATATTTCCTTTGTACTACTTCGCTCAACTTTTGCTATCATATCTATTTCAGAGGCAGAAAGACCATGGATTGAAATCGATGGATAATACTTTTTAATATCTCTGAAAACATCTTCGTAATATTCTATCGACAAATTCGGATTGTGTCCACCTTGAAAAAGTATTTGAGTTATTCCGAACAGTTCTTTGGAGATGGAAATTCTTTTTAATATATCTAATTTTGTACGAGTATATGATTCTTCATGTCCAGGTGGTCTGTAAAAAGCACAAAATTTACAGTAAGTTACACAAACATTGGTGTAGTTTAGAATAATATTATTTATAAAAGTAGCAGTTTTCCCAAAAAGATTATCTCTTAATAGATTAGCTACCAACCCGATTGCATAAATATCATCAGAACCTATAAGTTTTACACAATCTTTGAAATTAAGTCGTTTTCCTTCCAAAATATCATTTAAAATATCTCCTATTTCTGATTCAGAGACAAAGTAAGATAAGCTATTTTGCAATTATGAACTATATTTTCTTAATTCTATTTATTCGTTACAAGACTAAAATTTGAAAGAAGTTATATATCAATAAATAATTAGATTAGATCTATCAAAAC
>Ga0310902_10000445_pt1 | contig 11625 bp, 16 predicted proteins | sample C24D3metaG_FD_203748 | JGI IMG/M metagenome (GOLD analysis project Ga0310902, IMG submission 203748) | Lab incubated soil microbial communities from West Virginia University Organic Research Farm, Morgantown, WV, United States - C24D3 | ecosystem: Environmental > Terrestrial > Soil >...
CACGTGTTCGACGACCCCGAGCGCGACGCCTGGCAGAAGCCGCACGAGGTGATCCGCGCGCTCAAGCTCGCACCCGATGCCTCGGTGGCCGACCTCGGCGCCGGCACCGGCTACTTTGCCGCGCGCTTCGCCAACATGCTGCCCAAGGGGACCATCTACGCGGTCGACATCGAGCCCGGCATGGTGAAGTACCTCGGCGAGCGCGCGAAGCGCGAGCAGCTTGCGAACCTCAAGCCGGTCGCGGGCACTGCGGGCGATGCGCGGCTACCCGCGAAAGTGGATCTGGTTCTGCTGGTCGACGTCTACCACCACATCGAGGAGCGCGAGCGCTATTTCCGCGCGCTCGCTGCCTCGCTCAAGCTGGGCGGCCGCGTCGCGGTGATCGATTTCCGCATGGATTCCCCCTCGGGGCCACCGAAGTCGGCGCGCATCGCGCCGGAGCGCGTGAAAGCCGAGCTGGCAAAGGTAGGCTACGCGCTGGCCGAGGAGCACGGCTTCCTGCCGCGCCAGTACTTTCTCGTCTTCCGCCTGCGCTAGCGGCCGCCGCGCTGCGCCGAGGGACATCCTAGGTGGGCAGGCGCCACCTCCTTTGACCGAGATCAAGGCCGCCCGCGGGCGCGGGCATAGCCTTTCCATGTGATGAAAAGCGACGCGCACGCCCGCATCGAGCACGAGATGGCCGAGCTGCGCGGTGCGTACCCGCGCCTCGCCACCTGCCACAGCGCGCTGCGCACGTGGTACGAGGGCGGCGCGCCGCGCCACTCGCTGTGGCTCGACCTGCGCTGGCCCGACCACCAGAGCATCGTCAGCGGCCCGGCCAGCGACAGCGCCGAGCAGGCGGTGCAGGCGGGGTTCGACAAGGCGCGCGAAGTCCTGGCGGCCGCCCGTGCTTAGCCTGCAGGATTGCCTCGCGCTCTGCGAGCTCTCCGAGGAGGAGGTGCTAGCGATCGCGCACCACGAGCACCTGCCGGAAATCGCCGCCGCCGAGCTCGGCAACTACCTGGTGCGCACGCCGAGCGGCGAAATGCGCATCAAGTCCATCATCCGCGACGACATCGCCGAAGCCTGCGCCTGCGGCGACCGCGGGCGCGAGCTCGCGCTCAAGCTGATGCTGCGCAACTTCGTGCAGCAGCACCCGCACTGCGATGAGCGCCATTCGGAGAGAGGCTGACATGAGTGCCTATCGCAGGATCCTGGTGGCGGTGGACGGCAGCCCGACGTCGCACAAGGGGCTGCGCGAGGCGCTGCGCCTGGCGAAGGCTGGGCGCGCGAAGCTGTGCATCGTGCACGTGGTGGACGAGTTCTATGCCTTTGCCGGGCTGGAGGGCATGGGGCCGGGCCAGGACCTGCTGCCGGCGTTCCGCGAAGGCGGCAAGAAGGTTCTCGCCAAGGCGGAGACCCTTGCCTTGAAACACAGGATCAAACCCAAGCTCGTGTTGCGGGAGATGATCGGCGGTCCGGCGGCCGGCCCGATCCTGCGCGAGGCGCGCAAGCAGCGCGCCGACCTGATCGTGCTCGGTACGCACGGCCGGCGCGGCGTGCGGCGGCTGGTGCTCGGCAGCGATGCCGAGCAGGTGGTCAGGAGCGCTTCGGTGCCGGTGCTGCTCGTTCGAGGCTAGGCGAGACCGCGTCCCAGATCTCGCGCGCCGCGCGCGTCGTCCTAAGGCTTCGTGCTCACAATCTGGCCGGGGCGTCTGCCAGCTCGTTGCGCCCGCCGGGTGCCGGCGGAAAGTGGCGCGCGATGATCGGCGAGAGGGCTTCGATGCCGGCGACCACGGCATCGGCGTGGCGGCCTTCGCGCAGCGCGGCCTCCATGCGCCGGCACACGCGCTCCCATTCGTCGGCGGCCACTTTGCCGTTGAAGCCGCGGTCGGCGACGATCTCCACGTCGCGCTCGGCGAGCAGCAGGTAGATCAGCACGCCGTTGTTGCGTTCGGTGTCCCACACGCCGAGCTCGGAGAACACGGCAATGGCGCGCTCGCGCGCGCTGATGCGGCGCCACACCTGCGCCGGGTGAAGCGCGGCCTCGACCGCGAAGCGGATCTCGCCGTCATGCAGCTTTTCGGATTCGCGGATCGCGCTTTCGATGGTGGACATGGCGGCGACCGGGAAGGCCCGTGCAACGGTTCCCGGCAGGGAAAACAAGTGCCGCAGGACGCGCATCACCAGCGTCCCGAAGCGCCGCCGCCGCCGAATCCGCCGCCGCCGCCGCCAAACCCGCCGCCGCCCCATCCGCCGCCGCGACCTATGCCACCGCCGTAGATGCCGCCCGGAAATCCGCCATAGCGCCGAGCCGTGCCGAAGCCGCCCGCCAGGGTGAAGAAAAAGGCGAGCAGGCCGGCGGCGATGCCGATGAACAGGGTGCCGGCCAGCACCCAGGCGAGGAAGCCGACCGCGCCGCCGGTGGCAACGGAGCCTAGCGCGCGGCCGAGAATCGCGCGCAGCAGGCCGCCGACGACCAGCGCGGCGATGAGCAGCACCGGCAGGTACTGGAACACGTCCCCATCGACCGCCGGCGCACTGCGCGGCGCCGGCAGCGGCTCGCCGTCGATCACGCGGACCATGCGGTCGAGCCCGGCGCTGATGCCGCCGAAGAAGTCGCCTTCGCGGAAGCGCGGCGTGATGACGTCGGCGACGATGCGCTTGGCGGTGGCGTCGTTGAGCGCACCCTCGAGGCCGTAGCCCACCTCGATGCGCAGGGCGCGGTCGTCCTTCGCGATCACGAGCAACGCGCCGTCGTCGACGCCCTTGCGGCCGAGCTTCCATTGCTCCGCCACGCGCAGCGCGAACTGCTCGATCGGCTCGCCCCCGGTGGTGCGCACCATGAGCAGCGCGATCTGGCTGCCTTTGCGCGCCTCGAACGCCTCCAGCACGCGCTCGAGGCCGGCCTTCTGCTCGCCGCTCAGCGTGCCGGTCTGGTCAGTGACCCGCGCCACCGGCGGCACTGCCACCTGGGCGATCGCCGCGAGCGATGCGCCCAGCAGAACGGCAAGGACGAGCCTCACTTCTTGGTGCCGAAGTCCACCTTGGGCGGCGTGGCGATCGCCTTCTCGTCCTCGACCGTAAAGTTCGGCTTCGTCTTGTGGCCAAATAGCATCGCCGTGAGGTTGGTGGGGAACGAGCGCACCGTCACGTTGTAGGACTCGACTGCCTTGATGTAGCGGTTGCGCGCCACCGCGATGCGGTTCTCGGTGCCCTCGAGCTGCGCCTGCAGGTCGCGGAAGTTGGCGTCGGACTTGAGCTGCGGATAGTTCTCCGCCACCACCAGCAGGCGCGACAGCGCGCCGCCCAGGTCGCGCTGCGCGGCCTGGAATTTGGCGAACGCCTCGGGGTTGTCCACCAGCTCCGGCGTGGCCTGGATCTGCCCCGCGCGCGCGCGGGCCTCGGTCACGCGCGTGAGGATCTCCTTCTCCTGCTCGGCGAAACCCTTCACGGTCGCCACCAGGTTCGGCACCAGGTCGGCGCGGCGCTGGTACTGGTTCACAACCTCCGACCAGGCCGCCTTGATCTGCTCGTCGCCGCGCTGCAGGTCGTTGTAGCCGCAGCCCGGGAGCAGCAGCGCGAGCAGCGCCGCCGCGAACCACCATGCTTTTTGCATAAGCCCTTTCTCCGCGTCCAGGGCGAGACTCTACGCTAGTCGCCGCGCTGCACGCGTGCGTAGTCCTCCAGCCGCCGGCGGGCGGCATCGAACGCGTCGCGCAGCGCGACCTGCACGTCCTCGTCGCGCGCATGCGTCACCGCGATCTCGCCACCGGGCACCTTGAGGTCGATATGGGCGCGGTACTCCCGGCCCTTGCGCTGGTGGCGCGCCGCGAGCTCGAGCACCACGCGGCAGCTCACGATATGGCTGTAGAAGCGCTCGAGCTTCCCCGCCTTTTTGCGGATGGCGTTATTGAGCGCGTCGGAATGGGCGATGCCGTGGAGCGAGATCTGCAGGGGAATGTCCATACCCGCACGCTAGCCGGGGGCCGCGAAGGGGGTTTGATCCGTGTCAAAGGGCGCGCGTGCCGTTGGGGTGCAATGGTGCATGCGCACGCCGGATATCTTCATTGCCTATGCGCCGCGCGGGGCGGGATTGCGCTGCGCGCTCGCCTACCTCGGCGCGGGACGCGACGTGTACGGCTGGTTTACCGGCCCGCGCGCCGACGGCAGCATCGTCGCCGAGTTCTTCCTGATCGAGGAGTTCTATACCAACCGGCCGACGCGCTATTCGTCGGTCGAGATCGCCGCGCTGCACTCGCGCTGGGCGCTGGACGAGGACCGGCGCCACGAGCTGGCGCGGATGCAGGAAGCTTTCGTGCACGAGTGGCTGGTCCACCGTGGGGATGGGCGCGCCGCGGGCGAGCTGGCGGCCTATGCCAAGGCCGAGCTCGCCATGGGCGAGCTCAACCTGCGCTTCGAGCGCCTCTCGCAGCTGAGCAAGCTGCAGCCCAACTGGACCTATTACACGCCGCATTTCGAGCGCGGCGTGCTGCGTCATCTCGCCAAGCGCTGGGCGCTCGAGTACCGCTTCGACCAGGAACCCTCGCCCGCAGTCTGACATGGCCAGCCTCAGGGACTGGCCGCAGAAATCCCGAGCGGCTGCAGCTTGCGGATCACGCGCACCACCGCCGGCTCGCGCGGCTCGGCCGCGAGCGCGAAGCCGAGCTCGCGCACGAAGGACAGCATGACCTCGTTCCGGCGCAGCACCAGGCCCTCGATGGTCTCGAAGCCGCGCGCCTGCGCCGCCGCGATCAGCGCCTCCATCAGCAGGGCGGCGATGCCGCTGCCGTGCCAGTCGTCGGCGATCACCACGCCGAACTCGCGACGCAGCGCGCGGCTGCAGGCTCGGCGTGCAGCCGGTCGAAGCCGATGTCGGCGCCGCAGTCGGTGCAGATGCCGTAGCTGCCGTCGTCCAGGCGCCGGCGCGCGGCGTCGATTTCCTTCAGCTCGCCCATGTCGCGCGACAGGTCGGCTTCCTCCAGGTCGCCGCCGCCTTCGCGCAGCCGCACCTCGTCGCCGCCGAGCTCCGCCACCAGGGTTTCACGGCGCTGCTCGAGCGCGCGGTGCAGCTGGTCTTTTTGCCAGGGCTTCATGTCGCCAGCCTAGGGGCGACGCTGTGGCGGGATTTGACCAGGGTCAAAGCGGCGCGCCCCGGCGGGATTAGTGTTGCTGCATGAACGCACCCGACGTGGACCTGCTCCTCGACGTCGACCGCGAATACCTGGACAAGGCGCAGGCCGGCGTCCTGCGCCGTATCGCTCCGCGGCACCTGAACCCGGCCGGCGAGGCATGGCTGCCAGTGCTGCACACCCGGCGCGACGGCTGGAACTTCACCGCGCTTTTTTCCAACACCGAGCGGGCGCACCTGCTGCACCGCGCGCACGACTGGGTGGTGATCCATTACTACGACCCGGACGGCGCCGACGGCCAGGCCACGGTGGTGACCGAGCGCCGCGGCGCTCTTGCCGACAAGCGCGTGGTGCGCGGGCGCGAGCCCGAATGCGCGCGCTACTATCACCGCCGTGACGAGTCCCTTCACGCCGCAGCGGCTGGCTGACTATCTCGGCGCGGTGCACGCTCGCCCGGTGAGCGACGTGCGCGTCACGCCGCTCGGCGGCGGCCGCCAGGGTGACAAGGGCTACGGCTACGGCGTCCCGCTGCGCGTGGATTACGCGCTCGACGGCGAGCCGCGCCGCGCGGTGGTGGAGACGGTGCGCCCCGGGCCGTTCGGCCACGAGCACATGTCCGACCGCGCGCAGTCGCTGCTGTGGGCGCACGATGCGTTCCGCCGGCTGCCGCGCCACGTGGCGTCGCTCGACGTCGGCGCGGTGCGCTCGAGCGGCGCGCTGGTTCCGCTGGGGAACGCCGAGGAGCTGTTCATGCTCGCTGCGTTCGTCGACGGGCGCGAATATGCCGACGACCTGCTGCGGCTGCGTGCCGGTGAAGCCCTTCGGCCCCTCGATTGCGAGCGCGCCGACGCCTTGTGCGACTACCTGGTCGATATCCACCGCGTTGCCGGCCCTGATCCCGGCCTCTACGCGCGGCGCATCCGCGAGCTGGTGGGCCACGGCGAATGCATCTTCGGCGTGGACGACAGCTACCCGGAAGAAGGCCTGCTGAGAGAGATCGAGAAGAAGTGCGTCGACTGGCGCTGGCGGCTGAAGGGCAAGGCGCACCGCCTGCGCCAGGTGCACGGCGACTTCCACCCCTGGAACATCCTGTTCCGCGACGGCGCCGACTTCAGCGTGCTCGACCGCTCGCGCGGCGAGTGGGGCGAGCCGGCCGACGACGTCACCTGCCTCGCGCTCAACTATCTGTTCTTCTCGCTGCAGCGCAGCGGCCGGCTGGAAGGCGATTTCGAGCGCCTGTGGCGGCGCTTCTGGGAGCGCTATCTCGAGCGCAGCGGCGACGCCGAGCTGCTCGAGGTCGCGGCGCCGTTCATCGCCTTCCGCGGCCTGGTGATGGCGAACCCGCTCTGGTACCCGGCGCTCGACGCCGGCGTGCGGCGCAAGCTGTTCCGCCTGATCGGCAACGTGCTCGACGCGCCGCGCTTCGACCCGGCGCGCGCCAACGACTACTGCGCGTGAGCGCAGCGCAAAGTTTCGCCATCTGGCTGACCGGGTTGCCGGCCTCGGGCAAGAGCGCGATCGCGCGCGAGCTGGCGCGCCTGCTGCACGAGCGCGGCGTGGAGGTCTCGGTGCTCGAGTCCGACGTGCTGCGCACCCAGCTCACCCCGTTTCCGCGCTACGACGACGCCGATCGCGATTTTTTCTACGGCTGCGTGGCCGGCATCGGCGTCTCGCTGGTCGAGCAGGGCAGGGTGGTGGTGTTCGACGCCACCGCCAACCGGCGCGCCTACCGCGACGCGGTGAGGAACCGGCTGGCGCGCTTTGCCGAGATCCACGTCGACACGCCGCTCGAGATATGCCAGGCGCGCGACCCCAAGGGTCTTTACCGGCAGGGGATGAAGATTCCCTACGAGCCGCCGCTCGCACCGGAACTGGTGGTGCACGGCGCGCAGGGCACGCCGCAGGAGCACGCGGCGGCGGTGGTTTCCCTGCTCGAGCGACGCGGCTGGATCAGCGGCGCACGCTGACGCGCGCGCCGTCCTTCAACGCGTCGGAGGGATAGACCACCACCCGCTCGCCGGGCTGCAGCCCGTCCTCGAGCATCGCCTCGGTGCCGTTGCGGCGCGGCACTTTCACTGCGCGCTTGCGCGCCCGCTCGCCGTCGACGGCGAATACCGCCCAGCCGGCGCCGTCGCGGAACAGCGCGCCGACCGGCGCCTTGAGCGCGTTTTCCTGGCGGAACACGACGACGTGCGCGTCGACGCGAAAGCCGTCGCCGATGGTCTGCAGCCTGTCGAGCGGCGCGGCGAAGTCGAGCACCACGTTGACGCGCTGCTCTTCCACGCCGAGCGCCGAGATCTTGGTGAACGCCGCCGGCTCGACCAGGCGCACGCGTGCGGCGAGCGGCGCCACCCCCTGGCCGAGCTCGATGCGCGCCGGCATGCCTGGACGGATGCCGACCGCCTCCTGCGACAGCACGTCGACCACGGCCTCGAGCCCTTTCGGGTCGGCGAGCTCGATCAGCGCCGCGCCGAGCGCCACCGCGCCCTCGCTTTCCTGCACCACCTTGAGGACGGTGCCCTTCACCGGCGAGGTCACTTCCCATTTCGCGCCCGCCTCGCCGCTCTGGTAGAGGGCGAGCGCGGCGCGCGCCTGCGCCAGCTCGTGCCGCGCGGCGTCCTCGGCGTAGCGCGCGGCGTCCAGCGTGCGCTCGGCGGTGCGCAGGGCGAGGCCGGCCTGCTCGCGCGCGGTCTCGGAGACGAAGCCCTCCTTGGCGAGGCGCGCCTGGCGCTCGAGGTCGGCCTGCGCCTGGTCGCGTTGCGCGGCGGACTTCGCCGTCTCCGCCCGGGCGCGCGCGTGCAGCGCCTGCACCGCGCCGATGCGCCCCTGCAGCTCGCGCGAGGTGCGCGCGTCGAGGAAGGCCGGCGCGGTGGGCGTGAGGAGCGCCAGCACCTGGTCCTTTTCCACCGTATCGCCGGCGCGCAGCGCGATGCGCTCCAGGCGCCCGGCGAGCGGCGCCGAGACCACGTAGCGCTCGCGCACGCGCGTCTTGCCGTCGTCGGACACGGTCTGCTCGAAGGTGCCGCGCACCACCTCGGCGGTCTCGATGGCCACCGCCTGCGGGCGCAGCGCCCAGGCCACCAGCAGCGCGAGGGCGGCCAGCACGCCGCCCAGGGCGAGCTTGTTGCGTCTTGTCATTCGCGGGTCTTCAGCACGGCCACCAGGTCGAGATTATCGATGCGATTGCGCACGATGAGGGCGCTCACGATGCCCGCCGCCACTACCACCGCGCCCGAATAGACGTAGGTGCTCGGGAAGATGACGAGCGGAAACTCCATCACTTCCTGGGTCATGAGGGCGATCAGCAGCGCGGCGAGCCAGAACCCGGCGAGGAAGCCGAGCGGGATGGCGAGCGCGATCTCGACCGCCAGCTCGCCCAGCAGCAGCACCGAGACCTCGCGCCGGGTGAAGCCGAGCACCCGCAGGCTGGCGAGCTCCCAGGCGCGCTCGGCGAGCTGAATGCGCGCGTTGTTGTACACCACGCCGACCGCGATGGTGGCGGCGAAGACGCTCAGGACCGTGGTGAAGAACATCACGTTGCGCGCGCTGGTCGCGCGGAAGGTATCCACCAGGCCGCGGTTGACGATCACCACCGCCGCCGCCGGCATTTCCTTCAGCCGCTCGAGCAGCGCGTTTTCCTGCGCGCGCTCGACCGACAGCCCGGCGCCGGAAACCAGGTCGCTTTCGCGCGCCAGCCGGTTCAGCTCCTCCAGGCGCATCCACGCGTTCATGCCGGCCATCTCGCGCACCGTGCCGCTGACCCGCAGCGCGCTCTTCACGCGCTTGCCCTCCAGCAGCTCGGCGATCACGGTATCGCCCGGCCGCACGCCCAGCCGCTCGGCGAGGCGCGTGGTGAGCAGCACGCCGCCGGGCGCCGGCTTCGCTTCGCGCAGCTCGGCGTCGAAGATGCGCCAGAGCGTCGCGTCGTCCTCGACGCCGGTGATGCCGGTGCGGTAGCTGCGGTGCCCGGCGCGCAGGCGCACCGGGATGGCGCGCGTGACCTCGGCCTGGCTGACGCCGGGCAGGCGCTCGAGCTCGCGGCGCACGCCGCGCGCCAGCGGCTCGGCGAAGCCGACGTTCACGTCGGCGCGCTGCACCTGGTTGAACTGCACGTCGATGAACCACTCGAGCGAATCGCCCCAGAAGGTGCCGGCGATCAGGATCGCGACCGAGCCGGCGATGCCGGCGATGGTGGTCGCGGCGCGCACCGGCCTGCGCTCGAGGTTGCGCAGGATCATGCGCTGCGCCGAGGTCAGCAGCCGCGCGTAGCCCAGGCGCTCGAGCAGCAGCGCGCGGAACTCCGCCGGCGCCGGCGGGCGCAGCGCCTCGGCGGCGCGCAGGCGCAGGATGCCGCGCGTTGCAGCGAGCGCTCCGCCGAAGGCCGCGGCGAGTGCCGCAGCGGCGCCGGCGAGCGCGAGCCAGGCCGGCATGAAGTAGTGGAACTGCGGGAAATGGAACAGGTTCGTGTACAGGCTGGTCATGCCGTTGCCCAGCCACCAGCCCAGGCCGATGCCGATCAGCGTGCCGAGCAGCACGATGACCGAGGCGAACTTGAGGTAATGCCAGGCGATCCAGCGGTCGTCGTAGCCGAGCGCCTTCAGCGCCGCGATCTCGCCGCGCTGGGCGTGGACCTGCCGGTGCAGCACCACGTTCAGGATGAACCCTGCCACCAGCAGGAAGATCGCCGGCAGCACGGTGCCGAAGATGCGCTGCTGGCTGATCTCCTGCGTGATGATCTTGTGCGACACCTGGTCGTCGCGCGCCACCGCGCCGAGGCTGCCGTAGGGCTCGAGGATGCGGTCGGTGGCCTCGAGCACCGCGTCGAGCGAAGCCTCGCGCGAGATGCGCAGCAGCACGGAGTTGAACGCGCCCTCCATGTTGAAGGCCGCGGCGAGCGCGCGCGCGTCGGTCCACAGCACCGCGAACCACTCGTCGTCCGGCATGCCGCCGCCGCGCGTGGCGAAGATGTACTCCGGGCTGAGCGCGGTGCCGACCAGCGTCACGCGCTCGAGCTTGCCGTTGAGCAGCACGCTCAGCGCGTCGCCGAGCTTGAGACGGCGCGCCTCGAGGAAGCGCTCGTTCACCACCACCTCGCCGCGCGCGCCCGGCGCCGGCCAGCGGCCGCTGGTCAGCGTCAGGCGGTTCATTCCCGGCGGGTGCTCGAAGTCCTGGCCGATCAGGCGCGCGATCATCGGCGGCACCACGCCCGGGATCGAAAGCTGCGCCTCGCGCACCACGCGCGCCTCGACCTCCACCACGCCCGGAATGCCGCGGATGCGCTCGAGCATCGAGACCGGCACGCGCTTGGCGGTGGCGAACACGTGCGGGAAGCGCGCGCCCGCGTAATAGTTGTCGCGCGACCACAGCAGCGAGCCGTGGGTGGAGAAGCTGCCGATGAAGCCGCCGATGCCGCAGGCGATGACCAGCGCGATCGATACCACCTGCGTTTTTAGCGACCAGAGATCCCGCACGAGCTTGCGGTTCAGACTGGTCACGGCAGGCCCCCGTTTAGGGGTCGTCTTTCCAGGAGGTGAACCCTATTGGGCGTGGACTCGTTCTTGCGGGAGTCATGAGCTCGCGGATCGCGTCGAATACCGACCGGAACTGAGCGTCGTAGCGACTCTCGAGTGCCGCAAGCTTGCGCGCAAGGTCGTCGTGAGACGCGAACATCCCCCGAAGCCGCACGAAGGTGCGCACCACTTGAATATTCACCTGCACCGCGCGCTCGCTTCTCAGCACACTGGAAAGCATTGCCACGCCGTGCTCGGTGAACGCGTAGGGCAGATGCCGGCGGCCACCCCAACTTGAGGTGCCAAATTGGCGCCTCAAGTTTGCAAACTCCTGACTCGAAAGCTGAAACATGAAATCGGAGGGAAAGCGAGCGATGTTGCGCCCGACCGCGCGCGTCAGCGCCTTCGTTTCGACGCCATACAGCGCGGCTAGATGGGCATCCAGCATGACCTTTTGCCCGCGCAAGAAGAAGATCGCGCTCGCGATGGTTTCCGGTGTGATCTTCGCCGGGCCGGCTGGTAAAGCCATGTGCCCTAAACGCATCGAAAGTGTCTCTGGATGACCGTGCCGTCACCATGAAATCTCCGCCGGCGTGAGTTTGCGCGCGGGCTTTTCCGCGCCGACGATGCGGCCGTCGCCCAGGCGCAGCACGCGGTCGGCCATGCCGGCGATGGCGGCGTTGTGCGTGATCACCATCGCGGTGGTGCCGAGCTCGGCGTTGATCTTGGCGATCACCTCGAGCACCAGCTTGCCGGTCTGGTAGTCGAGCGCGCCGGTGGGCTCGTCGCACAGCAGCACGTCGGGGCGCTTGACGATGGCGCGCGCGATCGCCACGCGCTGCTGCTCGCCGCCCGAGAGCTGCGACGGGAAATGGTCCAGGCGCTCGCCGAGGCCGACCCACTGCAGCGCCTCGGCCGCCGGCATCGGCGCGCTGGCGATGTCGGTCACCAGCGCCACGTTCTCGCGCGCGGTGAGGGCGGGGATCAGGTTGTAGAACTGGAAC
>Ga0310902_10000446_pt1 | contig 11622 bp, 4 predicted proteins | sample C24D3metaG_FD_203748 | JGI IMG/M metagenome (GOLD analysis project Ga0310902, IMG submission 203748) | Lab incubated soil microbial communities from West Virginia University Organic Research Farm, Morgantown, WV, United States - C24D3 | ecosystem: Environmental > Terrestrial > Soil >...
ATCGTCTGCGACGAGCCGTCGAAGCCGTTGGCGTTCGCGACGTTGCTGCCCAGGATCACGCCCCCGCCAAATTCGTTGTGCTTGATGCGCGGGGCGAAGTTTTCAATGCTCGCGAGACCGTCGATCTCGGCGACCCGATCGAGCAAGGCGGAGTCCGCCACGATCATCAACTGCGATCCGCGGCGCAGGACCTGCGCGCCGGCGTCCCGCAGCGCCACTTCGACATCGCGCGCGACGGCCCCTCGTTCGAGACGCACGATGTACGGCATCGCGCCGTTACGGCGCAGGCGCGGCGACAGCTTGTGCTCGGCGCGAAGCGCTTCGACAGACGCCACGAACGTCAGTCGACGCACGTCGGCGGCGGCCGCAGGCGACATGCGCACGCGGAACCCGAACGGCGGCACGAATTCCTGGAGCTCGCCGCCGGCCTCGGTGACCGCGGTCTTCCAGGTCTCGAGCACCGGCCCGGTGAACTGGATCACGTAGGCGTTCGTGCGGTCGGACGAAGGCTGCTCGGCCCCGACGATGGCGATGCAGAAGGCCGCAACGACACACACGACGAATCCGCCGGCGATACCTCGACGCATAAGGGACCTCGAGAGTATCAACCGCTATGCCGCGGCCAAGGAAACGCCGATCAGTGCAGCGGACGGACTCTATGAGGCAGCGTGCCCTGAGGCGTCTTTCAATGTGCAACAGCGACTGACGGTCCTGTATGAGCCTGATTTGGGCAGTTGCCCTCACAGGTGACATTCAAAATGTGCATATTCTGCAATTCGGAGCGAGCACTTTGCATTTTTCGACCCGTATTCGCCGTTTCGATAGGTCAAATCTTGTAAACTGATATCTCGATCAAGCATACTTGTCCATTCTTCGACCTTCGCTGGAGCACTTACACGGCCAGCTTCGGCGGGACAAGCTGCCGCGCAAGCGGCATTCATACAAAAGGGGCACATTCGCATGGGATCCGCAGCATTAGGTGAGGCGATCAAAGGCATACGCAGTTGGGCCATGAACGAAGGGCGCGTCGCGCAGACGCCCGCGAACGTCAAAGACACGTTTGGCGTCCGCGTGTTCAACGACAAGGTCCAGCAGGCCCGCCTGCCGAAGCCGGCGTATCAGGCGCTGCGCGAGACCATGACGAAGGGCACGGCGCTCGATATCTCCACGGCCGATGCGATCGCGAACGCGCTCAAAGACTGGGCGGTTGAAAACGGCGCGTCGCACTTCACGCACTGGTTCCAGCCGCTGACCGGCATCACCGCGGAAAAGCACGATGCGTTCTACAACCCGACCGCGGACGGCAAGGCGATCGCCGAGTTCCGCGGCAAGGAGCTGGTGCGCGGCGAGCCCGATGCCTCCAGCTTTCCTTCGGGCGGCATGCGCAGCACGTTCGAGGCGCGCGGCTACACGGCGTGGGATCCAACCAGCCCGCCCTGGCTGCTCGTCAACACCAATAGCGTCACGCTGGTGATCCCGACCGCGTTCGTCAGCTGGACCGGCGTCGCGCTCGACAAGAAGACGCCGTTGCTCCGCTCGATGGAGGCGCTGTCGGCGCAGGCCGTGCGCGTGTTGAGGCTGTTCGGCTCGAAGGCGACGCGCGTCACCGCGACCTTCGGCCCCGAGCAGGAATACTTCCTGATCGACAGCAACTTCTACTTCAGCCGCCCCGACCTGCTGAACGCCGGCCGCACGCTGTTCGGCGCCACGCCTCCGAAGGGCCAGGAACTCGAAGATCAGTACTTCGGATCGATTCCCGAGCGCGTGCTGGCGTTCATGGCCGAATTCGAGGCCGAGCTCTACAAGTGCGGCGTGCCGATCAAGACGCGCCATAACGAAGTGGCGCCGTCGCAGTACGAAGTCGCGCCGATCTTCGAGAGCGCCAACGTCGCCACCGATCACCAGATGATGACCATGGAGACGATGAAGCGCGTGGCGCCGAAGTATGGACTGGCGTGCCTGCTTCATGAAAAGCCGTTCGCCGGCGTCAACGGCTCCGGCAAGCACCTCAACTGGAGCATCGGCGACGATCTCGGCAACAACCTGCTCAGCCCGGGCGACACGCCGCACGACAATCTGCAGTTCTTGTTCTTCTGCACCGCGGTCATTCGCGCCGTGGATGTGTGGCAGGGCCTGCTCCGCTACAGCATCGCGCATGCCGGCAACGATCACCGGCTGGGCGCCAACGAAGCGCCGCCCGCGATCCTCTCGGTGTTCCTCGGCGACATGCTCACCGACATCTTCGAGCAGGTCGAAAAGGCCGGCGAAGCGAAGAGCACCAAGACCGGCGGCGTCCTCGACATCGGCGTCGGCGCGCTGCCGAAGCTGCCGCGTGACGCCGGCGATCGCAACCGCACCTCGCCGTTCGCCTTCACCGGCAATAAGTTCGAGTTCCGCGCCGTCGGCTCGACGCAGAACGTGGGCCTGCCCGGCACGTGCCTGAACGTGGCGGTGTGCGAATCGCTCGACGTGCTCGGCACGGAGCTCGAAGGCCGCCTCAAGAAGGGCGAGAAGCTCGAAGACGCCGTGAAGGCGATCCTCAAGGCGACCATCAAGAAGCACAAGCGGATCATCTTCAATGGCAACGGTTACTCGGCTGAATGGCAGAAGGACGCCGGCAAGCGCGGCCTCCTCAACCTGAAGAACACCGTCGACGCGCTGCCGCAGGTCGTCACGCTGGAAGTGATCAAGGCGTTTGAGAAATACAAGGTCCTGACCGAGGCCGAGCTCCACGCGCGCTACGAGATCAGCCTCGAGACCTACAACAAGGTCATCAACATCGAGGCGCAGCTGATGGTGCTGATGGCCGACCGTTACATCCTGCCGGCGGCCCTCGCCTACCTCAAGGAGGTCGGCCAGAGCGTCGCCGCGGCCAAGGCGGGCGGCGTGCCGAGCAAGGAAGGCAAAAAAACGCTGGCGTGGATCGTCAAGGCGATCGATCAGTTCCGCGTCGCGACCGTCAATCTCGAGAAGGCGGCGGCGCACGGCGGCGGCTCTGCCGAAAAGCACGCGAAGTACATGCGCGACAACGTCGTCCCGGCGATGGTGAAGCTGCGTGAGCTCGGCGACCGGCTCGAACTGGTCGTGCCTCACCAGCACTGGCCGCTGCCGACCTACAGGGAAATGTTGTTTGTGAAGTAAGGTCTTAGGGTCTTAAGGACTTAGGGTCTTAGGGGAAGCTTTCCCCCTAGGACCCTAAGACCCTAGGACCCTAGGACCTTCATGCGCTCGCTTCTCATCTTCCTCATCGCTCTCAGCGTCAGACTCATTCACATCTGGCAACTGCAAGCCACACCCTTCTTCGACACTCTCCTCGGCGACGCCAACGGTTACGACAAGTGGGCGCAGCGCCTTGCCGCCGGCGACTGGATTGGCACCGACGTGTTTTACCAGGCGCCGCTCTATCCGTACTTCCTCGGCGTCGTCTATGCGATCTTCGGCCGCGACCTGCTGATCGTCCGCGTCATCCAGGCGGCGATCGGATCGGCGTCGTGCGTGCTGCTCGGCCTTGCCGCCGCACGATTGTTCTCCAAACGCGTCGGATTGGCCGCCGGCCTGACGCTTGCGCTCTGGGCGCCCGCGATCTTCTTCGACAGCCTGCTCCAGAAGTCCGTGCTCGACATGTTCTTCATGTGCCTGTCGTTGTGGCTGATTTCAGGGATCAGGGAACAGGGATCGGGGATCAGGGCATGGGTGCCGATTGTCCTCGGCTGCTCGATGGCGGCGTTATCGCTCACGCGAGAGAACGGCCTGTTGCTCGTCGCCGTGGTTGCGCTCTGGCTCTGGTCTTCGGACCGGCGAAGGATTCTGTACTTCGCGACGGGTCTTGCGATCGTGTTTGCGCCGGTCGTCGCGAGAAACTATTCGGTCGACGGCGGTTTCTACCTGACGACCTCTCAGTTCGGATCCAATTTCTACATCGGCAACAACCCAAACGCCGACGGCACGTATGCCTCGATACGATTCGGGCGCGGGGCGCCGGAGTTCGAGCGGCTCGACGCGAAGGAAGTCGCTGAAGAGTCGGTCGGCCGCACGCTGTCGCCATCGGAGGTCTCGAGCTTCTGGACGGGTCGCGCGCTTGGTTACATCACCTCGCAGCCGCTGTCATGGCTGAAGCTGACCGGCCGCAAGATCCTGCTGCTCTTCAACCGCAACGAGATGCTCGACACCGAGGCGCAGGAAAGCTACGCCGAGTTCTCGGTCGTTCTGCGGGTGCTCGGATGGGTTACCCACTTCGGTCTGTTGGTGCCGTTGGCGCTGATTGGAGTGATCGCCACGTGGCCCGATCGCAGGCGGCTGCTGATCGTGCATGCGCTGGCGCTCGCGTATGCAGCGAGCGTCGTCATGTTCTTCGTGTTCGCGCGCTATCGGTATCCGCTCGTGCCCTTCCTGATCGTCTTTGCAGCGGCGCCCTTCGATTCGCGTGTGCGCGATTACATCGCGCGCACGCTCACTCAGGGCAATTCGAAAAAATGGCAATGGGCCGCGATCGGGGTCGTTGTGGCCATTTTTTCGAATTGGCCTGTGTTGTCGCCAACTCTGATGCAGTCGATCACCGAGAACAATCTCGGCGCCGCGTTTCTCGAAAAGGGGCAATACGATCAGGCGATCGCGCACCACGAACGGGCGATCGCGCTCCGGCCTGACTATGCGCCCGCCTACAACAATCTCGGGGCGGTGCTGCGCGCGGCCGGCCGGCTGGACGATGCGGTGGCGCGATACCAACAGGCGCTGGCGATCAGGCCCGACTTCGCGAGCGCGAGCTATAACCTCGCCAACGCGCTCCTCGAGCAGGGCAAGGCAGGCGACTCCGTTGAGAGCTTCCGCCGCTCGCTCGAATCCAATCCGAAGTCGGTCGAGGCCCACAACAACCTCGGCATCGCGCTCGCGAACCGCGGCGACGCCGCCGGCGCGATCGCCGAGTTCCGCGCCGCACTGGCCATCGACGATCGATCCGTCAACGCCCATCGCAATCTCGGCAACATGCTGGTCGACTCCGGGCAGCGTGCCGACGGGATCGCGCATCTCGAGCGCGCGGCGCAGTTGGCGCCGTCGGAGCCCGAATCGCTGTACGACATCGGCACGATTCTCCTGCAGGATCAGAACTTCCCCGCCGCGGCGGCGCGCTTCGAGGCGGCGTTGAAGATTCGCCCGGACTGGGCCGAGGCGCACAACAACCTCGGCATCGCGCTGGCGTCGCAGGGACGCATCGCCGACGCGCTCACCCACTTCGAACGCGCCGTCACCCTCAAGCCGTCAATGAACGACGCGCGCGCCAACCGCGATCAAGCCCGCGCCGCGTTGCGCAAGTAGCAGCCTGGCAACTGGCAACTGGTAACTGCCAACTACCCGCGAGCAAAAAAAGGGGCGAGCCCGTTAAGGCCCGCCCCGGTTAGAGGAACGGCGCAGTTCAGTCTCTAATGCATTCCTACCAGCGCGCCACCACGCCAAGGCCATACATGCGGCCCTGCATGATGCTGTTGGGCGAGAGGAACGAGGTGGAAAGCACGTTGGTCGAGATGTAGCTGATGATCGCGTCTGAGTTGTTGATGTTGAACACCTCGAACGTCGGCAGGATCTGGTAGCGGCCGAACCGGAAGGTCCGCGCCACCTTGAGGTCAAGCTGCACGATGCGCTCGACCGACGAGACTCGATTCGACTCGAGGTTATAGGTCAGCGTCGTCTGGCCGAAGGTCGCGGCCGGCATGATGATCTGGTTGGCCGGGCAGGGCGACGGGCAGTTCGCAGGATAGCGCGTGGTACCGCGCGTCGCGACCATGGTCCGCGTGCTGGTCGGGCTCGAGTTGTTCTGGAACGACATGCTGACGTTGATGCCGTAGCCGATTTCCCTGGTGCCCGAAATCTTGACCTGCGGGCGCCACGGAATATCGAGCTTGAAGTCGTCGCACAATGCGAGGCCGTTGCCGCCGTAATTGGGATCGTCGGGGGAGGTACACGACTTGAAGCGCTCCCGCTCGTAGGCGAGGCCGCCGGAGATCTGGCCGCCGCCGGGGATGCGCCATCTGCTCTCGAAGTTGTACGACTCATAGACGTCGCGGCGCTCCGGGTCGTAGGTGTCGAGGTTACGAGTCAGCCGGTTCTCGAGGGTTCTGGCGTAGACCGTGAACGGCTCGCCAGTGGTCGGGTTGTACCATGTGTACGGCGTATAGTCCGACGTCGAGTACGACTGGTTGACGGTGTTGGTGATGTTGTGGAAATCACCCCTCCACCACGAGCCTGTCACCGACAGGCCGCCGACCAGCTCGTGCGACACCTCGAGACCCGATTCGAGGTTCCAGGTGCGCGGATACTTGCCGTACTCGTTAAGCGCCGCAATGCCGAAGTTCGGCGACAGGTTCGCGAAGTCGATCTCGCAGCCCACGCTCGGGTAGCCCGTGCAGCCGCGCGCGCCTTCGGCGATGTCGTTGCCGTTGACGTCGCGCCAGGGCAACGAGCTCGTCGCCGACGCCAGCGGGTTGTAGTTGGCGGCAATCCCCGTCGTGCGCGACAGGTTGTAGCGGTTCAGCGAGTACTTGATCGCGGTCTTGCCGTTCCCGAACAGGTCATAGACCAGACCGAGGCGAGGCGCGAAGTCGCTCCACTGCGGCACGTCTTTGATTTCCTCGAAGCTCCGCTCCGGAACGAAGCGGCCGGCGGGTGACTTGCCCGCGCGCACGCTCGAGTTGAGTGTTTCCCACCGCAGGCCGACGTTCGCGGTCAGACGGTTGAGGCGCCATGAATCCTGGACATAGATGCCAAGGTCGCGATTGAGATTCTCACCATAGATCAGCGGAGAATTGCGGATCGTCACGGTGTCCGGCACGGTCCAGCGCTTGCTTTGCACGCACGCGGGATTGGCCGCGCAACCGGGTATAGCGGCGACGGAGGCGCTGCCGCGGTAATTCTGTGTGAGGTCTCCGTTGGCGTCGACGGTGTGCATGAAAATGCCCCACCGATTATTGGCGCCAACCTTGATCGTGTGATCGCCCTTCACGTAGGTGGCCGCGAAGTTCCAGTACAGCGCTTTCGGACTCTGCGTCGTCTGGACCGTATCTGCCGTCTTGACGCCGCCGAGGTCGGATTCGTTATGGGACGCGTTTGCGAACCACTCCGCCGTTCCCCGCGGCTTCTCGATGCCTTCGCGGTATTCGTTCGTGTAGTACTCGGTGTTGTTCGAGAAGCCCGCTTCGAGGAACAGCGAGCTGGTCACCGGCGAGGTCCACTTGATCGCGGTGGTGTGATAGGCCGGCGAGTTCCATACCGTCGCCCCGGTCTCCGGATCGTCGTTGGCCTGCATGTCGTGGCCGCGATATTTGTCGATCTCGTCGAAGTACGCGGAGATCTTGTTGCGCGGCGACACCTGCCAGGTCAGCCGCGCCATGGCGTTCTTGATGAACTGGTCATCGATGCCTTGACTGCCGTCGTCCATGAACGTGTTGGCGATGAAGTTGTTTACCGAGAAATAGCGCGCCGAGGTGAAGAACCACACCTTGTCCTTCTTGATCGGACCCCCGAGCGACGCGGTGTAATCGATGATGCGGTCGATGGCGTTGCCGGCGGTGAGGCCCTTGGCCAGGTGGCGATCGGTCAGGTTGCTCGACTGCCACGAACCGGGACGGCTCGCCGCCTTGAAATCGCCGTGGAACTGGTTGCCGCCCTCGCGCGGAATCATGTTGAGCCGAACGCCGCCGGACGAGGTCTCGGCTCCAATGGCAGCCGTCTGGTAGCTCATCTCGGAGTTCATTGCGTCGTTGTAGTAGCTCTGCACCTGGCCGTCGGTTTGGAGGCCATTGGTCATCTGGCCGTCGACCAGCACCGTCGTGTTCGACGAGCTCATCCCGTGGGTCGACATGTAGGTCTGCTGCATCGCGCGGGCGCCGCCGGTGTCCGGCAAGTTCAAGCTGACGCCGACCACGAGCTGCGCCATGCCCTGGATGCTGCGACCGGTAGGAATCAGATCGATCGCTTCGCGGTTCAGCACCGCCGTCTTCGCCGTCGAAGTCACGTCGACGACCGGCGACGCGCCGGTGACGGTGATCGTTTCCTCGAGGGCGCCGACGCCAAGTTCAGCGTTGAGCGTGGCGGTGAATTCCGACGGCAGCTGGAGGGCGTCGCGCCGGAACGTCTTGAAGCCTGGCAGCGTGAAAGTCACGCTGTAAGTGCCGGGCCGAAGGTCGGCGATGCGATAGGCACCGTCGCCGTCGGAGATTGCGGTCTTCACCTTCTCGATCAGGACGTCGCTTGCGGCTTCAACGGTCACACCGGGCATCGCCGCGCCCGATGAATCTTTCACCACGCCGACGATCGCGCTCTGGGCGTAAGCGGCGGTCGACAGGAGCATCGCTCCTCCGAACGCCAGGAACGTCCGAGTAATTCTTCGCGCCATGCTGTTCCCCTCCAATGCAACCAAATGCCCGGCGCCGGGAATGTCCCGGGCCGGGACCTTACAGCCGAACGTCTAACTCACTCACCACTTCAACTGCATCCCAATGCGATACATGCGGCCCTGCAAAATGCTGGAGGGCTGCAGGTAAGACGCGGTGGCGAAGTTCGTCGAGCGATACAACAGCTCGGTGCTCTTATTGAGCGCGTTGAACATGTCCAATTGTCCCTGCACGCGCATCGCGCCGATCTGGAACTGCTTCGCAAAGCTCAGGTCGAGCTGATTGAGCCGAGGCAGGAATTCGACGCCGGGCGCCACAAGCGGCACCGTGATCGACGCCGAGGTCAGCGTCGGCGCCACCAGCTCACCCGCCGGGCAAGGCGACGGACAGTTGGCCGGGTATCGAATCGCCCGCGTGATCAGGAAGTTCGTGCCGATCGGGCTACCCACATCGCCATACCCTGGGCCGCTGATCTTGTTGCCGGTGACGGTCGTTCCACCCAGCGGTCGGCCGGCGAGGCTCTGGAAGCTGGCGCTGATCGAAATGCCGTACGCCAGCGGATACGTGCCGGCGAGCTTGAGCGTCGGCCGATACGGGATGTCGTTCTGGGCGTCGTCGCAGTAGAGCAACATCGTCGGATCGTCGGGTTCGTCACAGATGTTCCGGAGGTTCCGCTCCGTGACGAAGCCGCCGAACACCGTTCCGCCTCTCGGCAGCCGGGCGTTGACGTTCAGGTCGAACGCGTTATAGACGTGCGTGCGTTCCGATCCGGCGTTCTTGTCGACCTGATCGAGACGGCTCACCGCCGCCGGCGACACGTCGTAGATCGTGAATGGCTGGCCGGTCATCGGATTGAAGATGTTGAACGGGATGTAGTCGTTCATCGTGCGCAGCACGTTGTCGGTCACGCGCAGGCGATGGAAGGTGCGGCGGTACCAGTTGGCCGCCAGCGACACGCGCGGCAGCAGCTCGTGCTGGATGCCGGCCGTCGTCTCGATGTTGTAGACGCGCTTGAAATCCGGATCGACGCGGTTCAACTGCACGCGGCCGAAATTGGCCGGCAGCTGCGTGAAGTTGATCTCGCACCCTGGGGTCTGATACGCGCAGCCCAGCTCGCCCTGCGCGATGTCGTCGCCGTTGGCGTCGATCCACGAGAGCGACGCGGACGTCAGAGCCAGAGGGTTGTACTTGTTCGCAAAGAAGGTCGTGCGCGACTCGTTGTAACGGTTGATGCCGACCTTGATCGCGGTCTTGGCGTTGCCGAACAGATCGTAAACGGCGCCAAACCGCGGCGCCAGATCCCTGAAGGTCGGCATCGGGATGGGATCGAAGTTGCGCGCTCCGATAAAACGGCCGGCGCCCGACTCCTGCTTCGAGACTTCGTGTTTCAACTGTTCGAAGCGGATGCCGCCGTTCAACGTCAACCGGTTCAGCGTCCAGGTGTCCTGCGCGTAGATGCCGAGGTCGCCGAGCAGCGCGTCCTTGTAGCGCAGCGGCGTGTTGTAGACGGTCACCGTGCTCGGCACGCCGTTCAGGTAGACCTGCTGCAAGTCGGCGTTGGTCTCGCGCGTGTTGACGTAGATGCCCCAGTTGTACTGGAACCCAATCTTGGCATTGTGCGCGCCGGTCACATACGACACGGCCGCCTGCGTGTTGAACCGATCGGGATACCGGCCGCCCCAGTTCGCCAAACCGCTGCGCAGCGTGACCAGGGTGGCATCACGACGGCTGGCGCCGGCGTACCACTGCGGCGTGCCGCGATCCTGGTTGATGCCATCCTGATTGGTGATGACGTATTCCTCGTAGTTGAACGAGTAGCCGCCTTCGACCAGCAGTTTGCTGCTAATCGTGCTGGTGTAGCGGAGCACGGCGTCGTTATAGCGGGGCGAGGTCCAGATCTGCGAGGCCGTCTCCGGATCGTCGCCCGCGTTCATGCCATGGCCGCGGAACTTGTCGACTTCCTCGTAATAGAGGGACACCTTGTTGCGCGGGCTGATCTGCCAGGTCACGCGCACCGTCGCGCTGTTGATGTTCTGGTCGTCGATGCCCTGCTCGCACGCCACACGGCCGGCCTGGCAGTCGGCGTTGGTCTTGCCGGCGGGCACGTAGAACGTGTCGGCGATCGGTGCGTCGACGCCGCTGAATCGGCCGGCGGCGAAGAACCAGACCCGGTCGCGCTTGACAGGTCCGCCGAACCCGCCGCTGAACTCATAGATCTTCGCGATGCGGTCGGCGGCGCGCAGGCCCCTGGCCTTGAGACTGTCGGTGAGGTTGTTCGACTGCCACGACCCGTCGTTCCAGGCGCCGAAGAACGTGCCGTTGAAGCTGTTGCCCCCGTCCTTCATGACGACGTTGACGCGGACGCCGCCCGGCGAGACGTCGGCGCCGGCGCCGGCCGTCGTGTAGCTCATTTCCTGGATCATCTGGTTGTTGATGTATTGCTGCACGGCGCCGTCGCCGTCGAGGCCGTTGATCATCAGGCCGTCGATCTGAACGATGTTGTTGGCCGACGTCAGGCCGCGCGTCGACATATAGCTTTGCTGCATCGCGCGCGAACCACCGACGTCCGGGGTGCTGAGCTGAACACCGGTCACCAGCTGCGACATGCCGTAAATCGTCCTGCCCGTCGGCACCGCATCCAGCACGTCACGCGAAAGGATCTGCGTTCTGGACGTGCTCGACACGTCGACGATGGGCGACTCCCCCGTGACCGTGATCGTTTCCTCGAGCGCGCCGACCTTGAGCTCCACGTTGAGCGTCGCGGTGAAATCGGACGGCAGCTCCAGTCCCTCGCGCCGGTAAGTATTGAATCCGGTCAGTGTGAAGCTCACCGAATAGAGGCCAGGCCGCAGATCGGTGATGCGGTAGTTGCCGTTGCCGTCGCTGACGACGGATTTGACCTTTTCGATCAGAACCGGGCTGGCTGCTTCGACGGTGACGCCGGGCATCGACGCGCCGGACGCGTCCCGAACGGTGCCGGTAATGACGCTCTGCGCGTACGCAGAGGTTGAAATCAAGATCGCCGCCGCGAAAACGTAAAAGATCCTGCGTGATGTGTGTTGCGCCATTGCTGTTCCCCTTCAAACTCGATCAATTCAAACCGGCAGACAAGGGCAACCGGTGTAAGCCGAACCACGAGACGGAAGAACGAACGGACGAACCTCTAACGGGCAGACGAAGACAGACCGCGAATATGACGCCCCTTTGCGGGGCGAGTGGAGGCTACGCCTCCGGCTCT
>Ga0310902_10000448_pt1 | contig 11615 bp, 10 predicted proteins | sample C24D3metaG_FD_203748 | JGI IMG/M metagenome (GOLD analysis project Ga0310902, IMG submission 203748) | Lab incubated soil microbial communities from West Virginia University Organic Research Farm, Morgantown, WV, United States - C24D3 | ecosystem: Environmental > Terrestrial > Soil >...
GATCGTATCCTCATGGTTCAGCTGATCGAGCGCCGTGGCCAGCGCGGTTTCCGTCCGGAACGCGGAGATGCGTGCGCCCGCGGCGTCGAGCTTCGCGAGTACGAGACTCAGTGCGGCATCGCCTATGAGCGCGTGCAGCCTGCCGTCGACGGCCCAGACGCGCGCGGCGCCGGCGCCGAGAGCGGTCGTCAGCCACGTGGACGGATCGCCGTCGATCGCCAGCGACACGTGGCGCTCGCCCAGACCGGCGCCTTCGGTAACGGGGGAAACGCGACCCTCCCGAAGAACGGCGACCCGGGTGGCGAGCCCATCGAGCTCACCGTTGACGTGCGTGGTGAACAGCACACTCCGACCCTGGTCGCGCAGCGTCCGCAGACGCTCGACCAGAAGCCGCGTGCCAATGGGGTCGAGATTCAACGTCGGTTCGTCGAGGAGATAGACGGCGACATCGGGAACGAGCAACGCGGCCATCGCCACCCGCTGACGCTCACCGCCGGAGAGCGTGCCCGCGGTCCGGCCCGCGACGCGGCTGAGGCCGCACCGTTCGATCTCCCGATCGACCGCACGCGCATCGGCCCCTCGCAGATCGGCGACGACGCCCAGGATTTCGCGCACGGTGAGCGTGGATGGAAAATCCGTCTGCTGCGCCAGATAGCTCATGCGCGATCGCGCGGTACGCGGCTGGACGGTGAGATCGATGCCGTCGATCCTGACACTGCCGGCGTCGGGCCTCGCCAGCCCCACCGCGCACCGCAGCGTCGTCGTTTTCCCGCTGCCGTTTGCGCCGACGAGCGCCAGGCCCTCTCCGGCCTGTACCGTCAGCGACGCGCCCGACAGCACCCTGCGTCCGCGGTAGGCCTTTTCGAGGTCGAGCAGCTCGATCATCGCGGCACCCTGACGGAAACCGCATCAGAGGCCTTCTTCAGAACGAAGACGGCAAGAACTCCGGCCGCCCACAAAACGAATCCCGGATCCGTTTTCGCGGTCTTGTCGGGATCTGCGGCAACGGTGATCGGATGAGGGTCGGTGGTCGCGCCGCTCTTCAAGGCGGCACTGCGTGCCACGAGTGCCAGCGCGCCAGCGGCCGGGCTCTGAAGATAGAGCCGCGCCATGTCGTTGACGGCCTCGATCCGCTCGAAGGGCCGCAGAAGCGGATGCGCCGATTCGCCGACGCCGTCGCCGTCGAAATCAAATCCCGTGTAGCCGTCCCAGGCGTTGCCGGTACCGTCGTGGCTCCAGACATTGGTGCTGTTGCCGCCGCTTTCGACGACGTCGCTCCAGTTCTGTTGAAAGCTGTTCCTTGAGAAAGTGTTGCGCTCCGCGCTGGCCTGGATTCGGATGGCCGTGTCGTTCTGCCAGAAGCGGTTGTCGAAGAATCCATTGCCCGAAGAGCCGTCGAGCTGCAACCCTCGCGCGTTGGCAGCGAACCGATTGTGGCGAATGGTCGAGGCGTCGCAGTCCTTCAGCGCGAGGCCGACAGCGGTGACGCCGCGATTGTGCGCGAACTCGTTGTGCTCGAGGCTCAGCCGCCGCGAGTTCATCAGATTGGCGCCGACGAGCGAGCTACGGAAGACGTTTCCGCGAATGATCGTGTCGTTCGAGAACATGTCGTGCAGTCCGTAGCGCGACCCGGTGACGACGTTCGCCTCGACCCGCCCGGCGTGGGAATATTGAAGAAAGATGGCGTCGCGCTGTCCGAACACGCGATTGCCGACGATCGCATTGCGCGGTCCTCGGTAAATGTAGATGCCGTCGCCGCGGCGGCCGTACGGCAGGTCCAGCAGTCCTTCGATGTCGTTGCCAGTAATGGTGTTGTCGGCACCGCCCGCAATCACGACGCCATAGAACACCCGGCGCATGACGTTGTCGGCGATTACGTTGTGATTGGACGAGAGGCGGATGGCGGCGTCCATCTGATTGCCGGCGCCGACACCGGTGCCATCGATCGTCAAACCTCGAATCTCGCACCCGTCGGCGAGCACATCGATGACGGTGCCGCGGCCGGTGCCGAAGAGCACCGGCCCTCCTTCGCCGATGAGCCCCACGCGCCGATGAAGAATCAGATCTTCACGGTAGGCGCCGGGACCAACCCGAATCTCGTCGCCGTCGCTGGCTGCAGCAATCGCCGGGGCGATCAGCGGAAAATCCGCGTCCCCGCGCCCCACGGTCCACACCCGACCCTCCACTCGGACTGGGATGGTGATCAGGGCGATCGCCGCAGCCAGCACGGCCACGTTCATGGCAGCTCCTTTCGTCGCGCGCCCGCGACGGCCAGCGTCATCGCCGCGATAAGTGCGACGCCGCCGACGTGCGGAAACGACCACACCGTAAAGTTGCCCACCTTGGTTGGGCCGAAGAGCCGCGGCGTGAAGTCCTTGACGGCGGTTATCGGCGCGTGGTGATTGCGATCGTGGCCGACGCTGTAGAGACGGCGCTGAACCGTGGCCGCGGCCGCGATGAGGAGCACGGCAAACAGTCCGATGCTCGACCGGCGCACGAGGCGGCCCCTCGGACCAGGACCGGCGAACGCGGCGAGGGCCAGAACGGCCGCGAGCGTGACCATCGCCAACGGCAGCCAGTCGAGCTCCGGCAATCGCTCCGGAAACCGGACGCCGATGTACTGCTGGAGCGTCTCGACCTCATGCACGTCGCCGCCAATGCCGTCGTGCGAAACGAGCAGCATGAGGCTCTCATCGGGATACTGGGGCGCCGACATCACGAAGCCCCAGTACGGCAGCCACGCGGCAATCGCCACCAGAGCTGCCGATACCAGAAAGAGGCGGCGCCTAGCGATCGTGGGATTGTTCGCGGTCATGATGTTTCTCGCGATCATGGGACTTCTCGGTTGAAGGAACACCCGGCACCTCGAGCCCGGCGACGTTCTGACCGGCGCGCCAGTCGCTGATCTTCACCGGCCCGTCCTTCGGCTGCACGATCAGACGGCCGCGCATCTCGAGGTGGAGCGCGCTGCAGAAGTTCGTGCAGTAGAACCAGTAGACGCCGGGCTTCGGCGTATCGATCGTGATCTCACGCGTCGCGCCCGGTGGCAGCGAGACGTTCAGGCCGTGGTCGGGCAACGCGAACCCGTGGGTCATGTCGCGGATGGTCTCGACGTTCGTCATCCGGAAGGTGACGCGATCGCCTTCACGCACCTCGATCGTCTCGGGCGTGTACGCGCTTCGAATCATCGTCATGTTGACCGTGACGTCGTGCGGGCCCGTTCGCGAGACGCTCTCATCGCCGGCTTTGACGGCGTTGGCTGCGACGTCGAACACCTGCTTGACCTTCGATTTCAGTACCGACGCGGCCATGAATACCGCATCGTGCGGCTCCGGTGGCGTCGGGAAGGCCGCGAGCATGCGCATCTTCTCGCCCGAGATGTCGATCAGCTCCTGCGCTTCCGGCATGTCAGGGCCGACCGGTAAATACTGATCCTTCGAGAGCTTGTTCAACGCGAGCAGGTAGTCGCCGTACGGCTTCATCGTTTCGCCACCTGCCGCCTGCAGATGGCCGATGTTGTAGTGCACGTTGATGCGGTCGATGATGTAATCCGGAGCTCCGGCAACGGCCTTGTCGACGTTCCACTTCACCACCTGGCTGTCGAGAAAGAGCGACGTGTAAGCGTTGCCCCGATTGTCGAACGTCGTGTGCAGAGGGCCCAGACCGACTTCCGGCTCGGCGACGATCTTCAGCGTCTTGGTATCGACAATCGTGACGGTGGGTGAAAGCTTGCCGCTGGCGATCGCGTAGCGGCCGTCGGGCGTCACATTCACGCCGTGCGGGTTCTTCGGGACCGGTATCAGCGTGAGGACGCCCTCGGCTTTCTCAGGATCGATAATCGGGACGCCGTTGCGCACCTGGGCTTTGCCGTCGGCGACGGCCTTTTCGGCCGCGGCGATGTCGATCGCCGCGAGAGCGTCGCGATCGAACTGGATCATCCCGCCCATGTCTTTGCCCTGCTCGAGGTTGTAGACCGTTGAGAAGAAGTAGCGGCCGTCTTTCGAGCTGTCTGCGATGTCGATGTTGCCGTTCACCCGGACCTCGAATTTGACCTGCATCGACTCGGGCTCGACGAACGCGACAACCGACGTGTAGGGAGCTGGGTTGGTCGCGAGCCCGTCTGTCGGCTGCTCGAACTCGCCGTTCACGCCGATGTATTTCGTGTTCGGCGACACCACGGCGATACCATGTGCGCCCTGAAGGTTGGGGATCTTCAGAATGCGATCGGTTTCGAACGTGTCGAGCCGGACGCGGGCGAGACGCCCGTTCGCGAGGTCGTTAATCCAGAGGTAGCGGCCATCGTAGACGCCGTTGGTTTCGGATGGCGCGGGATGGTGTGTGTCACCCCACGCGCCGCCGGTTGCCTCGAGCTCGCGGCGCCGCGGGTCGTTCGGATGGACGGCGTACCCGTACGCGGCTCGCGGCTCGAACACCGGAATCTCGCGGATCAGACGGCCCGATGGAATACCGACCACGAAGACCGATCCGCTCTGGCCCCCCGAGAGAAACGCGTAGTACTTGTCGTGCTCGCCCGGGGGCACGTAGACCTCCTGGGCCGCGAGGGTGCGTGCCGAGCTGGTTTCGCTGCACCCGAGCGTCTGCACGAGGGCGGCGACAGCCGCGGCGGCGACGACAATCAAGGTGATGATGCGTGTCATATGAAATCTCCGTTCGTACGCGTTAGTCGACAATCAACGTCCCGTGCATGTGGGGATGCAGATCGGTCGTGCTGCACTGCGTCGAGCAATAGAAGTTGTAGCGGCCCGGCTCGTCGATCTTGAAGGTCGTCGACAGCGGTGCGCCGACCATCGCGCCGTTCATGAAGACCTGCTGATCGAAACCGTCGATGGCGAACCCGTGACCGGCGCCCAGGCCGTTGTCGGTCGTCGAGAACTGGATTTGCACCACTTCACCTGCCTTGATCCGGATTTCGGATGGCTCGAACTTCCATGCATGCTCGCGAACTGTGATGACCCGCGCCGGCGCGCCAACGCCCTCCATGCTCCGTGCGTTCTGGCGTCGCTGGTTCCCGCCGTGGCTTGCCATCGTCATCAGGTAGGCCACCATGTCGTGCTGATCCTTCGGGGAGATGACGCCGGAATAGGACGGCATGGGTGTGCCGTTCATGCCGGTTTCCATCGTGCGGACGATTTCACGCTCGACGAAGCCCGTGCGATAGGACGCCGCCATCGTGAAGTCGCGCGTGTTGATGTACTTGCCCTTGGCATCGAGCAGCGTGGCCGCCGAAGGGCCGGCGCCCCGGCCGTCGTCACCGTGGCACTTGGCGCACTGCATCTTGACGTAGACCTGGCGTCCGTTTTCCGTGTCCCGGCTGGTATCGGACACCTGGGCGATCGGCATCGGCTTGCGCTCGGGGTTGGCGGCGAGCCGCGGAGAGAAGCTCTTCACGTAGTCGACGAGCGCCCAGCGGTCGTTCTCGTCGAGGAGGTACTGCCAGGGCGGCATGCCGGTGCCCGTCGCGCCCCTCGAAATGGTGCGGAAGATGTCATCGTCGGTCGGCAGTTGTCCGGACGCCGTCGTGCGGAACTTGTATTGCGCCGCGACGAAGTCGCGCGGCGCTGGAACGAGAAACGGCGCGCCGTATCCGGCGCCGTTGCCCTTCTCGCCGTGACAGTGGGCGCAGTTGACGTCGTAGAGCTCTTTGCCGTGCGCGAGCGTCGCCGCCGTGGGCGCCGGATGTGGAGGCAGATTGACGTCGAGAAATGCCGGCGTCGTGCCGGCCGATGAGGCGGAGCCGTCCTCGTGCCGGCAACCGGTGACGACCAGCGCCAGGATGAGCGCCGAAGATCCCAGGACAACGGCGGCGAGGAAATTCCTGTTCGTCATGTGACTACTCGCTTTCCCGGCCACATTTCAGGCCGCGCGCCATGAGCTCGGTTTGTTCTTCGAGCTCGACGGCTCTCGGAAACAACACGTTGTTCTCGAGATGGACGTGCACGTGCAGGTCCTTCTCGAACGCTTCGAGCTCGCGCAGCACCAGCGCATAGGTCGCGCACGCATCGGCGGGCGTGTCGTAGCCGTGGGTCAGCTCGCGGATCGCCTCGAGGCCGTCGCCAACTTCCTGGTGCTCGATCTCCATCATGCGAATCGGGTTCTGCACCGTGCCGAACATGTCGGGCGGCGGCGGCGCGACGTGCGATACCGCTTCGGCCAGGGCGCGGATGTAGGGAAAGAGCACCCGTTCCTCTTTCACCATGTGCAGCGACATGTCGGCCGCCACCGTCGAAAACTTCGCTTCAATGAACGGAACCTCCGGATGACGGGCGCCGTGTGCGGCGGCGACCTTCGCGAGGTGGTGCTGGATGGCAGGAATCATTTCGCGCACGTACGCGTGGTGACGCGAGACGATGTGATCGATCAACGTGACGGGGTCCTGTTCCGGCGCTTCGCGCGCCGCCGGGTCGAGGGCCTCGATTTCGGAAACCACACGCTCGACGCTGACGCCGCGCTTCCGGCATCCCTCGGCAAGCGTCCTGTCGCCCCCACAGCAGTAATCGAGTCCGTAGCGCTCGAGAATGACCCCGGCGCGGAAATCGCGGGAGACGATCTCGCCAAGGGTCGTGGTTTCGAGTTGCCACAAGGTCATAGCTTTGGTCCTCCATTGGCAGACTACGGTGGACTGGCAGAGGCGCCTATGACGTCGGTCATACGCCCGCCGGCGGGCTGTTCGCGGCTACAATTCGCGCATGGCGAATGCTGGCGTCGAAGAGGCCATCCGGCGGACGTCGATGTACAAGCGCCTCAATGAGGGCGACCGGCAGCACCTGGCCAGCGTGTCTCGGCTGAAGACGTATGCCCGGGGGGATCGGATCTTCGGCGAAGGCGATCCGTCGGCGTTCTTCTCCGTCGTCGTCAGCGGCCGCGTAAAGATCGTGAAAATGACGCCGGCCGGCAAGGACGTCATTCTCGAGATCTTCGCGACGGGCGATCCATTCGGGGCGGTGGCGGCTTACGAAGGACGTCCCTTTCCGGCCTCGGCGATCGCGCTCGAGGACACCGTGTGCCTTCTCACGCCTCGTGGGGACTTCTTCTCACTGCTCGAGCAGCACCCGTCGCTCGTGCGGGGGCTGCTGCTCGGGTTGACTCAGCGCCTCGTCGAGCTGACGAACCGGTTGACGGAAATGACAGGCGGCCGCGTCGAGGCACGATTCGCGCGCCTCTTCTTGAAGCTCTCCGACAACATCGGCCGCCCCTCACCGGAAGGCATCGTCATTCCCATGCCGTTGTCCCGGCAGGAACTGGCCGACCTGACCGGCACCACGATTGAGACCTGCATTCGGATCATGAGCCGGTGGAACAAAGACGAAATCGTACGGACCGAAAAGGACAGCTTCGTGCTCGTCGACAAGCCGACGCTCGAGGAGCTTGCCGCAAGCTAGCCACTGGTCGTGATCGTTCATTGTCACTTGCGAGGTGTTCCATGTCAGCCAGGCAGATGATCGGCGCAAGCGTGGTCGCGTTGCTGATGGCAGTCGCGCCGGCCGCCCTCCGTTCCGCCGGTCCTTCGTTCCGTCCGGATACCACCGTTTCCTCGTCGACGCTCGAAGGCTGGCACACGCTCGGCTCTGCCGAGTGGCGGGCCGGGGGCGGTGCCCTCGTCGGGACACCGGGCTCAGGCGGCGGAGGCTGGCTCGTCCTGGATCGGTCGCTGCAGGACGTCGGATTCTATGCATCGTTCCTGTGTGCGGCAGGATGCGAGACCGGCGTGCTTCTCCGGGCGGAGAAAACCGCAGATGGTCTGAAGGGCGTCTACGTGGCGCTCAACGAAAAGGAGATCACGTCCTACGGTGTCACGATTGACAGTCACGGACGGATCCTTCAACGCACGCCGTTGAGGAGCGGGGGCGGTCAGATACGGATTGCGCCACCAGCCAGTTCCAACGCACCCGCCGCCCCGGGCGCGACGCCTCCGCCCGCACGCGGGACGGGCCCGACCGCGACGCCGCCGTTGAGCCCGCCCGACACAAGCCTGAAACCCGGCGACTGGAACACGATCGAGATCTACCTCGACGCGAACATCCTGCGGCCCTGGTTGAACGACGGCGGCGAGCGGGGAGCGGTGGCTGACCCCGACGCGGGACGCTTCGGTCCGATCGCGTTGTTTGCCGGCGGAACCGGACAGGTGCGGTTCAAGGATGTCGCCTACAAGGACTTGAGCGTTCAGACCAGGGTCACCGAGCAAGTGTCGAAGAACTTCCGCCTGCAGCGGTTGACCGACTTCTACTACGCATGGGGTGCTGGCGCAGCCGATATCGATCATGACAACGTGATGGACCTGATCTCGGGCCCGCATGTGTTCTACGGACCCGACTACACGCGGCGCAGCGAGATCTACCTGCAGCTCACCACCAACCCGTCCGACGCATTCACGACGGACGACTGGATGCAGTTCGTGAGCGATTTCACCGGCGATGGCTGGGCCGATGCGTTGAATTGCAGCTTCGCGGTCGATACCGGGTGCTGGCTTTACGTCAACCCGAAACGTGATGCGCGCCGCTGGGACAAGCACCTCGTCGTGCCCGCGTATCAGACGGAAATCGGCGTGTTGAGCGATCTCGATGGGGACGGCAAGCCCGAGCTGGTGTACGGCGCCGAGGGGCAGATGCGATACGCACGGCCGGACCCGGCCAACCCGACGGGGACGTGGATCGTCCGCAATGTGTCCGAACGTGGGCTGGTCACCGCGCACGGCGTCGGCGCCGGCGATATCAACGGAGACGGCCGGCCCGACATCGTCAACCCGTTTGGCTGGTGGGAGCAACCACCTCCGGGCAGTTCGAAGGATCTGTGGGACTACCATCCGCAAGTGTTCACCCGGTACAGACGCGGGATGGGCGGAAGCGTGATGGCCGTCTACGACGTGAACGGCGACAAGCTGACCGATATCGTCACGGTGCTCGCCGCGCACGGCTGGGGCATGGCGTGGTTCGAGCAGAAGCGTGACGCTCGCGGCACGATTTCCTTCGAGCGTCACATGATCATGGACGATCTGTGGACGAAGAATGCCGGCGGCGTCGTGTTCTCACAGCCGCATGGATCCAATGTCGGCGATGTCAACGGCGATGGTATTCCAGACTTCATCGTCGGCAAGCGCTACTGGTCGCATCGCGATACCTATCTCGACCCCGATCCGTACGGCGCACCGGTCCTGTACTGGTACAAGACGGTTCGCAATGCCAACGCACCGGGCGGGGCAGAGTTCGTCCCAGAGCTGATCCACAACCGCTCGGGAACCGGATCGGACATCCTGCCGGTGGACCTCAACAAGGACGGCCGCCTCGACATCGTGACGGCGACCAGGTTTGGGACGTTCATCTTCTGGAACAATGCGCCGGGTAAATAGCCTCGGACTACGCAGAAATCGAAACCGCTCTAGGCGGGCGCCGTCGGCGCGGCCGTTCCGGTTGGCACATACGAGCACAACGGATCGGATCCAAACGGGTCGCCCCCGGTCGCGTAGGCTCGCGCCCGCGATCCGCCGCAGACATCGCGGAAGGGACAGGCGCCGCAGCGGCCCTTGAACGAGTCGGGCCGTCTCAAGCCTCTGAAGAGTTGGGAATCCCGATACGTCCGCAGGGCACGATCCGTCCGGACATTGCCGGCCGTCAGCGGAAGGAATCCGGAGGGTTGAATCTCGCCCGTGTGCGAGATGAACATGACACCGTTGCCGTCTCGGATCCCGAGCCCTCGCATCGCAGAACGAGCGCCATCCGCACACCCGCGATTTGCCGCGCGGCGCATGAGCTCGATGCGCCGGTAATGCGGCGCCTCTGTCGTCGTGACGATTGGACGTCCATGACCAATGTCCAGGGCCCAGTTCATCACGGCGTCGGCCTGCACTGGCGTGATCTGACGAAGCGTCTGTCCACGTCCGGTGCGTATGAGGAAGAAGAGGCTCCAGCGATCGGCACCCAGATGCTCGACCACGCGATGAATTGCTGGGAGATCGGCGATGGTGTCGGCGGTGACCAGTGTGTTGATCTGCAGAGAAATGCCGGCTTCGACGATCTCGCGCCCGGCCTGAATCGTCCGAGAGAACGTCCCGACGACGCCGCGCAGCGCATCGTGCCGGGACGGCGTGGCGCCATCGAGGCTCAGCGACATCGCGCCGATCCGCAGTGACGCGAGCGACGCGACGACCTTGCTCGTGAGGAGCGGCGTGGCGCTCGGAGCCACGAGACAGGGCAGTCCGGCCTTTACCGTGTGTGCGACGATCTCGAAGAAGTCGCGACGCTTCAACGGGTCCCCGCCGGTGAAGATAATCGTCGCCTGGCACTCGGCGGCGAGCTCGTCGACGACGCGGGCGATCTCAGCCGAGCTCAGCTCCCGTGGATCGCACGCGGCGTTCGCGCCGGCTCGGCAATGCGTGCAGGCGAGATCGCATGCGCGGGTGAGCTCCCAGTAGATGCGCGCCGGTGCGGCGTCAAAGCGAAATTGCACAGGTTCACCAGGTGGCCACTGCCACGCTGAGCCCCACGGTCCGTTCGCTGTGCCTGACGCGTTCGCTCATGAGTGTGTCACCTCAGCCTCGAGTTCGCGGTCCGGATGCGTCACTATGCCCGGGCAGGACAGCAAGCGTCGTGCCCGCTGCAGGAACGATGCGAAACGAGCCACATGCGCGTGTTGTGAAGTAAGGGAAGAACCAGCGCACTCATCGAGTGCGGAAAAAGTCACGGCGCCGGGAATTTTTCCGCTACGAGAAAATCTCTCGTTCTTTCTGCTGTGCGCGCGGGTAGACTGCGTTACGATTCGTACGGAGGAATTCGATGAGGCAACTGTTTCGCTGGGCCGTCGGTCTCACGATCGTCGCGGCAGCATCGTCGGCGTCGGCACAAACCGCGGCTCAGGCTGCGCGAGGCACGAAGGTGTTCGGCGAACAGAAGTGCTCGATGTGCCATTCGATCGCGGGAAAGGGCAATGCGAAGGGCGTGCTCGACGAGGTGGGCGCGCGACTGTCGGGCGCCGAGATTCGCGAGTGGCTGGTCGATCCGGACGCCATGCGCAAGAAGGTGAATGCCGAGCGGAAGCCGCCGATGAAGTCGTTTGCGAAGCTCTCCAAAGAGGATCTGGATGGGCTCGTGGCGTACTTGCAGACGCTGAAATCCAAGTAGCGGCCATAGCGGATGGCTGCCATCACACGTCGCCGTCTTCTCGATTCGGTCCTCGGAGCCGGCTTCGTCTCTACGCTGGCCGCGATCGTCTACCCGGTGTGGCGCTACCTGATACCGCCAGTCAGCGGAGAGCCGTCCGCGCAGAGCGTCGTCGCGGGACAAGCCGGACAGGTGAAGCCGAACTCGGGATCGATTTTCAAGTTCGGCAGCAAACCCGGTCTGCTGGTTCGCACGGCGGATGGGGAATTGAAGGCGTTCAGCGCCGTCTGCACGCATCTCGACTGTACCGTGCAGTTCAAGTCGGACACGTCGCAGATCTGGTGTGCGTGCCATAACGGGATGTACGACCTGCAGGGAAACGTCGTCTCCGGTCCGCCGCCACGGCCTCTGGAGCGCCTCGTCGTCAATCAACGCGGCGACGAGATTGTCGTGTCGCGAAGTTGAAAGCCGTCAATGCCGATTCTCGACTGGATTGACCAGCGC
>Ga0310902_10000454_pt1 | contig 11553 bp, 10 predicted proteins | sample C24D3metaG_FD_203748 | JGI IMG/M metagenome (GOLD analysis project Ga0310902, IMG submission 203748) | Lab incubated soil microbial communities from West Virginia University Organic Research Farm, Morgantown, WV, United States - C24D3 | ecosystem: Environmental > Terrestrial > Soil >...
AGTTGCGGCATCGATCGCCGCGTTCGAATCCCAGATACCCGCACTTCGGGCACTTCATCGTCGCCTGGCCTGTCTCATGGTTTGGTCAGCTCCGCTCCGCCAGGCGAGGTCTGGTAGGCCAGGAGCTCGAGCTGGATTTCCGCCTTCAGCTTGTCGGCCTCCGGGCGCAGTGGATCCGTCGGACGTACGAGATCGACCGCGCGCAGCGCATCGTAGAGGCGGCCCGACGCGAACAGCGACCGCGCCCGATCGAGCGCGGTTTCAGAACTTCGGGGAACGATGAGCGGCTCCGCCGCGGTCTTCACCGGCGTCAGCCCGTCCTCCGCGCCCGTGCTCAGGGCCGGCATCGCCGTACGCAGACGATCCCACGATCGAACCACCACCACCGTCGCCGCCAACAGCACCAGGATGAGCGCGACGAACGGCCAAGGCGAGACCGACTGGGACGCGACAACCGGACGCGGACGGAACGGAAGCCTCGAGGGGGCGGCGACCGGCGCCGGCGCCGCCGGCGTGGCCGCGTTGATGCGGTCGATACGCGTCAGGAACGCGAGCGCGACGTCGTGCGCGCCGCCGCGCTTCACCGCGGCGTTCAACATCTGCCGGGCCGCCTCGATTTCGCCTCGCTCGAATGCCGCCACGCCGTTGTGCAGGAGCTCCTCGGATTCGCGCTGCTCTTCGGCCATCGCGCTTCGCGCGCGCTCGATGTAGGCGCGGGCTCGCGCATGATTGCGATCCAGAAACAGCGCACGCGTCCAGACGTCGATTGCCTGCGCGTAGTCGGCAGCGAAGTAGTGGTCCAGGCCCGCGATGAGCAGGCTTTCGATTTTGGCGTCGCGCTCGGCGCCTCCGTCTGTGGACGGCGCCATGGCGTTGAGGTTCGTGCGGAGCGGGTCGGACATAGTACTGACGTCGAATTGTCAGAATGAGGGATTGCTGTCTTCCGACGCTTGCGCCGAAATTATGAGGCAGAACGACCTGTGATACAAGGGGCCCATGTCGCTCGTTGAGTGCGTACCGAACGTCAGCGAAGGCCGCCGTGCCGACGTCATCGCGGCGATCGCCGCCTCGATCGCGGCGCCTGGTGTGCACCTGCTCGATCAGTCTTCCGATCCATCGCACAACCGGTCTGTCTACACCTTTGCCGGCGAGGCCTCAGCGGTGCGCGACGCTGCACAGCGTCTCGTCGAGACCGCCATCGCGTCGATCGATCTTCGAACCCACGAAGGCGTGCACCCTCGGATCGGCGCCGTGGACGTCGTCCCGTTCGTGCCGTTGGACGGCACGGACATGGATGAATGCGTGCGGCTGGCGAAGGACGTCGCCAGGAGCGTGTCGGACAAGTTCGGATTGCCGGTGTTCCTGTACGAAGAAGCCGCCGCGACCGATGAGCGCCGGAATCTCGCAGACGTGCGGCGAGGTGGCCTCAACGGGCTCGCCCACCGGATGAAGCAGCCGGAATGGCGACCCGATTTCGGACCCGATCGGCCCCACCCCAGCGCCGGGGCGACCGCCATCGGCGCGCGACAGATTCTCATCGCCTACAACATCAATCTGGCTTCCAACCGGACGAGTGTGGCAAAGCGGATTGCGTCGGTCATCCGGACGAGCAACGGCGGTCTCCCGTTTCTCAAGGCGATGGGCGTCCAGCTCGAGCATCGCGGCATCGTGCAGGTGTCGATGAACCTCACCAACTACAAAGAGACGTCGATGACAGCCGTCTTCGACGCCGTGGCGCGCGAAGCCTCGGCCGACGGGGTGCGTATCCTCGAGAGTGAAATTGTGGGCCTCGTCCCGGCGGACGCCCTGCCGCCCGACCCGGCGAGACGGTTGAAGGTTCGAAAGGAAGACCTGGACAGAGTGTTGGAGGAAAGGCTCGAAAAGGAAGAAGGAAGAAGGAAAACGGAATAGAGCCCTTTTCCTCTCTTACCCGGTTCCTTTTCTCTATTCCTTCTTCCTTTTTCCTTCTTCCTTTTTCCTTCACACTGCCTCTTCCTCACTGTCCTCCGCGGTTTCCATTCTTCTCGGGGCGATGCCGAACGCCCTCATCTTGCGGTACAGATTGCTTCGCTCCACGCCAAGCACTTCGGCGGTGCGCGAGATGTTGCCCTGCTGGTGCGCCAGCTCTCTGAGGATGTAGTCGCGTTCGAACTGATCGCGCGCCGTGTGAAGCGGAACCGAAGGCACGACGGGCTCCTCCACCGGCTTCTCCGCGACCGAGTCGCTCGCAAGAAACGCCAGATCGCGCTCGTTGATCTCGTCTCCGGGCGCCATGATGATCACCCGCTCGATGACGTTGCGCAGCTCGCGAACGTTGCCCGGCCACCGGTAGGTCTGCAATCGCGTCATCGCCGATGGTGTGACCGTCTTCGCGCTCCGGCCGTACTCGAGCGCGAAATCCGCGATGAAGTGCTCGACCAGCAGCGGAATGTCTTCGGCCCGCTCGCGAAGCGGCGGCACGAAAATCGGGATGACGTTCAAACGGAAATACAGGTCTTCGCGGAAGTGCCCAGCGCGGATCTCCGCCAGGAGATCCTTGTTGGTGGCCGCCAGCACACGCACGTCCACCTGCACCCGCGACGTGCTGCCGACCGGCTCGGTCACCTGCTCCTGCAGGACGCGCAGCACCTTGGCCTGGGTCTTCAGGCTCATGTCGCCGATTTCATCGAGGAAGATCGTGCCGTTCTGCGCGGCTTCGAACTTGCCCTTGCGATCGGCCACCGCGCCCGTAAATGCCCCCTTCACGTGACCGAACAGCTCGCTCTCGATCAGCTCTTCGGGAATCGCGGCGCAGTTGACCTCGACGAACGGTTGATTCCTCCGGCGGCTCAGCGCGTGCACCGTCCGGGCCACCACTTCCTTGCCCGTGCCGTTCTCGCCGAAGATCAGCACGCGGCCGTTGGTCGGCGCGGCCATCGCGACCTGCTCGCGCAACTGGCGGATGATCGTGCTCTCGCCTACCATCCTGCCGGCGCGATCCGCCCTCGCACGCAGCGCGCGGTTCTCGGCCTCGAGACGCCGCTGTCTCAGCGCGTTGCGCACGACCAGCACGGTTTTCTCGAGCGACAGAGGCTTCTCGACGAAGTCGAACGCCCCCATCTTGATGGCTTTCACCGCCGACTCGATGTTGCCGTGCCCCGAGATCATCACGACCTGCGATTCGATCTTCATCTGACGCAGGCGGCCGAGCGTGGCGAGACCATCCAGCCCCGGCAGCCACACGTCGAGCACGACGATGTCGAACACGTCTCGCACCAGGCGGTCGATGCACTCCTCGCCGCTTTCGACCGAATCGACGTCGTAGCCCTCGTCGCGCAGCACACCGCTGAGAGCGGTCCGCACGCCAGGTTCATCGTCTACTATCAACACTGACGCTCTAGTCACGCGCCCTTCTCTGCGTTGACGATCATTCTCTGCGTCTTGGCGTCACTGCGTCGGGACAAGCACATCAGCATGGCAGTTCAATCGTGAATTTCGTTCCGCGCGGCTCGTTATCGCCAACTTCGATCGTCCCGCCGTGCTCGGCGACAATCCGCCGGACGATCGCGAGCCCGAGTCCGCTGCCGCGGCGCTTGGTCGAATAATACGGCAGGAACAGCTTCTCCCGCTCCGCTGCGGGAATGCCCGGCCCGTTGTCCGTTACGACGAGCCGCACGAGCGACGCGCTCGCGTCATGCTGTGTCTCGAGGGTGATGACACCCGATCGATTCATCGCCTCGATCGCATTGTCCACGAGATTGATGACCACACGGCGAATCTGCTCGGCGTCGACCCGCACCTTCGGCAGTGTCTCGGTGAAGCACCGCACGAAGCCGACCTCGCCCAGAAGCCCGTCGTAGAGCGCCAGGGCTTCGCTGAGGATGACGTGGAGGTCGGTCGGCGTCACGCGCGGCGGCGCCATGCGCGCGAACTGCGAGAACTCGTCCACGAGCGCCTTCAGCGAATCGACCTCTCCCACGATGGTCGACGTGCATTCTTCGACGAGGGCGTGCGCAGGTTCCGCGGCGTTGCTGAAGTGGCGCCGGATGCGTTCGGCACACAATTGAATCGGCGTCAGCGGATTCTTGATCTCGTGCGCGAGACGCCGTGCCACTTCCCGCCAGGCCGCGGTCTTCTGCGCCCGGATGAGCGGCGTCATGTCGTCCACCACGAGCACCAGCCCGTCCGAACCTTCAGTACCCCGCAACGCCGTCGCCACGGCGGCAAGTTGAAGCTCCCGGTCATCACGCATCAGCGCGACTTCCTGCGCCGAGGGTTCCGCTTTGCCCGTCCCCGCGGCGCGAAGCAGCGCGCCAAACGGCTGCAGATCGTCGCGTTCAAACACCTCGGACGCCTGCTGACCGATAGCCGAAGGCCCGAGGTCGAGCAACCGCATCGCCGCCCGGTTGAGCGTGCTCACGGCTCCCGATGCATCGATTGACACGACGCCCGTGGCAATCCGTTCGAGAATCGTCTCGATGTAGCGCCGTCGCCCTTCGACCTCCAGATGCTTGCGCTCGAGATCGACGGTCGAGCGTTCCAGCCGCCTGCGGCTCTTCCCCACTTCGGTGGCCATACTGTTGAACGCCTCGACGAGAGACCCGAACTCGTCGTCGCTCACCGTCTCCCGATCGACACGATAGTCGAGGTGCCCGGCCTCGATCTCGCGGGCGGCGGTCGCCAGACGCTGCACGGGCTCGGTGATCCGCTTCGCCAGATACAAGCCCATCCACGTCGCGCCCACGAGAATCATGAGCGTCATCATCAGGAAGAACGACAGGTAAACGCCCGCGAGCGGCTGCCGCAGCACACGCAGCTGGCTGTAGTCCTCGTAGGCATCCTGAATCCGCCGCGCCCGCCCGGCCAGATCCCCGACAAGGAAGTCGCTCGCGACGACGACGGCCACCGGTTGAGCGGCACTCCCGCGGCGCACGACCGCGGCGGCGCGGATGAGCTCGCCACCGCCGGGCAGCTGCTCCGGGGTCGGCGGCTCTACTTCTCCAACCGCGGCCCGCGCCGCCATGCGGTCGGCCACCGCCGGAGCGTAGCCGCGCGGCATCTCGGGCGAGGCGATGGCGACATAAGGCGTCGCTTCGGGAGCCTGCGTACCAGGCGCCACGCGATAGATTTCGACCATCTTCACGCGTCCCTGCGTCACCTCCGGCAGAATCCGATCGCGCACCGCTGCGACGTCAGCGCCGTCGAATGCCGCTCCTACCAGCACACCTGCCATTCTCTGGGCGTCGGCCGTCACCCGTACCTGACGATCGCGGTAGTAGTCGCTCGCTATCAGATCGGCTGCGGTGAGCACTTCCTCGACCGGCGCGTTGAACCAGCGATCGACGCTGTTGCGTATCAGCTCGCTGCCCACGAGCAGGACCAGCACAGCGGGAATGAGCGTCATGCCGAGCAGCACCGCCACGAGCTTCCCGCGGAAGCGCGCGAACGGCAGCGCGCGGCGCCGCTCGACGATGAGCTTGATCACGTTGCGCGCGAGGACGAACGTGAGGCCGAGGAGGATCGTGAGGTCGGCCGCCCACAACCCGTAGAGGACGAATTCGGTGAGAAAGTCGGGAGAGAGTCCGGCCGATCGATTCGCCAGCGCGACAATCCCCGCCAGCGCGGCAAGCAGGACGAGCATGCCTGCCAGGATGAGCCGCGGGTTGTCGCGCAACGACCGGCGCGGCGGCACCATGGTCAGCCCTGTCTCATTCCTTGGCGTTCAGCAGATCCTTCAACTCGGTCATGAACTCGCCGATGTCGCGGAAGTGCCTGTAAACGGACGCGAAACGGACGTAGGCGACCTTGTCGAGCTTCTTCAGTTCCTGCATGACGAACGCGCCGATCTCGTGGGTGGTGATTTCCTTCTCCGATCGCTCCTGCAGCGTGGTTTCCACGCGGTCGGCAACCGCCTCGAGCGACGCGACGCTGACCGGGCGCTTTTCGCACGCCTTCAGGAGTCCCGCGACGAGCTTCTGGCGCTCGAAGCGCTCGCGGCTGCCGTCCTTCTTCACCACCATGTACGGGATCTCGTCGATCCGTTCGTAGCTGGTAAAGCGCTTGGCGCAGCCGAGACATTCGCGTCGGCGGCGAATAACCTCGCCCTCGCGGCTTTCGCGCGAGTCGACGACCTTATCGCCGAGATGAGCACAATAGGGACACTTCATTCATCAGTACCAAGCAACACAGGAGATCTTGTTCAAGGTTTGCCCTCGGCGGCGACGTGCGCGAGATTGCGCATCCCGCCGAACCCGAGGCCGGCCTGAATCACGAACACGAACCCGAGCGCGATCGTCGGCAAGAGCGACACCGCGTGCAGCACCAGGGCCGCGCCCACCGCGCGATCGTTGGGCACGCCGTAAAAGGATGTCAGCCCTATCTGCACGGCTGCCTCGAAGCCCCCTACGCCGCCGGGCGTCGGCACCGACACGCCGACGATCAGCAGCGCGATGAGGAGAAACGTGCCCGTAAACGGAAGGTTGATGCCAAACGCTGTCGTGACGCACCAGATACCCCAGCCGATCGACACCCAGAGCGGAAGCGATAAGGCCAACGCCAGCAACAGCCGTCTTGGCGTGCGCACGACCGCAAGGCCCTCGGAAAACTTCAACAGCACGGCGGCGAGCTTGTGCGTGAGCCTCCCGGGCAGCAGGTGCTCCAGCTTGAACGCCCAGCGCCCCGCCGCCGCCGGATCGCGCGCCGCCACGAACATCGCACCGAGTACCGCCAACGCGCCGGCGCCCACGACGATGCCGCCGACCTCGACCAGCCAGTACAGACGGCGATCTGCGCGGTCCATGCCCGAATCGAACACCAGGACGTAGGACGCCAGCAGAAACACGCACGTCACCGCATCGAGCACCCTCTCGATGATGATCGTCGCGAAGGTGGCGGTCGCACTCAGCCCCTCCTGGCGCGCCAGCAGAAACGGGCGAATCACCTCGCCGGCCCGCGCCGGCAGCACGGCGCTGGCAGCAAAGCCGATCGTCGTCGTGCGAAACGCCGAACCGAAGCGCGCATGGCCGATCGGCTCCAGAAGGTACTGCCACCGAAGCGCGCGCAGCACCATCGTCAGCACCGTGATGGCCGCCGAGAGCGCAAGCAGCCACGCGTTCGCCTGCCGAATCTCCGCCCAGACGATGTCGAGATGCGCGCCGCGAAGGAAAATGGCGAGCAGGCCGACCGAGAGCGCGACAATGACAACCGTGCGAAGCGATTTGCGCATGAGTCCCAGGGGAGAGCGGCGCGTCTACTATAAGGGGGGTTGCAGGGAATGCCAAGAACGCATTAGTTGTGGTTGCGGCCTGTCGACGTCCCCGATAAGATGAGCGCTTTTCGCCATTTGCTGAGGATTACTATTGCCTGCCTCGTCGCTCATCCTTGAAACCGCCTTTAACGGTCTCACACGCCATAACCAGGGCAAAGTTCGCGACATCTACGCGTTCCCGGAGGACCCCAGCGTTCTCCTGATCGTCGCGACCGATCGCATTTCTGCGTTCGATTACGTCCTGGGCTCCGGCATTCCGGACAAAGGAAAGGTTCTGACGCAACTCTCGGCGTTCTGGTTCGGCGAAACGGCCGACATCGTAGCGAATCACATGCGCTCGACTCGCGTCGACGACTATCCGGCGAGCACACGGCCCTATGCCGAGGATCTACGCGGGCGGTCGATGCTCGTCAGAAAGACCGAGCCCTTTCCGATAGAGTGCGTCGCGCGCGGCTATCTGTCCGGCTCAGGGTGGAAGGAATACCAGCAGAGCGGCTCGGTCTGCGGCATCAGGCTGCCGGCCGGACTGCGCGAATCGGACCGGCTGCCCGAGCCGATTTTTACGCCGGCCACCAAAGCCACCACGGGACACGACGTCAACATCAGCGAAGACGAAGCCGGACAGATCGTCGGACGCGAGGCGATCGAAAGTCTGCGCAATATGACGCTGCGTTTGTACTCGCGCGGCGCCGCGCACGCCGAGCACCGGGGCATCATCGTCGCCGATACGAAATTCGAGTTCGGGCGGCTCGTCGACGGCCCAAATGCCGGCGAGATCATTCTCATCGACGAAGTGCTGACGCCCGATTCCTCCCGCTTCTGGCCGCGCGACATCTTCATGCCCGGCGGCCCGCAGCCCAGCTTCGATAAACAGTTCGTACGCGACTATCTGGAGTCGATCCGCTGGAACAAGCAGCCGCCGGTTCCGAGCCTGCCCGACGACGTCATCAAGAACACCAGCGAGAAGTACATCCAGGCGTTCCAGCTCCTGACCGGCCTGGACCTCGAATGATGACGGACCGTGACGGATGAACGAAAAACTCGAACGGCTGATTGACGAAATGGTCGAGAGGGGCGTGCGCTTTCCCGAGGCGTCCCGCGAATTCGAGCGCCGGTTCATCGCCAAAGTGCTGGCCGAGTCGGACGGCAACCTGTCGAAGGCCGCCGATGCGCTCGGCGTGCACCGGAACACCCTGAGCCGGAAGATCGCCGAGCTGAGGATTAAGCGAAGGCCTTGAACGCTTGCTAGGTGGTAGGTGGTAGGTGGTAGGTGGTAGGTGGTATCAGGAAACTTGCTCGAACCTGCTACAACCTACTCGCTACCAGCTACCAGCTACCAGCTACGAGCTACTCGCTACCACCCAGTTAGCAGTCGCCCCTTGACAGCGCCAAAAGAGATTGACTAAATTAGCACTCTTGTAAGGCGAGTGCTAAACGCCGCCTATGCCCCAGACATCGGCCGAGGGGGACTGGCGCGGCGCGCCGCCAAAAGTTGTCCTGAACGTCAAGGAAAACACGTTATTCACTCAATCAGCTGGAGCGACCTATGAACGCTAGACCGCTACACGACCGCATCCTCGTTCAGCGCATCGAGGAAGGGGAACAGAAAGTCGGCGGAATCATCATCCCGGACTCCGCCAAGGAAAAACCGCAGCAGGGCAAAGTCGTCGCCGTCGGCAACGGCAAGGTCAAGGACGACGGCGGCCGGATCGCCCTGGACGTCAAAGCCGGGGATCTCATTCTGTTCGGCAAGTACTCGGGACAGGAGATCAAGCTCGACGGCGAGGAATACCTCATCATGCGCGAGGACGAAGTCCTGGCCGTGATCGACTCGGGCAGCGGGAAAAAGAAGTAGTAGCGTCCGCCGCCGCGCGGCGCAGCCGCGCTATGGCGGACCCGCCATAGCCTTGGCGAAGGCGGGCAGGAATTTATAAACAGGAGCACACGATGGCAAAACAGATTATTTACGGCGAAGAGTCGCGACAGGCGATTCTTCGCGGCGTCAACCAGTTGGCCGACGCTGTCAAGGTGACCCTCGGCCCGAAGGGCCGCAACGTCGTTCTCGACAAAAAATTTGGCTCACCCACGATCACCAAGGACGGCGTGACCGTCGCCAAGGAGATCGATCTCAAGGATCCCCTGGCGAACATGGGCGCGCAGATGGTGCGCGAAGTGGCGAGCAAGACCTCGGACATCGCCGGCGACGGCACGACCACCGCGACGGTGCTCGCGCAGGCGATCTACCGCGAGGGCGTGAAGAACGTCGTCTCGGGCGCCAACCCGATGGACATCAAGCGCGGCATCGATCGCGCGGTCGAGAAGGTCATCGAAGGCCTCAAGGCCCAGTCCAAGCCGGTCACCGGGAAGATGATCGCGCAGGTCGGCACCATCTCGGCGAACAGCGATGCCGAGATCGGCAAGTTCATCGCCGACGCGATGGAGAAGGTCGGCAAGGACGGCGTCATCACGGTTGAAGAAGCCAAGACGCTCGAGACCTCGCTCGACGTCGTCGAGGGCATGCAGTTCGATCGCGGCTACCTCTCGCCGTACTTCGTCACCGATCCGGAGCGCATGGAAGTCGTGCTCGAGAATCCGGTGATCCTGATCCACGAGAAGAAGATCAGCTCGATGAAGGACCTGCTCCCCGTGCTCGAACAGGTGGCGCGGATGGGCCGTCCCCTGCTGATCATTGCTGAGGACGTCGAAGGCGAAGCGCTCGCCACCCTCGTCGTCAACAAGCTGCGTGGCACGCTCCAGGCCGCGGCCGTCAAGGCGCCGGGCTTCGGCGATCGCCGTAAGGCCATGCTCGAGGACATCGCGACGCTCAGCGGCGGCCGCGCCATCACGGAAGACCTCGGCATCAAGCTCGAGAACATCAAGATGGAAGACCTCGGCAAGGCGAAGAAGGTCACCATCGACAAGGACAACACGACGATCGTCGAGGGCGCCGGCAACTCGAAGGACATCGAGGGGCGCGTCAAGCAGATCCGCACGCAGATCGAGGAGACGACCTCGGACTACGACCGCGAGAAGCTTCAGGAGCGGCTCGCGAAGCTCGTGGGCGGCGTCGCCGTCATCAAGGTCGGTGCGGCCACCGAAACCGAGATGAAGGAGAAGAAGGCGCGTGTCGAAGACGCGATGCACGCCACCAAGGCAGCCGTCGAAGAAGGCATCGTTCCCGGAGGCGGCGTGGCGCTCATCCGCGCCAGCAAGGGCCTCGAAGGCATGAAGCTCGAGGGCGATCAGCAGATCGGCGTCAACATCGTCCGTCGCGCCATCGAGGAACCGCTCCGCTGGATCGCGACCAACGCCGGCAAAGAAGGGTCGATCATCGTCTCGCAGGTGAAAGAGGCCACCGGTTCGACCGGCTACAACGCGCAGGACGACAAGATCGAGGACCTGATTGCAGCCGGCGTGATCGACCCGACCAAGGTCGTTCGCTCGGCCCTGCAGAACGCTTCGTCCATCGCCTCGCTGCTCCTCACGACCGAGGCGCTCGTGTCGGAGATTCCTGAAGAGAAGAAGGAAGCGGCGATGCCCGGCGGCGGCCACGGCGGCGGCATGGGCGGGATGTACTAACGCTGAAAGTAGAAAGTAAAAAGTAGAAAGTAAAAAGGCCCGGGAGGAAATCCTCTCGGGCCTTTCGTTTTGGCGAACCTTACGAACCTACGAACTAAACGAACTTTTAACGTAACGTGAACGCGATCGCGATCGTCACGAGGACGGCCACCGGCTGACCTTGCTTCGTGCCGGGCGCGAAGCGCCACTGGCGCGCGGCTTTGATGGCTTCCTGATCGAGGCCGAACGACGAATCCAGCGATCGCACCACGCGGATATTGCCCACCTGGCCGTCGGGGCCGACGATGCACTCGAGAAGCACCTCGCCCTGAATCTTCGCGCGCATCGCCTGCGCGGTGTACTGCGGTTTCACTTCCTTCAGCAGCCGCGGTGTTTCGACGCCATTGCCGGGACGGTACGCGCCGCCGCCGGTGCCACCGCCCCATCCATCGCCGAGACCAGAGCCTCGCCCCGATCCGATACCGGTGCCGACGCCCGTTCCGGCGCCACCGCCGCGCCCAAGGCCCAGCGAATCCGACGTCGGAATCCCTTCCATGGCTCCCGCCTGAGCCAGATCGGCCGCTGCCAGCGTCTGCGCCGGGATCGTCAGGTTCTGAAGCGGATCTTCCGGCGGCTTCTCCTTGGGCTGTTCCATTTCCGGCTTTTTCACAACCGGCACGGTGATCTTGTCCTCGCCCTTGAGCTCGACCTTTTTGACGGGCTCGGCTTTCTGATTCCCGCCGCCGCCG
>Ga0310902_10000457_pt1 | contig 11514 bp, 9 predicted proteins | sample C24D3metaG_FD_203748 | JGI IMG/M metagenome (GOLD analysis project Ga0310902, IMG submission 203748) | Lab incubated soil microbial communities from West Virginia University Organic Research Farm, Morgantown, WV, United States - C24D3 | ecosystem: Environmental > Terrestrial > Soil >...
TACTACGACGCCGGCGATCGATGCGGCGATCAACGCGCGCTCCACCCGATTCCCATGCGGCCACGCCAGGACGAGCCACGCGCTTCCGGCGACCAGGCCGATCAGCATCAAGGGGCCCACGAATCGCACGAAGTGCGTATGCCAGGCCTGCATGAACGTCACGAAGCCCGTGGCGTCGAGGCGGGCACGTGCCTGGGAGGCCGCCACGCGATCGCCCAGGAGCGCGCCGGCCACGAGACCCGCGGAAACGACGGCGGACACTTGGACAAGGGTCGACATGATCGCTAAGACGAGATTTGAGGATTTTAGGATTTGAGGATTTGAGGATTTGTCAGGTTCGAAGTTCTTTCAATTTAATCCTCAAATCCTCAAATCCTCAAATCCTCAAATCCTAAGATCCCGCTATCCGCAAGCACTGTAGATCGGCTCCCACGATCAACGGCCCTGTATAGCCGGTCTTGAGGTCGGCGATCGCCGCTTCCAGCGCCGGACCGGCGAGGCCAATGTGGCTGACAATCAACCGACGAACGCGCGCATTCTGCGCGAGACGTCCGACGACGGCAGGCGCGGCGTGCAGCGGGTTGTTCGTGGTCCCTGCCGGGACCTGCATGTGCATGATCAGCGTGTCAGCATCGCGCGCGAAGTCGACGAATCTCGGATCGGTGCCGTTCTGGTCCGAGCTGAACACCACGGCCCCGGCCGGGGTCTCGACGCGGTAGGCGAGCGTCGGCATGTTCGCGTGCGGAATGCCGAGCGCGGTCACTTTCAATCCCTGTCCTTCGAACACCGTCGTTGGTTCGGCCTTCAGCACATCGACCGTGCTGACATTGAGCCGCACGCCATTCCCCTTGCCGCCGAGTGCGCCGCCGAGCACCTGAAACGCGCCGGACTTCTCGTCGAAGAGTCGCGACAAGAATGTCTGGAAGTCTGGAGCGACGTCGTTGCCCGTCGGCCCCGCCGCGCCCTTCCCGGCGGATGGCCCGACGATCGGCAGTGGCTCGGTGCGAACCGTGTGGCTCAGCCACAAGAATGCGGGCAGGTCGGAAACGTGGTCAGGATGCAAATGGCTGATGGCGACGAGCGCCAGGTCGCTCGTTTTCGCTCCCGACTGGCCGAAGCGCAGATAGGCGCCGCCGCCCATGTCGACAAGCATCCTGGCCTGGCCGCCCATCCAGAGCAGATAGCTGGCCGAGGCGCGCTCCGGATTGAGGCCTGGTCCGCCCGAGCCGAGGATTTGCACCGTCGCCGCATCGGCGGGGCAGCCTTGCGCACGCGCCAGTGGCGGGGCGGCCAGGATCATCGCGCCGCTCACAACGACGGGTGCAAAACATCTCATGAGCGCCTCCATCGCCGGATCTCAAACCCGCTTCAGCACGATCAGCGAGACATCGTCGTTCGGCACCGCGTCGCCGACGAACGTGGCGACGGCATCGAGCACGCGAGCGCCGATCGCTTCCGGCGGCAGTCCGGCACTCTGACCGACGACCGCGAGCAGGCGTTCGTCGCCGAAGAAGTCGCCGGCTTCGTTCATGGCCTCGGAGACTCCATCCGAGTACACGACCAGGCTGTCGCCAGAGGTCAGCTCGACGTGCTGCTCGTTGAACGTGACATCCGGAATCATTCCCAGCACCATCGACCCGCGCTCGAGCGTCGTCACCTGGCCGTTGCCGACGAGCAGCGGCGGCATGTGCCCGGCGTTCAGCAGGCGCACGCGTCCTGAATCTTCCGTTACGAGCAGGTAGACGAGCGACGCGAAGCGTGACGGCAGACCATCGCGCTGCAGGATCTGATTGACGGCGCCACCGAGCGCACCGAGATCGTCGAAGCGCGGCGCCAGCGCGCGCAGGGTGGCTTGCAGCTTGACCGAGAGCAGCGCTGCCGGCAGGGCCTTGCCTGCCACGTCGCCGAGCGCCACGAAATGAGACCGCTCGTCGATCCGGAGATGATCGACGAGATCGCCACCCACGTCGTTCGCGGGACGCGTGTAGAGCCACACGTTCCATCCGGGGATGTCCGGCTTGTGCGCCGGCATCAGCGCGAGCTGCACGGCACGGCCGGCTTCGAGCTCGTCGCGAGCGACGAGCTTGTCGCGGAGCTCGAGCATCAGGACGATGAGGAGAACCGCGGTGGCGATCGGCGCGGGCCGCACTTCAAAAACCGCCCTCCCAACGTTGATCCGCGTGGTGCCGAACAGCCAGAGCACCAGCGCCGCAGCGAGCAGCACGCGGCGCGTCGGCGTCAGCTTCATGAGGAGGCCGTTGAGCAGCCACCACGTGCGGTGCAGCCATCGCGCTCCAGGCCGGAGCTCGGCCATGCGCTTCCGGTCGGCGTCGGAAAGGTAGAACGTCTCGAGCGTGTTGAACGTCCCGGCGACCGAGTGCTTGACGCCGCGCCGCTGCATCTCGCCGACGACGTGACGCACGTCGTCCTTGAGCGTCGTCAAGAGCGGCGGCGACGCGGTCGGAGGGCGATCCGAATGGGAATCAGCGCGCGTCGAGCTCACAAGCCACTTTAGTGTATGCGACAGGCTGCTCTTGCATCTGGCACATCTCCGCCGTCATCATATCGGCGCCCCACCACCCTCCTGTGGAGCGGGCGCCGGCTTTGAAGGGAAAGGATCGCCAATGTCGACAACGCGACGAAAGTTTGTGCTGGCGGGTGGACTGGGTAGCGCGGCCGTCCTCGGCTGGGCGAGACCCGCGGCTGCCCGCGATTTGACCGCGACCGAGAAAGCGAACGTCAAGGTGGTAAACGATTTCTCGGCGGCCTGGGCGACCGGCGATGTGACCAAGGTCACCTCCTACCTTGCCGACGACTGCGTCGTTCGGTTTCTGCAGACCCAGGAGCCGGTCAAGGGGCGCGCGACGGTGGCCGAGCGACTGAAGGCCGGCTTTCAGAACTCGAAGATCGAGTTCGAGGTCCACGAGACCTTCGCCATCGGTTCCCTCGTGGCGAACTACCGGACCGACACCATCGTTGGCAAGAACGGGAAGCAGGCCTTTCGCGTCGGCGGCGTCTTCTACGTCAAAGACGGGAAGATCAGCGAGTGGATCGATTCAGTGGTAAACCCGTAGTTCATCGGGAGAATGACCATGGCTCGAGCGTCTAAGTGGGCGGTGAGTGTGATCACCGCGAGTCTGGCGATGTTTGCGCTCGGCCCGTGGCTGTTCGCGCAAGCCACGGCGCCAGCCGACAAGTCCGTGCCATTCAAGAGCACGATGGCGAATCCCTACCATCTGGTCGAGAGCTGGCCGAAGCTGGGGAATATCCCGCCCGGTCCGGCCATCGGCATTATTCCCGACGAGAAAGGCGGCGTCTGGTTGCTCCATCGCTCAGACCCGCCTTTGCTTCACATCGATGCGGCCGGCAACGTCGTCAAGAGGATGGCGGAGGGCGTGTTCGGTACCGTTCACGCATTCTGTCGTGACCGCGACGGTAACTTCTGGGCAGGGGACAGCGGCCCGTTCAATGCCGCCAATCCCGAGGCGGTGAAGAAAGCCTACGTGGTCCACAAGTTCAGCCCTGAGGGGAAGCTGCTGTTGACCATCGGTAAAGCAGGCGTCCAGAAATCCGGCGACGACACGTTCATCGGTCCGGCGGCCTGCATCGGCGCGCCGAACGGCGACATCATCATCGCCGATGGACATCATCCTCGTCCGCTCACCGTCGAGGGCGATCGTCTGGTGCGGTATTCCAAAGACGGCAAGTTCCTCCGCGCTTACGGCAAGCAGGGCACCGGACCAGGCGAGTTTATGGGGCCGCACTCGCTCGCGTACGATTCGCAGGGCAGGCTCTTCGTCGCCGACCGGTCGAACAACCGCATCCAAATCTTCGACAAAGATATGAATTTCGTCGACGAGTGGCGGCACTTCGGTCGACCAAGCGGCGTCGCCATCCTCAAAGACGACACGCTCGTCGTCGCCGATTCCGAGTCGAGCTACACCAACTTCCGCCCGTCGGAACTCGGTGTCCCCGGACCTGAAGTCAAAACCGTCCCCCGCAATGCAGGATGGCAGCCGGGCATCAGAATCGGGAGCGCCAAGGATGGCTCGCTGCGGTATTTCATCGCGGCGACAAGGCCCGAAGGGATGGGTGCCGACGATCAGGGCAATATTTTCGGCGGGTTGACCGGGCAGTGCAGTTCGGCCGGCGCCGACAAGCCGACGCCGGGTGGCCCGAACTGCCTGCAGAAGTGGACCAAGAAGTAGCGTCTCTACGAAACGGCGACTCCAGCGTGACGCTGCAGGAACGCCAGCGTCCGCTGATTGAATTCGGCGACATGTTCGTAGATTGGCGCGTGCGCGCATTCTTCGAAGATGACGAGTTCTGAATCGCGAATGCCGCTCTTCAGTCGGTCCGCGAAGCGCGTCGACGTCAGCTGATCCTGGCGCCCGAACGTGATTTGCGTCGGTGCCGTAATTCGCCCGAGGTGGCCAGCCACGTCGTGAGCTAGTACGGCATTCGACTGTTCGATGAAATCCGGCACCGCCTGCGGGGGGCGGCTGCGGACGAACGCCGCCAGCGAATCGAGGTAGTCCGGCTTTTCGGCATAGAGCTCCGGCGTGAAGCACCAGGGAAAAATCGCTTTGATGATCATGTCTGGAACGCCGGCAGCGGTCGCCATGATCTGCCAGCTTTCGACGATCGGCTTCTGGAAGGCGTCGCTTTTCGCCCAGCTGCTGTGCAGCGACAATGACTGGACTTTGTCCGGGTACTTCGCCGCCAGCCACATCCCCACCGCCGCGCCCAGGGACAGACCGGCGACGTGAGCCTTCCCGATGCCCGCGCCGTGCATGAAGGCGGCAACGTCGTCCGCCAGCACCTCCGTGGTGTAAGCGCCTCGCGGCTTGTCGGATTCTCCAGTGCCACGCAGGTCGACCGAAATACAAGTGAAATGCTTGGCGTACTCCGCCACCTGAAATGCATAGCAGGCGTAATCCGCCGCCAGATAGGGAATGAGAATCAGCGGCTCGCCGGTTCCCTGCTGGTCGTAGTTCATCGAGATGTTTCCTGCGGTGACTTTTGGCATCGGAGTCCCCCTTGTTGTCCCGCCTCACACTCGTTGCGCGACAATGACACCGGCAGCGGCTCGACGTAAGGCAGAGTAACGCGCGGCAGGCGGCGCGTTGAAGTGCTCACCATACGCCCACCGGGCCAGGTTGTCGAACGCGCGGAAGATGAGAAGATGAGCCTCGCGTCTGTCTGCTGTGTTCTGGGTCGGAAAGCCCGAGGACGGCGGGTTGACCGGGTAGTGCAGTTCGGCCGGCGCCGACAAGCCGACGCCGGGTGGCCCGAACTGCCGGCAGAAGTGGACCAAGAAGTAGCGCGCGGCTACTTCTTGGTGGCGGCTCGATCTTTGTCGAGGACTCGCTCGCCGCGCATGATGTCGCCCATGGCGTAGTTCCCTTCGTGGCACGCGTATTCGTAGATGTGTTCGTCGGTCTTTCTCCACGGATACTCGCCACTCCACGACTGCGCCCAGGTCGACGGGTCCTCGACCGTGAATCTATAGAGAAGCGTGTTGTCGTCCATGCGACGGATCCGCTCGGTGACCTTCAGGTTCTCCGACGAGCCGCGGAACCGCGTCTTGGCGGTGAAGTTGGTCGTCTCGACGACCAACGTATCGCCTTCCCATCGGCCGATGGAGTCGCCCATCCACGATCGCATGTTCGCGGGCCTGTGCTGACTGTTCAAGCGGACGATCCGCGCGTCGTGGACCATTTCGATGAACAGCAGCACGGTATTCGGTGTCTGCACGATTTGCTTCAGGTTGTTGTAGGCGTAGTTCGGCAGAATCGGCGGGCCGGACGAGGAGCCGAATGCCAGGATGCAGCGCTCAGCATACGGCCTGAGCTCGATGTCGTCGTAGGCGCCTTCGCCATCCGGCTGGATGTTCTCCAGCGCATCTGAGGTCGGCAAACTCGCGGTGCCGCGCGACCGGCGGTTCCGCTGCTGCGCCTCCGCCGTCTGGGCCGGCACGCGGCCGTCGGCTGGATCAACGATGATCGACGTGCGGTGCTGTCCATCGATGACGAACCCCGACTGGCCGCGATCCATCCAGAAATCGTTATAGCCGCCAACGCCGCGGCCCGCTTGCGGCAATGGCCGGTTCGGATCGCTCGGTCGGGCGCGCGCCGCGACGCGTTCACGCTCTTCGCGGGCGATCCGATCCGCGTCCTCTTTCGTCAGAGAGAAGACGCCGGTCGATTCCTTCGGCCGTTCGAGAGGCGTCAGCGTTTGGACGTTATACGCGCCCTGCAGGTCCGGGTGGCCCCAGGGTGTTCGAGCGACCGAGAAGGGCTTCTCCGTCGTGCCGCGCGTTGGCGCCTGCCCCGACGTCGAGACCGACAGGAGCGCGGCGATGACGAGCGCCGCTGCCGCGCAGATCAACATGCGAGCGCGCATTTTGAACCTCCTTACCTACTCGACGGCTTCAACAGCGATGATGAAGTTGGCCTCGTTTCTGTTCTTCTTCGCTTCCTGATAAGCAGGGGACTTCCAGAAGTCGAGCAGAGACTTCATGGATCGGTACTTCTCGACGACGAGCCGGCCTTTATAGGGGAACGTCCCTTCGAGCACGTGGATGGTGCTGCCCTCGCCGGAACCGAGCATCTGCATGCCGGCGGCTTTGGCCAGCGGGCCGGCCGCCTTGCTATACGCCGCGGCACGCTCAGGTGCGTTGGGCGCAGAGCTGGGGCTGGCAATCAAGTAGGCGGCCTTCTCGCCGCCTTGCGCATGAGCCACCGGCACGCCGATGCGGGCCGACAGATGGCCGAATACGAACATGGCGATCAGCCCTGTCGAGTACAGCAACGTCCTCGTCTTCATAAGCCCTCCTGGTCGGGTCATTCTATTCGCAGCGAAGGGCTCGGCGCGCTTCGATATTTGCAGCCCGGCGCTGATGCTTCCTCTTGTCCTGGCGCACAGGAATCGGCTTGACGTCGGGTCCTGCGCCGATAAAATACCCGTCCTCGACTCCATATCTGCCGCGCAATTCGCAGCCGCGGACCGACGTACACGCGATCGGTCACTCGCGTGCCCGCCTGCCGCCGAGGAGGATCGATGGCTCATTCACCTGCCGGACCGAGTCGTCGGAGATTGTTGCGCACGATGTCCGTTCTGTGTCTGACGGCATTCCTCTCGATGCTGCCGCGGGCGACGTCTGCCGCCCAGGATCCGGTGCTCGAGTGGATGAAGATCACCAACGACACGATCATCGCTACCGCGACGAGCCCCCTCGTCACGTCACGTAGCGTCGCCCTCGTGTCGTCGGCGGTGTTCGACGCCGTGAATGGGATTCAGCCGCGGCGCTTCGCATCGATTCATGTGACGGAGAAGGCGCCGCCGCATACCTCGCCCGAAGCAGCGGCGATCCAGGCGGCCTATGCCATCCTTCTCAGGCTGTACCCGGCGCGCGCGGCTTTGTTGACCGCGCAGCGCGACGCGTCGATCGCGGCGATCATGCCCGGCCCGGGCAAAAGCAATTCCATTCCGGTTGGCATGGCGTGGGGACAGGCTGTCGCCGACCGCATCTGGGAATGGCGAGCGAACGACGGCTTCAACCCCAACCCGATGCCGACGTTCCTGGGCGCCCCGGTCGCGGGCGTGTGGCGGCCGACGCCAAGGCCCGGCGGAGCGCCGCTTCCCGGCGCCGCGCCTCAGTTTGCAACGATGACGCCGTGGGTCCTACGCCGGCCGAATCAATTCCGCCCGCCAGCTCCGTATGCGTCGGCCGTGACGGGACAGCCCGACCTGACGAGCGCGCAGTACATCGCCGATTACCGAGAAACGAAGTTGATGGGTCAGTACGCGGGTCCACGCACGGCCGATCAGTCGGAGCTGGCATTGTTCTGGGCCGGCAACACCGCGCTGTTCTGGATCCGGATGGCGTCGGCCGTCGCTGAGGCACGGCAATTCACATTGTTGGAGAACGCGCGCTTGTTCGCGGTCCTGAACCTGTCGATGGCTGATGCCGCGATCGTGTGCTGGGACGCGAAGTACCGCTACGTTCTCTGGCGTCCGATTACCGCGGTGACTCTCGGAACGTTCGAACCGGATCCGACCTGGACGCCGTGGCTCGATTTCTTCCCGGCGACGGGGACACCCGCGCATCCGGAATTCCCCTCGGGCCATTCAACGGTGAGCGGGGCGGCGCGATGGGTCGTCGCTCAGGTATTCGGCGACAATCCCGGCATGCCGATCAACGTCACGTCCGACTCGCGGCCGGGCACGCGCACCTTCACGACCTATTCGGACGTTCTCGAGGAGATTCACGACGCCCGGGTCTTCGGCGGGATTCACTGGAGAACGGCGTGCAAAGTCGGGAGCGCCCTCGGTGAGGCGGTGGCGCAGTACGTGGCCGCACATTCCATGCAGGCGCACGACTGATGATGGCAAGGAACGCGCGAGGTTGCTGAGCGGGCGCGCGTTGCCGGTCGAAGAAACCAAGGAACTGAAAGACGAGGCCGACCTCGGTCGGATCATTCGCTGCGAAGTGCCTGGAGCGCTTCGATGTTCGCCGCTCGGCGCGCTGGCAAATACGACGCGAGCGTCGTGACCGCCAGGACGATTGGGACGACCGCCAGAACCGGCATCGGGTCGAGATCGGGCTGTGCCGGGAAGAGCGCCTGGAGAGCGCGTTGAACGGCCAGCCCGGCGGGCAAGCCAACCATCAAGCCGATCACCGCAAGGCGGATGCCCTGGCGAAGCATCATCCGCAGCACCGAGCGGCGGTCCGCCCCGATCGCCATGCGGATGCCGATCTCGCGCGTTCGCCGACTGGCCGCGTACGCGACCAGACCGTAGACCCCGACGATGGCCAGCCCAAGCCCCATCACACCGAGAGCGGCGATGGTCTGCACCAGGACGTCGGCGGCTCTCGCGGCCCGCAGTTCGTAGAACTCACGCATCGTGCGAACGTCCGCAATCGGCATGTTGGGGTCGAGCGTGTGCACGAGCTCACGAAGCGGAGTCGCGAGCGCTGCCGGATCGGCAACCGACTGCACCACCAACATCAACTCCTGTCGGAACTGCTGCCGGCGTGGAAAATACACGATGTCGGTCGGTGGCTCCGCCACCCACGAATACTTGGTGTTGCGGGCGATTCCCACGACCTCTACGAAGGGGCCGTCCACGCCAAGCCTGAATCGCCGGCCGACCGCGCTCCCGCCAGCCCAGTAGCGAGTCGCGGCCCGTTCATTGACGATGGCGACGAGCGGGGCATCTGGACCATCGGCCCGTCGAAACTCGCGCCCGTCGACGATCGGCGTCGCCATCGTCTCGAAATACCCTTCGTCGACATGTGCGGCAATCAAGCTCACGCGATCGGCGCCGGGCGGCAGTCGAAAACCTTCCGGAACGATCGACGCACCGCCGCCGTTGGTGAAACCCATCGGAATTCGTGACGCCAGCGTCGCCGACCGCACGCCGGGTGTCGCGAGCGTTCGTTCGAGCAACTGGTCGAAGAACACGGTCGCCTTGGCCTGGTCGTACCGGACAAGGCTCGGATTGAGGCGCATCATCATCAGCTGATCCACACGGTACCCGGGTCCACGCAGCAGCTCGCGGCTGAAGGCCTGGTGGACGGCGAGGGCAACGACCAGGAGCGTGACGGCCAGAGCGATCTGGCCGATGACCAGCACCGCTTGGCGCCACTGACGCCGATGGCGCATGCCCGCCTCGTCGGGACGCATCGCCAGCGTGAGGCTGCCGCGGGCGCTGCGGAACGCCGGCGCTGCGCCCGACAGGAGGGCGCTCGCCAGAGCGGCGCTCAGGCTGACGATCAGCACCCGGCTGTCGACCGCGAACGTCATCGTCAGCGGAATGTCGGTCGGTGGTGGAAGCAGACGGAAGAACATCACGCCCAGGTGGGCCATGCCGACGCCAAGTGCTCCGCCTGCCAACGCGATGAGAAGACTTTCGGTGATCAATTGCCGCACGACGCGGCCGCGCGACGCACCGATGGCCAGGCGCATGGCAATTTCGCGGCCCCGGACGGGTGCGCGACTCTCGAGGAGACCCGCGACGTTGGCACAGGACACGCCCAGCACGGCGAGCGCCAGGCCGCCGAGCATCAGCACCATCGTCGCGGTAATCGGATCGGCGGCGGTGCGGTCGGCCAGATCGGTGCGAACGATCAGGGAACGGCTGGCGTTGGTGGCGGGATACTCACGGCCGAGCGACGCACTGAGCACGGCGAGTTCGGCCCTGGACTGCGCCAGCGTCGCACCGGGCCGCAGGCGGCCGCGGATATCGAGCATCCTGAAGTCGCGCGCCTCGAGCACTCGATCGGTGTCGAGCAGCACCGGCGCCATCGCCAGGGGGACGAAGAAGGCGGACTGCGCGTAGCGGGAGACCGACAACCCTTCGGCGACGACGCCAATGACGGTGAACCACTGACCGTGCAGCAGGATTCGGTGTCCGACGATGTCGGACCGGCTGCCGAACTGGTCGCGCCAGAACTCATACCCGAGGACGACCACGGCGTCGCGCCCGGGAACCGAATCCTCGATCGGCTGGAATCCTCGACCGAGGACGATCGCCGCACCGAGGACGTCGAAAAAGTTTCCGCTGACGCTCTGGCCGAGGACCATGCGCGGCGACACCGCCGGCGACTCGGCAAACGCCGCCGACACCCCGCCGTGGGCGGCCAGACCCGCAAAGCTGGTGGTCCGGTCGCGCACATCCAGATAGTCGCGGTACGACGCGCTCAGCGACCCGCCGAGCCCTTGCACGGCATCCGCTGTGCCGATGACGTACAGCTCCCCAGGCCGCGGCACCGGAAGGGGCCGCAGCAGCATGGCATCTGCGAAGCTGAAGATCGCGGCGGTCACGCCAACGCCGATGCCGATCGACGTGATGGCCGTTGCGGCGAACCCACGATTGCGGTTCAGCATCCGCAGGCCGTAGCCGATGTCGCGGACGACATCGTCGAGCCAGACGGCGGGGCGAACATCGCGGACCCGTTCCTTGACCTGCCCGACGCCGCCCACCTCGAGCAGCGCGGCGCGCCTCGCCTCGGCGGGGCTGCCGCCCTCGCGAATCCGCTGCGCCGCCGACATCTCGACGAAGTTTCTCAAGTCATCGTCGAGCTGACGTTCTGCCCTCCCGGGACGAATCCAGCGTTGCAGCGTCGACAGCAACCGGTGCCAGGCGGTCACGCACCCTCCAACACACTCTTGACGGCGACCGCCGTGAGGTCCCAGCGATGGCGGTGTTGTTCGAGCTGCTTTCGTCCCGCCGGCGTGAGGCGGTAGTACTTGGCGTTGCGGTTGTTGTCGCTCGCGCGCCACTCCGCCTTCAGCTTGCCGTCCTGCTCGAGACGATAGAGGGAGGGAAAGAGCGAACCGGGGTTGACCTTGAAGCGGTCGCCGCTGAGAGCGGCGAGGCGCTGCGAGATGCCGTAACCGTGCATCGGCTCCCGGCTGAGGATCGTCAGGATCATCAACTCGAGCGTGCCCTGCGGAACGTCGAGCTTCTCGGGCCGTTCACCACGCTCGGACTTGCTGCGGTCGC
>Ga0310902_10000458_pt1 | contig 11496 bp, 10 predicted proteins | sample C24D3metaG_FD_203748 | JGI IMG/M metagenome (GOLD analysis project Ga0310902, IMG submission 203748) | Lab incubated soil microbial communities from West Virginia University Organic Research Farm, Morgantown, WV, United States - C24D3 | ecosystem: Environmental > Terrestrial > Soil >...
GCTACGACGATCTGCTCGATATTTTCTTCGCGATCCATGATCCGACCCAGCTCAATCGCCAGGGCAATGACGTCGGTACGCAGTATCGCTCCGCGATTTTTCCCGCCGACGATGACCAGCGCGAGGTTGCCAAGGCTGCGATTGCCCGCGCCAATGAGGCGAATGGCGGAAAGGTAGTGACCACCATCGAGCAGCTGGGCGAATGGTATCCGGCAGAGGACTATCACCAGGACTATTGGGCCGGTGAGGGCCAAAGCAATGCCTATTGCATCGCCGTTATTCCGCCCAAGCTCGCGAAGCTCCGCAAGAGCTTCCAGGCAAAGGCGAAGAGTGCTGGAGCGACGGCGTAGGTTGCCTAGATTTTGAGCGTCGTGACCAGCTGCCGGAACTTCTCCACATCCTTCTCGAAGAAGTGGATGGCCGGGGCCTCGTAAGTCACAAGGTATAACCTGTTGCCCACTACCGCACCGACGGCCTCGCCCTTGCGCTGCACTTCGTCATCGCGACGTACGAAGCTGTAGGTGAACTTGATGCCCTTACGGCCGGCAACCAGCGTTGGCTCCTGGCTGTCGATCGTCATTTGGGATGTGCCGAGTTGGATCCGATAGCTACTTTCCAGCAGGGGTGGGATGTCGGTGATGAGCATGTTGGAGGTTACTCGCGGGAGTGGCGCCTCCTTCTTGTCAGCCTCGCGGAACAATGGTTCGCCGACCGGGATCCCGCCATAGAAGGCGACCTTGTTCAGTTCGTCGCCATCGATAGTCCAGATTTCGACGAACTTGCCGCCGCGACGACTGAGCTTGTTCCATTCATATGCCGGAACGGCAGCCAAGGTGGATCGCGCAATTTTTTCACGCGGCCCCGGTGAGACCAGAGAGTTCGCCATTGCGGTTGCCGCAGTTGCGCCGATCGACAGAGCGATGAGGATGGAAAGCTTCTTCATTCGATATTCCTAGTTTGCCATAAGGGCGGAGATGGCTTTGGCGTCTGACGCGTCGGGCCTGAGGCGAAGATATTCGTCGAGAGCGGCCTTACCGTCCGTCATTTGGCCGCTCCGAAGCAGCGACAACCCCAGGCCACGGCGGGCTTCGGGGGCGGTGTATCCGGCCTTGATCGCGTCACCATAGAACTGTGCTGCCGACACCAAGTCCCTAGGATTGCCCCGCGTGCGGTAGAGTTCGCCACGGGCATAAAGCAGATCGCCCGTCCAGCCATTCGCGGATGCCAATTGACCCAGCAAATATTCCGTCCCGCCGAAATCGTTTAGCTTGATCTGAGCTTCCAGGAATCTCGGCAAATAGTTCGCCATCGCAGTGCGATATCCGTTAGCGGCCAATTCATTGGAGCTATCTCCGGTTTTCGCTGCTGCCTCCTTCAAATAAGTTGCCCGGTTTAGTTCTGTTGGATGGGTATCGAAGAAACCGGCAGAATAACGCTGGTGCGGCTTCCGTTTCCTCCCGACCCGGGTTGCGTCATGCTCAGACATTATGTGCTGCCAGAGGTTGGCGGCAGCCGCCGCAGAGTAGGGCGAGCTTGCGAGATATTTGAGACTCAACAGATCGGCCCCTTCCTCCTGCTCGCGATTAAATCTGTAGAATGAGCCGATCACCGACCATTGTAGCAAGGATGTGTTGACGCCGGCCAGGCCGCCAAGGACGGCAGCCCAGCTCATAATGTCGGTAGCGGTGCGGGCCCTCTTGAAAGCACTTAAGGAGTGCCGAAGTTCATAATGCGCAAATTCATGCCCAAGGACCGCCCCGAGTTCGGCTTCATTCTGGACTCGGAGTAGCAGTCCAGACCAGACCCTCATGGTGCCGTTGGCTTCCATGCTAGCATTAAACGCTGGTACTTCGACAATATAGACGCGAACACCCTTGCAGCGGTTATCGCCAACGGTCGTGCACAAAACCCTGCGTACATACGCATTGAGTGCTTCATCGCGGAGGACGAGGGGAGAGTCACGCAACCGTCTTTCGTCTTCGTCGGCCTCCATCCACATGCCGCGCTCATCCACAGAAGTCGGCTGATACGCTGGCGAGAAGGATGGAAGTGGCGTTGACTGCGACTGTGCAGCCAGCGAGTGGCCAAGAGTCGCGGTTGCCAATGCGCCCGCTAAGAGAAACCTTCGCATGCTTACTTACCCGACGATTGCGCTGCGCCAGGCTTGCCCGGAAAACCCTCCAGCAATTGCGTGACACGCTTAACCGCGCCCTCGGGCGTACGCACGTCTCCACCCATCTGGCGATCGGCGTTCAGCCAAACCAGTTCACCCGTCTTTAGATCGACCAGTCCTGCGTGGCCCACGTGGATACCGGAAGTAACTGCGATCCCGCCCATGGCAGCAAATATCTGCAAAGCCTTGCGCCCGGTCGAACCATAGGCGTCGTTAGTATTGATAAAGAGCGCATAATCGGCGTTCTGGAGCGACTTGAGGTTCGCGAGACCTGGCCCGACACTCCACTCAAAGGTGTTCTTGCGCTTCTTGGTCTCGAGCCGGTTTCCGACAAAAAATTGATATTCGATGACAGACTCGGAAACGGCGCCGAAGAGGTTTCCATATTGGGCGGCAAGCGCTCCCTCACCGGTCGTGCTTTCATCGTAAACAATGACTTGATTGCCGAGGCCGGCCTGGATGTTGTTCAGCGCGCGGGCGAGATTTTCGCGAGCCTGCGCGGTCCAATCAGCATTGGGTTCGAACATGCCGCCAGTCGACTGGCTTCCTACGCGAATGGATGGGCGCATTAGGACGATGCGGGCCGTCCCTGGCCTCAATGTGAATCCAGGCTTGGATCCAGTTTTCTCTTGAGCTGCCACCGGCATCGAGACAAGCAACATTGCGGCCACAGCGAGACCGCGTAACCAACTACGCATCATCTTAATGATTCCCCCTTTTGTCAGGCAGTTGCCCAACCTTTTCGACTTTCGCAAGAGGGGTTTGGGCGCGGCGACAACTTATTTCACTTCGTCGCCGCAGCTCGCTTCAACCTGTCCCGAATGGCGGCGGCAATGCCGGTGCCGGGGATGGGCGCGACGGCAATCCTGGGTTCCGGCGCGGCGTCAGCCAGGTGAAGCAGGTCAAACAGGCGCGTGGCCGCCTCGACCGCGTCGCCGGCTTCACTCAGCGACAAGTTGCCCTTCACCGGGCCAAATCCAATGAGGAACTCTCCTTGCCTGGCTTCACTTGCTTCAAGCCGGAGGGGTTTATTCGGCGCATAATGGCTGGCCAACTGGCCGGGAGATTCGATCGCCGCGGTTACGGCCTCCCGCGCGCCGTCAACCTCGATCGGCCCGCGGCGGAGAAGGCGCAAATTGCCTTTGGTGACTGCGATTATGGTCGATTCAATGCCTCGCGGGGCAGTGCCGCCATCGATCACCAGCGCTATCCGGCCGCCGAGCGATTCCAGCACATGGCTGGCCCGGGTCGGGCTGATCCGGCCGCTGGCATTGGCCGAAGGGGCCGCGAGTGGTCGGCCGCAGGCTTTGAGCAGGGCGCGCATCGCGGGATGCGCGGGCACACGAACTGCGATCGTCGGTAGCCCGGCGGTCACGATCGAGGCTATTCCGGCGTCTTCCCGAAGCGGAACGACAATCGTTAGCGGGCCTGGCCAATGCTTGGCAGCCAGGGCCTTGGCCATTCCATCGAAGCACCCGATTGCTTCGGCCGCCGCAAGATCGGGAACATGGACGATCAACGGGTTGAAGCTGGGTCGCCCCTTGGCGGCATAGATCCGCGCCACTGCCTCGGCATTGGTGGCGTCGGCGGCTAGTCCGTATACCGTCTCCGTCGGCACGGCGACCGGCTCGCCGGCCAGCACCAACCGGGCGGCTTGGGCGATCGCATCGTCACCTAAGGGTAGGACCTCGGTTGTTTGCACCATGGGCCGCCCGCTATAGCCCCAGGGCAACATCATCAAGGGACCGTCATGAGTTACACCGCACCCGTCTCGGAGCAACGGCTCGCGCTCAATGCCGTCGCACAGGTCAGCGAACTTGACGGAGGCCCCGATGCCGAAATGGTTGATGCCGTGCTGGAGGGTGCCGCCGCGCTGGCGGAAGGCGAGTTTGCGCCACTGCTTAGGGCCGGTGACACGATCGGAGCGCGCTGGGACAATGGCATTGTGACCATGCCTCCCGGATTCCGGCAGGCTTGGGCCAGCTTCGTCGAAGGAGGGTGGATGAGCCTCGCCGCCCCTGAGGAACATGGCGGGCAGGGGCTGCCCTTCGTCTTGTCGGCGGCGATGATGGACAATCTCAATGCTGCCAACGTCGGATTCGCGCTGTGCCCGATGCTTTCCATGGGCGCGATCGAAGCGATCGAGCGCCATGGATCGGACGAATTGAAGCGGGACTATCTGCCGAAGATCGTATCTGGAGCGTGGCCCGCTACCATGAATCTTACCGAGTCCCAAGCGGGCAGCGACGTCGGGGCGCTCAAGACTCGCGCCGAGCCGGTCGGCGACGGCAGCTGGAGGCTTACAGGGACCAAAATCTTCATCACTTATGGCGATCACGACCTCAGCGATCAGATCATCCACATGGTCCTGGCCCGCACTCAAGGGGCACCGGAAGGAACGCGCGGCATTTCCCTGTTCCTGGTCCCCAAACTGCTTCCCGACGGCAGCCCCAATGACCTTCGGTGCGTGTCGATCGAGCATAAGCTCGGGATCCACGCGTCACCGACCTGCGTGATGAGCTATGGCGACCATGGCGGCGCTGTCGGCTGGCTGATCGGGCCCGAGAATGGCGGGATGGCTGCGATGTTCACCATGATGAACAATGCGCGGCTCAATGTCGGCCTGCAGGGCGTCGGCATTGCTGAGCGCGCTACCCAGCGCGCGGTGGCTTATGCGATCGAGCGGAAGCAGGGTCAGCGCAACCGCCTGCCGGTGCCGATCGCGGAGCACCCCGACGTACGGCGAATGCTGATGAGAATGCGTGCTCTGACGATGGGCGCCCGCGCGCTGGCCTATTGCGCGTTCGGTCAGGTCGACCGGGCTGCAAAGGGTGATTCCGGGGCGGGGTTGCGCGCCGAAGTGCTGACGCCTTTGGTCAAGGCCTGGTGCACCGACGTCGGAATTGAAGTCGCCAATCTCGGCATCCAGGTTCATGGCGGCATGGGCTATATCGAGGAAACGGGCGCTGCCCAGCATCTGCGCGATGCCCGGATTGCATCGATCTACGAAGGTACCAACGGCATCCAGGCCGCCGATTTGGTCGGGCGCAAGCTCGGCCTCGACGGCGGGCTAGCGTTCGATGGCCTCATTGCCGACATTGAGGCGGAGACAAATGACATGCGCCTGATCGCGTTGACCGATGCGGTCGAGGTTGCGGCGGCCACTTTACGATCTTCTGCGCTCGATGACCGCCTGGCCGGAAGTTATCCGTTTCTCACTATGTGCGCGGTCATGACTGCAGGCTGGCTGGTCGAGCGCATGGCATTTAGCCAGGGCGCCGACGAGCGTACCCGCGCCGCGGCCGAGTTTTTCCTGGCCAACGTCGTGCCCGAAGCTCTGGGACTTGGCGCTGCCGCTGAGGCAGGAGCTGCGCAGCTCTATTCGATTGCGGCGGAAGCGCTCGCCTAGGCGCGCGCGAGCAGGTCTGACAGGTCGATACCAAGCCGCGACATGCGATCGCGGATCTCCGGCCACTCATGTTCGATAAAATCGTCGCGCTGCACGTTGCGCAGCCGGGCCGCGGCACCCGGCGCGACAAACATCCCGACGCCGCGCTTGACGATGACAAAGCCTTCGTCCTGAAATCCTTGATAGGCCTTGGCGACAGTGAGCGGATTGGCGCCTTGTTCGGCAGCAAGTGCCCTGACCGACGGCAGGGGGTCGCCATCGGTAAACTGACCCGCCAGGATCCCGTCTGCGATTACTTCCCTGAGGCGAACGTAAACCGGCTTTTCGTGGGAGGAACGAAGCGTCATGGTGTCACAATACAGCAAAGCGCAGGAAGTTCAAGCTGCTGGATTTGAAAGAAGTGTCAGATTCGCTGGCACATCCTATTCATTTTGGGAGGGTTCCCACGGGCGAGCAAGCTGATCAATATCCGGGCGCGCACGTTCCTCGAGCGGGCTGTTCGGTGTGCCAAGGAAAATGAAGCCCGCTATCCGTTCGCCTTCCCCACAGAATGCCCGCCGGACGCGTTCGGAATAGGCTCGCCAACCCGTAATCCAGCCACCGACAAAGCCGAGAGCGGTCGCCGCGTGCAGGATGTTCATGCCGACTGCGCCGCATGAGAGTTCCTGCTCCCACACGGGAATCTTGTGATCGCGGACGGGCGCCGAGACCAGGACGATCATTACCGGCGCCTGGTGAGCAAACTCCAATTCCTTGGCATAATGCGCATCGGCAGCTTCGGGGTCATGTTCCCGTAAAGCGAAATGCAGCAGCTCGGCCAATGCCTGCCGCTGATCCCGGCCGACAATCACAAATCGCCATGGCGACAGCTTGCCATGATCGGGAGCACGGACCGCAATATTGAGAATCTGGTCGAGTTCGGCTTCCGTCGGACCTGGAGCGACCAGTTCGCGCGGCTTTCCGGAGCGGCGAGTCTTGAGCAGCGAAAGGGCGGAAGAAGTATCATTCAGGGTCATGCCACTCGCATAACGGCGCAACCCGTTGGCAACAATCGGCTTCACAAGTGCGTTTTGCTCGCTAGGGTGCCGCCCAAATCCAATCGGCCGCAACCGACGGCCTGCAATAGTTCCTAGGGGAGAGTGCAAGATGGTGGACACGCCGACCGCGGATAATCCGCGCGAGCCGGATATTAGCCACGAGAATCCAGCCAGGAAGGACGAATGGTTCGGCCACCCGCGGCAGCTGGCGCGGCTATTCACCACCGAGATGTGGGAGCGGTTCGGCTATTACGGCATGCGCGCCCTGCTGACGCTCTACCTCACCAAGCATTTCCTCTTTTCCGACAACACCACCAACGGGCTCTACGGCGGGTTCACTGCGCTGGTATACCTCACCCCGCTGATCGGCGGCCTGATGGCCGACCGCTACCTCGGCTCGAAGCGCTCGGTGAAGTTCGGCGCAATCATGATGAGCCTTGGCTATTTCATTCTTTGCTTCGGCGGCGAAACCGCCAAGCCGCACGCGGTGATCGACGGCCAGCGGTATGAAGTCGTGGTCGAAAACTCCATCGACCGGCCAACCTCGACCGGGGATGAGATGCGTTACGTCATTTCCGGGCAGGACCGGCTGAAGGTCCAGGGCAATGACGATGGCACGGTGACGCTTCTCAACGGCGATGGAAGCGAAGCCCGGAAACTTGAGAAGGGCGCCTTCCAGGCCGACGCGGATCGCTCTCCCTTGTTCGTGATGATCATGCTGATCGGCCTGTCGATGATTTGCATCGGTAATGGCTTTTTCAAGCCCAACATCTCCACGATGGTCGGCTCGCTCTACAAGCAAGGCGACCGGCGGCGAGACGCGGGCTTCACCATTTTCTACATGGGCATCAACCTCGGCTCGCTCTTCTCTCAGCTGCTATGCCCGTTCCTGGCTGACAGCGTCGGCTGGTGGGCGGGTTTCGGCCTTGCGGCGGCAGGCATGCTCTTTTCGTGGAGCCTGATCCAGTTCAATGGTGGCCGTCTCGATGGCTATGGCGAGCGTCCCGAAGGCGCCGACGGCTCCAAGGACCTGTTCATCTACGTTGGTGCCGCCGTCGCGGTGCCGATCGTCTATTTCCTCTTCACCAACCTGATGAACGCGACGCCGCCGGCGGAAGGCAGCGGCATTATCGGCTACATCATGAACCTGCCGGTCATGGGCAAGTTCCTGTTCGGAACATTCCTCATCTCCGTACCGGGAATCCTGATCTGGTCGTTCGTCAAGGGCAGCCGGGCCGAATTCCAGATGATGGTCGCGGCGATGGTCCTCATCGTGTTCAACGTCGTGTTCTGGACGCTGTTCGAGCAGGCTGGTTCATCCCTCACCCTGTTTGCTGACCGCAACACCGATCTCACTGTCTTCGGCGGCTGGTCGATATCGGCCGGCCAGACCCAGTTCTTCAACGCCTTCTTCATTGTCGCGCTGGCGCCATTGTTCTCGATTCTATGGAATGCCCTCGCCAAGCGCGGGCTGGAGCCGCCAATCCCGATCAAGTTCGGTTTAGCGTTGATGGGCGTCGGTGCAGGCTTCCTGTTCCTGGTTTGGGGCACGCAATTTGCCGGGCCGGACTTCAAGGTCGCCTTGTGGTGGCTGGCGGGCCTTTACCTGATCCATTCGGTTGCCGAGCTGTGCATCTCGCCGGTCGGCCTGTCGATGATCACCAAGCTTTCGATCGCCCGGATCGTCGGCATGATGATGGGCGTCTGGTTCCTGTCGATTTCGATCGCCCAATATGTCGCCGGCGTCGTCGCGCAGGTCGCTTCGGTCGAAACCGTCGGCGGGCAAGTGACCAATCTGCAGGTATCCTTGAGCACCTATGTTGGCGTGTTCACCACCATCGGCTGGATCTCCGTCGGCATCGGCATTGTCTTGCTGCTGCTCAGCTGGCCGCTCAAATATCTGATGCATGGGGTGAAGTAAGCCATGCGGGGGGCGCTGGCTGCGATCTTTGCCATGGCCTTGGCAGGATGCGCGGCCCTCGCGCCCCCGCCCAAGTCCAAGCCGGGTACGGTTCACATCGCCGAGAACCCGTACCCATCGACCTACCATCCATATGGCGGCGTTCCGACCCTGATCCGCAACGCCACCGTCCTCGACGGGGAAGGTGGGCGGATCGACAATGGCTCGGTCCTGCTGGTCGACGGGAAGGTCCAGGCCGTCGGCGGCGCCGATCTCACCGCCCCCGAAGGGGCCACGGTGATCGACGCCCAAGGCCATTACGTCACCCCCGGCATCATCGATATCCACAGCCACCTTGGCGATTATCCTTCGCCGGGCGTGCAGTCGCTAAGCGACGGCAACGAGGCGACATCGCCGGCGAGGCCTGAAGTGTGGGCCGAGCACAGCGTATGGCCGCAAGACCCTGGCTTCTCCCGCGCGATGGCCAATGGCGGCATCACCTCGCTGCAAATCCTGCCCGGCTCGGCAAATCTGTTTGGCGGACGTTCGGTGGTACTGAAGAATGTCCCTTCGCGCACCGTCCAGGGGATGAAGTTCCCGGGCGCGCCCTATGGGCTGAAGATGGCCTGCGGCGAGAACCCCAAGCGCGTCTACGGCTCAAAGAACCAGATGCCCCAGACGCGGATGGGCAACATCGCCTATGTCCGGCAGACTTGGATCAAGGCCAAGGAATATGACCGCAAATGGACCAAGTATGAGAAGTCCGGCGGCGAGATTCCGGCAGAAGACCTGGCGATGGATACGCTCCGCGGCGTGCTCCACGGCAAGATCCTGGTGCACAACCATTGCTACCGCGCCGACGAGGAAGCCATCATGATCGATGTGGCCAAGGAATTTGGCTACAAGATCTCGGCCTTCCACCACGCTGTGGAAAGCTACAAAATCGCAGATCTATTGCGCGAAAATGGGATCTGTTCGGCGATGTGGGCCGACTGGTACGGCTTCAAGATGGAGTCGTATGACGCGATCAACGAGAATATTGCATACGTCCAGAAAGCGGGTGCCTGCGCCATCGTTCATTCGGACGACCCGAACGGCATCCAGCGACTGAACCAGGAAGCGGCCAAGGCGATGGCATCCGGCAAGCGCGTCGGGATCGACATCAGCGAGGCGACCGCCTGGACGTGGCTGAGCGGCAATCCCGCCAAGGCGCTCGGTATCTCCGACCAGACCGGCAGCCTCAAGGCCGGCAAAATGGCCGATGTGGTGCTGTGGAACGGCAATCCGTTCAGTGCCTACACCAGGCCCGACAAGGTATGGATCGACGGGGCACTGCTCTACGACAGCGCCAATCCCAAGCTTCGGCCGGTCAGCGACTTCGAACTCGGCCAGCCCGGCGAGAGGGATGTGAAGTGAGGGCGCTGCTGGCCACAATCCTGCTCGCCGGCGCCTCACCGCTGGCGGCGCAGACCGTCGCCATCACCAACGGGACCGTGGTGGTCGGTGACGGGTCGGAGCCGGTGCAGGGCGGGACCGTCGTCGTTCGCAACGGCAGGGTTGTCGCCGCCGGGCGCGGAGTGTCGGTACCCGGCGGAGCAGAGGTGATTGACGCGACTGGAAAGTGGGTGACACCGGGCATCGTCGCCGGCTTCTCTCGCCTCGGCCTGGCCGAAGTCGACCTGGGCGCCGATGGATCCGACGACACCGACAGCGGCAATGGTCCGTTCAACGCAGCGATCGACGTCACTCCGGCGATCAATCCCAAGGCCTCGACCATCGCCGTCAGCCGCGCCGATGGCGTAACCCGGGCGGTAGTGGCGCCGGTCGCCGGCAAGAATATCTTCGCCGGGCAAGGCGCGGTGATCGACACTGGCGACGACATGGATGCGGTGCTTCGCGCCCGAGCGTTCCAGTTCGTCGAGCTGGGGGAGGGCGGTGCCGGGATCGCCGGCGGTTCGCGGGCTACGGCGTTCGTGTTGTTCCGCAATGCACTTCGTGAAGCGAGAGACCTGCGCGGTAGAATTGACGGCGCCCGCCAAGACGATGTGTTGCTGACCCGGTTCGACGCCGCGGCGCTGGTGCCGGTAGTGCAAGGCAAGCAGCTGCTGCTGGTCCATGTCGAGCGGGCCAAGGATATTTTGAACGTACTCGACCTCCGGGAGGAATTTCCAGGGCTCAAGGTCGCGCTGGTTGGAGCGACCGAGGGTTGGACGGTGGCGCACCGCATTGCGGCATCTGGCGTTTGGGTGATCGCCTCGGCCTTGAACGACCTTCCGGCGAGCTTCGAGATGCTTGCGGCGACCCAGTCGAACATCGGTCGAATGCAATCGGCGGGGGTCAAGATCGCGATCGGAATGATCGACGACAACGACACTCGCTATCAGCGCAACCAGCGGCAATATGCCGGGAATCTTGTTGCGCTGAGCAAGGTGCCGGGTGCGACCGGCGTCAGCTGGAGCGAGGCATTCGCGATGATCAGTTCCCGCCCGGCCGAAGCGGTTGGGATCGGCGGAGAGATCGGCAGCCTTGAAGCCGGGCGTCGCGGCGATGTCGTGATTTGGTCGGGCGATCCGCTTGAGCTCAATAGCGCGCCTGAGGCGGTGTGGATCGACGGGGTTCGCCAGCCGCTCGACAATCATCAGACCAAATTGCGCGACCGATACCGCTCTCTGGATCGGGAAGCATTGCCTGAGGCCTATCGAAAATGACCGGACTGATCATGCTGATTGTGGCGTCGGTTGCGTTCGTGGGAACCCATTTCCTGATGTCGCACCCGCTGAGGGCTGGCATGGTTGGCGCACTGGGTGAGAAGGGTTTCGCCGGCGTCTACACGCTCGTCTCCTTCCTGACCCTTGGCTGGATGATCTGGGCTTACCCGGCCGCGTCGGCGCAGGCTCCGGCGCCGCTTTGGGACGCGGGCTATTGGGGCTGGATTCTGGCCACGCTGCTGATGTGGTTCGGGTCGGTGCTGTTCATG
>Ga0310902_10000462_pt1 | contig 11461 bp, 9 predicted proteins | sample C24D3metaG_FD_203748 | JGI IMG/M metagenome (GOLD analysis project Ga0310902, IMG submission 203748) | Lab incubated soil microbial communities from West Virginia University Organic Research Farm, Morgantown, WV, United States - C24D3 | ecosystem: Environmental > Terrestrial > Soil >...
GGCGCCGAGGGCCGCAACGTGCCGCTCAGCAACGGCGAGTTCAGCCTGCTGGTGGTGATGCTCGGCGCGCCGCAGCGCATCCTTTCGCGCGACCAGCTGCTCGACCTCTCGCGCCTGCACAACGACGAGGTCTACAACCGCTCGGTGGACGTGCAGATCATGCGCCTGCGCCGCAAGATCGAGAAAGACCCGGCGCAGCCGCGCTACATCAAGACCGAGCGCGGCGCCGGCTACCTGTTCGGCGTCCCGGTCGAGACGGTGTACTGAAGCAGGAGCAGGTTGATCCCGCCGTTCGGCTGCTTGATGCCGGCGTTGGACAGGTGCTGCAGCCCGATCCCGAGGGTCTGATTTTTCGTCAAGGCGAAGCCAACCCCGACGTGCGAGCCGAATTCGAGCGCCGACGGCATGCGCGTGTCGTCGTTGTTGATCGTCTTGGACAGCAGGTAAGGGCCGAAGCCCGCTTCCAGGTAGCCCCACGGCCGCTCGTTGCGCCAGATCGCCGTGGCGTTCAGGTCCAGGCGCCGCGTCGTGCCGGCGAGGTCCGGCACACGCCAGACGCTCGCGCCGAGCTGCACGTGCGCCGGCACCCACCAGGCATCCTTCTCCGGCAGCGGGTGACGGTAGGCAAGCCGCGCGATATCGGTTTCGGCCGAGTCCGTGCCGCGGCCGAAGGCCGCGATCCACTGGGGCTGCGCCGCAAACGCCGAGACCGGTAGCGCCAGCACCATTGCCGCAATCAGTCGTTTCATGAGCGGCAGATTGCAGGCGGGTCATGGCGCTTTTGTTTCTCAGCGCACGCCGGTTATTGCAGCTGAAAATTTCCTGCTCATTCCCAGCTGCCGCCGAGCGCGCGCACCAGCGCCACCGTGCTCTGGAAGCGGTCGGAGCGCACCTGCAGCGCCTGGCGCCGGTTGCGCAGCTCGCTTCTCTGCGCATCGAGCAGCTCGAGCTGGCTGACGTAGCCCGCGCGATAGCGCGCGCCGGAGAGCGATGTCGTGCGGCTCGCCGACGAGACCGCGCGCGCCTGCGCCTCGGCCTGCTCGGAAAGCAGGCGCAGCGCCGCGAGCTGGTCCTCGACGTCCTTGAACGCGACCAGCACCTGCTCGCGGTACTGCGCCACCGCGCCGTCGAGCTGGGCGCTGGTGCTCTCGATGCCGGCCTTGCGCCGCCCGCCGTCGATCAGCGGCAGCGAGACCAGCGCGCCGATCAGCCAGGCTCGCGACGACCACTGCAGCAGGTCGTCGATGTCGGTGGAGGCGTAGCCGCCGAAGCCGGTGAGCGCCACGTTGGGGAACCACGCGGCCTTGGCGACGCCGACGCGCGACTGCGCCGCGAGCATGGTGTATTGCGCGGCCGATACGTCGGGCCGGCGCGTGAGCACGGTGCTGGGCACGCCCGCCGGGATGGCAGGCAACGCGGTGCGCCATTCGGCGTCCGGCAGCGAGAACTTCGAAGGCGTCTCGCCCACCAGCACCGCGAGCGCGCTCTCGAGCTCGGCGCGGCGGCGCTCGAGCGCGAGGTATTCGGATTCGGTCGCCGACACCTCGGTGCTCGCGCGCGCGACGTCGAGCTCGGCGACGTCGCCCGCGCGCCAGCGCCGCTCGGTCAGGGCAAGGGTTTCGCGGTACGTGTTTAAAGTCGTTCTTACTAAATCTCTTTCACTATCGAGTGCCCGTAGCGCAAGGTAGGTCTGCGCTACGCCGGCCTGCACCAGCAGCCGTGCGCTCTGCAGCAGGCCTTCCTGCGCCTGCGCGTCGAGCTTCGCAGCCTGGGTCGCGTGCGACAGCCGGCCGAACAGGTCCACCTCATAGGAGAAGTCGGCGCCGACGGTGAACAGGTTGCGCGCCGGGCCGGCGTCGCCGCCGACGATGCCCTGCGCGCGCCGGGCGCCCGCGCCGAGGCCGACCTGCGGCGAGCGATCCGCATCGGTCGCGCGCACCAGGGCGCGTGCCTGCGCGAGGCGCGCGGCGGCGACGCGCACGCTGGAGTTGCCCTGGCTTGCGCGCTCGACCAGCTGGTCCAGGATCGGGTCGTTGAACGCCTTCCACCACTCGCCGCGCGGCTGCGCCTCGGCGGGCGCGGCGAGGGTAAATTTCCCCTTGAACTCCGCGGGCGGCGGCTCCGGCAGCTTGTCCGGCGCGATTTCCGGCAGCGAAGTGGCGCAGCCGGCGAGGAACAGCGACATCAGGACTGCGATTGAATGCGGTTTCACGCTAGATCCTTTTTGATCGGTGCGGCCGGCAGGGCTTCGATCGATGCGCCGCCGACGGTCGATTCGCCGTGGTGCCGCAACGGGCGGTTGCCGGTGAGCGCACGCAGCAGCACGTAGAACACCGGGGTGAGGAAGATGCCGAAGGCGGTGACGCCGATCATGCCGGCGAACACCGCGATGCCCATCGCCTGGCGCATCTCGGCGCCGGCGCCCACCGAGTAGGCGAGCGGCAGCACGCCCATGATGAAGGCGATCGAGGTCATGATGATCGGCCGCAGCCGCAGGCGGCTCGCCTCGATCGCGGCCTGCACCGGCGTGCGGCCGGCGAGCTCGAGCTCGCGCGCGAACTCCACGATCAGGATCGCGTTCTTCGCCGCCAGCCCCACCAGCACCATGAAGCCGATCTGCGTGAAGATGTTGTTGTCGCCGTGCGTCAGCCATACGCCGGTGAGCGCGGCGAACAGGCTCATCGGCACGATCAGGATGATGGCCATCGGCAGCGCCAGGCTCTCGTAGAGCGCCGCGAGCACCAGGAACACGAGGAAGATGGCGAGCGGGTAGACCCACACCGCCGAATTGCCGGCCAGGATCTCCTGGTAGGTGATCTCGGTCCATTCCAGCTCGATTCCCTTGGGCAGCGTTTCGGCGGCGATGCGCTCGATCGCGTCCTGCGCCTGGCCGGACGAATAGCCGGGGGCGGCGCGGCCGCTGACGTCCGCGGCGAGGAAGCCGTTGTAGCGGATCGCGCGCTCAGGGCCCGCGGTCGGGCGCACGTTCATCAGCGCCGAGAGCGGCACCATCTCGCCCGAGCTCGAGCGCACCTTCAGCAGCCCGACGTCTTCGGCGCGCGCGCGGTAGGGCGCATCGGCCTGGACGCGCACGGAATACGTGCGGCCGAACTTGTTGAAGTCGTTCACGTACAGGCTGCCGAGGTAGACCTGCATGGTGTCGAACACCTCGGTTACCGGCACGCCGAGCTGGCGCGCGCGCGTGCGGTCGAGGTCGGCATAGAGCTGCGGCACGTTCACCTGGTAAGTGGAGAACACGCCGGTCAGCTCGGGCGTCTGATAAGCCTTCGCCAGGAACGCCTTGGTCGCCTGGTCGAGGGCTTCATAGCCGAGCGACGCCCGGTCCTCGAGGTAGAACTTGAAACCGCCGGTCGTGCCGAGGCCCTGCACCGGCGGCGGCGGGAAGATGACGATGAACGCGTCCTGGATGCCGGCGAACTGCTGGTTGAGCGCGCCGGCGATGGCGCCGCCCGAAAGGCGTGGACCTTTCCTTTCATCAAACGATTTGAGGGCTGCAAAGACGATCCCCGAGTTCGAGCTGTTGGTGAAGCCGTTGATCGACAGCCCCGGGAAGCCGACCGCGTTCTCCACGCCGGGCTGCTTCATCATGATTTCGCCCATGCGCCGCATCACGTCCTCGGTGCGGTCGAGCGTGGCGCCGTCGGGCAGCTGCGCGAAGCCGATCAGGTACTGCTTGTCCTGCTGCGGCACGAAGCCGTCCGGCACCGCGCGGAACAGCAGTCCGGTTGCCGCGAGCAGCACCACGTAGATCCCGAGCATCAGCGACTTGCGCGACAGCACGCCGCCGACGCTGCGGCTGTAGGCGTTGGTCAAAGAGCCGAAGACTCTGTTGAACGCCCGGAAGAACACGTTCTTCTTGCCCTCATGCTTTTTCAGGAGCAAGGCGGCCAGCGCCGGCGAAAGCGTGAGCGAATTGATCGCCGAGATCACGGTCGAGATCGCGATGGTCATCGCGAACTGGCGGTAGAACTGGCCCGACAGGCCGCTGATGAAGGCGAGCGGCACGAATACCGCGACCAGCACCGCGGCGATGGCGATGATCGGGTTGGTCACCTCGCGCATCGCCTGGTAGGTGGCCTCGCGCGGAGATCGACCCTCGGCGATGTTGCGCTCGACGTTCTCCACCACCACGATGGCGTCGTCCACTACGATGCCGATCGCCAGCACCAGCCCGAACAGGCTGAGCGCGTTGATGGAAAAGCCGAACAGATACAGCAGCGAGAAGGTGCCGACGATCGACACCGGCACCGCCACCAGCGGGATGATCGAGGCGCGCCAGGTCTGCAGGAACAGGATCACCACCAGCACCACGAGCAGGGTGGCCTCGAGAAGCGTGTGCACCACGGCCTTGATCGAGGCGCGCACGAACTGCGTCGGATCGTAGACGATCGAGTAGTCCACGTCCTCGGGCATGTTCTTCTTGATCTCGGCCATCGTGTTGCGGACGTTGTCGGAGATCTGCAGCGCGTTGGAGCCAGGCGCGGCGAAAATGCCGATCGCCACCGCCGGCTTGTTGTCGAGCAGCGAGCGCAGCGCGTACTCCGAGGCGCCCAGCTCGATGCGCGCGACGTCGCGCAGCCGCGTGACGGCGCCGTTGCGCTCGGTCTTGACGATGATGTCGCCGAACTCCTCCTCGGACTGCAAGCGTCCCTGCGCGTTGACCGACAGCTGCAAGTCGATTTTTTCAGAAGCAGGGGAGGCGCCGATCACGCCCGCCGCGGCCTGCACGTTCTGCTCGCGCACGGCGCGCACCACGTCGTTCGCCGAAAGGTTGCGCTCGGCCACCTTGCTCGGATCGAGCCACACGCGCATCGCGTAGTCGCCGCTGCCCCACATCAGCACCTGGCCGACGCCCTCGATGCGCGCCAGGCGGTCCTTGACGTTGAGCACGCCGTAGTTGCGCAGGTACGTCATGTCGTAGCGCTCGTTCGGCGAGACCAGGTGCACCACCATGGTCAGGTCGACCGCGCTCTTCACCGTGGTGACGCCGAGGCGGCGCACTTCCTCGGGCAGGCGCGGCTCGGCCTGCGCCACGCGGTTCTGCACCAGCTGCTGCGCGAGGTCGGGGTTGGTGCCGATCCTGAACGTAACGGTGAGCGTCATGCGGCCGTCGGTGGTCGCCTGGCTGCTCATGTAGAGCATGTTCTCGACGCCGTTGATCTGCTCTTCGAGCGGGGTGGCGACCGTCTCGGCGATCACCTTGGGACTCGCGCCGGGATAGTTGGCGCGCACCACCACCGAGGGAGGCACCACCTCGGGGTATTCCGAGATCGGCAGCAGGTTGAGCGAGATCAGCCCGCCCAGCAGGATGAGAACGGAAAGCACGCCGGCGAAGATCGGCCGGTCGATGAAGAACTTGGAGAAGTTCACTTGGCCTCCTGGGGCGCGAGCTGCGCGCCCGGCCGCACGCGCTGCAGGCCGTTGACCACGATGCGCTCGCCGGGCTCGAGCCCCGAGGTGACGATGCGCTGGCCGTTGGCGGTGCCGCCGAGGGTCACCTGGCGCCAGATCGCCTTGTCGTCCGGGCCGACCACGATCACGAAGCGCTTGTCCTGGTCGGTGCCGATCGCGCGCTCGCTCACCAGCAGCGCCTGCTCGGCTTTCGCCTTGCCCATGCGCAGCTTGACGAACTGGCCGGGGATCAGGCTGCCGTCCCGGTTGTCGAACACCGCGCGCACGCGCACCGTGCCGCTCTTCGTGTTCACCTGGTTGTCGATGAGCTGCAGGCGGCCCTTCAGCTGCCGGCCGCCGTTGGTGACCGTTTCCGCTTCGACCGCAACGCCTTTGGCGCCCTCGTGAAGCGTCCGCAGGACCACATGTTCATCGGCGTCGAAACTCGCGTAGATGGGGTTCACGCTTACCAAAGTCGTCAGAACAGGTGCGCCGGGCCCGGCGGCGACCAGGTTGCCGACGGTGATCTCCAGCTTGCCGACGCGGCCCGAGACCGGGGCGCGCACTTCGGTGTACTGCAGGTTCAACCGGGCTGACTGCAATGCAGCCTGCGCGGCGCGCAGGTTGGCGTCGGCTTCAAGCTCGGCGTTCACGCGCTCGTCGAGCTCGCGTTGCGCGATCGCGCTTTCTTCCCACAGGCGCCGGGCGCGCTGGTGCTCGCTTTTCGCGTAGGCGAGGCGCGCCTGCGCGGCGACGACCTGCGCCTGCGCGCGGTCGACTTCCGCCGCGTAGGGATCGGGATCGATCCGCACCAGGAGGTCGCCGCTTTTCACCAACGCGCCTTCGGTGAAGTGCACCGACTTCACCTGCCCGGCGACGCGCGAGCGCACGTCGACGCGCTCGACCGCCTCGAGCCGGCCGGAGAACTCGTCCCAGGTCAGCACTTCCTGCTGATCGATGACCGCGACCGGCACCGGCAGCGCCTGGGGTGCGCCTTTCCCCATTCCCGCGGCGGGCTTGCTCTCGGCATTGGACGAGCTGAGATAGAACGCTCCTCCCGAAAGCACGGCGAGAGCGGAGATGGTGGCGGCAACGATCTGGATGCGCTTCATGTACGACCTCCTGTGAGGCTGGCAGGATGGTCGCGGGCAGCGGCGGGAGCGTTACGGGCGGCGAGCGCACCGATTACAGGCGTCATAATCCGCGTCATGACCCAGCACATCGGCATCGCCGCCTGCTCCGCGGAAGGCGCGGCGCTCTGCTATCGCACCATCTGCACCGAAGCCGCGCAGCTCCTCGGCCGCGCGCACGCGCATCCCGAGGTGTCGATGCACACGCCCTCGCTCGCCGAGACGATGAATCTGATCTACAAGGGAGACTGGCCGGGCGTGGGCGAGGTCATGCTCGACTCTGCGAAGAAGCTGGCCGGCATGGGCGCCGATTTCCTGATCTGTCCGGACAACACGATTCACCAGGCGCTGCCGTACGTGGAGCCGCATTCGCCGCGTCCCTGGCTGCACATCGCGGATGCGGTAATGAATGAAGCCGGAGCCCGCGGCTTTCGCCGCATCGGCCTGACCGGAACGAAATGGCTGATGGAAGGGCCGGTCTACGCGAAAGATCTGGTGCGCCCCGAGCCTGCCGAGCGCGAGGAGATCAATCGCATCATCATGGACGAGCTGGTGTGCGGCGACTTCAAGCCCGCGGCGATCCGTTACTTTCAGCAAGTCATGGAAAAGATGAAGCGCGCAGGCTGCCAGGCGGTGGTGCTAGGCTGCACCGAGATCCCGCTGATCATGAACGACGCCAATTCGCCGCTGCCGACGCTCGATTCGACGCGGCTGCTCGCGCGCGCGGCGCTGCGCCGGGCGGTGGGGCACTGATGGAGATCCGCGCCTGCCTGTTCGACGTGTTCGGCACCGTGGTCGACTGGCGCACGAGCGTGAGCCGCGACCTGGCGGCGTTCGCCCGGCAAAAGGAAATCGGCGGCATCGACTGGCTCGAGTTCGCGGTCGAATGGCGCAAGCTCTACCAGCCCGCGATGGACGAAGTGCGCTCCGGCCGGCGCGCCTTCACCATCCTGGACGTGCTGCATCGGGAGAGCCTGGACAAGCTGATTGCGCGCTACCGCATCCAGGGGCTCGCCGAGAGCGACCTCGAGCACATGAACCGCGTCTGGCACCGGCTCGAGCCGTGGCCCGACGTGGTCGAGGGGCTCCAGCGGCTGAAGAGCCGGTTCATCATCGCGCCGTGCTCCAACGGCAACATCGCCCTGATGGTCAACCTGGCGAAGCGCGCCGGGCTGCCGTGGGACTGCATCCTCGGCGCCGAGACCGCGCGTGCCTACAAGCCGATGCCCGAGGCCTATCTCACCTCGTGCCGCCAGCTCGGCCTTGCACCGGCTTCCGTGCTGATGGTCGCCGCGCACAACCACGACCTGAAGGCCGCCAAGGCGCAGGGCCTCAACACCGCTTTCGTGGCGCGGCCGACCGAGCACGGCCCGGGCCAGACCACCGATCTCGCGCCCGATCGCGCCTGCGTCGACCTGCCCGCCAGGGATTTCGTCGAGCTCGCGTCCCGCTTGAGCGCTTAGCGGTCGGCGCGATCCCCGAGCAGGCTGGTCAGCGTGTCGAGCGCCTCGGCCTCGTCCGGGCCGTTGGCTTCGATCAGGATCGTGCCGCCCACGCTCGCCGCGAGGAGCATCACGGCGATGACGTTGCGCGCATCCGCGGTGCGCCCCTTGAAGGCGAGCGACACGCTGCACTTGAACTTGGACGCGACATGGACGACTTGCGCTGCGAGGCGCGCATGCAGGCCGAGTGTGTTGCCGACGGTGACTTGGCGCGTTTTCATGGGTCGATGATACGACGCCAGCAGCGGTCCGAAGTTTCAGGCGCCGCGCCGTTCGTTACAACTTAAATCCACCGCTGGTGGCGCCTGCGCGCGCCAGGTCGCATTCGCTGCACTGTCCGCGAGCGTGCAGGAAGACCGTTTCGTCCTGCCGCAGCCGTGCAAGCGCGGCTTCCACGATGTCGCGCGAGCGCGCCAGGCGCGCTTCGGCGTTGCCGGCCTTGCCCCGGCGTTGCCGGTCGCGGAGCCAGCCGTCGACCAGCGCGAACTTCTCGCAGCAGTGGTCGGTCTCGCCGTACTCGTAGCGCTTCGGCCCGCCGTTTTCCAGCACGGTGGCGTACTTCGGCTGCCGATAGCGCACGCCGGCAATCGCTTCCGCAACGTGCAGCGTGGTATTGCAATCGTGGCCTACGCCGAGCAACAAGACCGATCCATCAAGGTGAAAAACCCGCCCCGGGGGACTGTCGACGCCGTGCGGGATGTCGATCGGATGCGGCTGCGTAAGGTATGCCGCCTGCGGGCCGAACGCGGCGAAGGCGTGCGGGTTGTCGCTGCGAAGCACGCCGGGCAGGCGCCAGAACGTGTCCGCGACCACGCCGACGGCGCGGCAGGGCATGCTCGCCGGGTCGAAGGGCACATCGTCGTCGTCGGCCATGCTCGGCATGACGAGCGTCCCGGTAGCGCCGACCGCGGCGAGCAGCGCTTCGATCACCCCGCCCGGGCTGGAGCCAACCTTCGACAGTGCCGTGTGCACCAGAAGGACGCCGCCGGGGCGCACGCCGAGCGCGCGCAGTTCCGCTATGAGCATTACAAGTGCAACATAACCGAAGGTCGCGGGCGGTAGAATTCGCCCCTCCCCCGGCCCGTCAGACCCGAGCGTCCGCATGCGTTTCAAACAGCTGGCTTTGATTCCGCTGCTCCTGCCGGTGGTCCTGATGCTGCCGGCTTGCGGCCCTTCCGACGGCCACGAAAAAGGCGGCAAGGGCGGCCCGATGGGCGGCGGCATGCCCGCTGCGGAAGTCACCGTGATGACGGCCGCGGTGCAGTCGATCCCGGTCACCTTCGAATATGTCGGCCAGACCGCCGGCTCGCGCGAGGTGGAAGTACGCGCGCGCGTCACCGGGATCCTGCTGTCCCGCAACTTCAAGGAAGGCGACCGCGTGGAGCAGGGCCAGTCGCTGTTCACCATCGATCCGAAGCCGTTCCAGGCGGCGCTCGCGCGCACGGTCGCCGACGTGGCCGCCGCCGAGGCGCGTTACGACCAGGCGAAGCGCAACGCGGCGCGCCTGAAACCGCTCTACGCAGAAAAAGCGGTGAGCCAGAAGGAGAACGACGACGCGGTGTCGGCCGAGGCGATCGGCGCGGCCGACGTGGCCGCGGCGAAGGCGCGGCTCACCGAGGCGCGTCTCAACCTCGAGTACACCAAGGTCGAGGCGCCGGTGTCCGGCATCTCGACGCGCGCCATCCCCTCGGAGGGCACGCTGATTTCCGGGCCGAGCGTGCTGCTCACCTCCGTGGTGCAGGTCGACCCGATCTGGGTCAACTTCGGCATCCCGGACAACGAGCGCGCGCGCCTGGCGAAGGAAGTCGAGGCCGGCCGCCTGGAGCTGCCGAAGAGCGGCGCGGTCGACGTGGCGCTGCGCCTTGCCGACGGCTCCCTGTATCCGCACACCGGCCGGCTCAACTTCTCCGACGTGCGCATCTCCACCGCCACCGGCACGCAGGAGGTGCGCGCCGAGCTGCCGAACAAGGACGGCGCGCTGCGCCCCGGCCAGTTCGTGCGCGTGCTGCTGCAGGGCGCGACGCGGCCGAACGCGGTCACCGTGCCGCAGCGCGCGGTGCTGGAAGGGCCGCAAGGCAAGTTCGTCTATGTGGTGGACGAGAAGAGCAGCGCGTCGCCGCGCCCGGTGCAGGTCGGCGACTGGGCGGGCGAGAACTGGATCATCACCTCGGGCCTCAAGGGCGGCGAGCAGGTGATCGTCGACGGGGTGATGAAGATCGGCCCCGGCGCGCCGGTGAAGATCGCAGAGAAGCCCGCGGCCAAGCCTGCTGCTGAAAAGCAGGCCGCCAAGAAATAATGTTTTCGCGGTTCTTCATCGACCGGCCCATTTTCGCGGCCGTGCTGTCGATCTTCATCATCCTCGCGGGTCTCGCGGCGATGCGCGTGCTGCCGATCGCGCAATACCCCGAGATCTCGCCGCCGGTCGTCACCGTCACCGCGATCTATCCCGGCGCCTCGGCGCCGGTGCTCGAGTCGACGGTCGCCGCGCCGATCGAGAACGCGATCAACGGCGTCGAGGACATGCTGTACATGAACTCGACCTCGTCGGCCAACGGCATGGTGCAGATCCAGGTGACCTTCAACATCGGCACCGACATCGACAAGGCCACGCTCAACGTCAACAACCGCGCCAAGCAGGTCGAGCCGCGCCTGCCGCTCGAGGTGCGCCGCCAGGGCCTGACGGTGGAGAAGGGCTCGTCCGCCTTCCTGCAGGTGATCGCGTTCTACTCGCCCGAGAACCGCTACGACGACGTGTTCATCTCGAACTACGTCACGCTCAACGTGCTCGACCAGATCAAGCGCGTGCCGGGCACCACGCTGGTGCAGATCTTCGGCGCCAAGGATTACGCGATGCGCATCTGGCTGAAGCCGGACCGCCTCGCGCAGCTGCGCCTCGCGCCCGGCGACGTGATCCGCGCGCTCAACGAGCAGAACGCGCAGTTCGCCGCCGGCAAGGTCGGCGAATCGCCGACCAAGGGCGCGCAGGAGCTGGTCTACAGCGTCACCACAAAAGGGCGCCTGTCGGAGCCCGCCGAGTTCGAGAACATCATCCTGCGCGCGAACCCCGACGGCTCGCTGCTGCGCCTCAAGGACGTGGCGCGCGTCGAGCTGGCGGCCAAGGACTACAGCTTCCTCGGCAAGTACAACGGCAAGCCGGCGACGCTGATGGGCGTGTTCCTGCAGCCCGGCGCCAACCAGCTCGAGGTGGGCGAGGCGGTGCGCACGCGGCTGAAGGAATTGCAGAGCCGCTTCCCGCAGGGCTTCGCCTACGCCATCCCGTTCGACACCACCATGTTCGTCGAGGTGTCGATCCGCGAGGTGGTGAAAACGCTGGGCGAAGCGATGCTGCTCGTGTTCCTCGTGGTGTTCGTGTTCCTGCAGAGCTGGCGCGCCACCATCATCCCGTTCGCCGCGGTG